>CEQK01079527.1_pt1 | contig 19018 bp, 17 predicted proteins | sample 531051 | NCBI WGS metagenome assembly CEQK01 (sample SAMEA2621229, study PRJEB7988) | marine metagenome | biome: marine biome (ENVO:00000447); feature: deep chlorophyll maximum layer (ENVO:xxxxxxxx); material: "saline water (ENVO:00002010), including plankton (ENVO:xxxxxxxx)" | depth 150 m
GCGAGATCGGCGAATACGCGATAGTTTCCGGCCTCCCGGAGACCTTCGAGGTTGCTCTGGAAAAAACGTTCGAATTGCATGGGTCCACTCCTGCGCGAGGGGAAAAGGCGGTCCCCGCGTCCGTGCCACGCAAAATGGCCCCGGGAGGTTCCCGGGGCCATGACATGGATCAAATCGGCATTTCTCTACGCCGCTCAGGCCAGATGGCAGGAGACGAGACGTCCCTCGACCTCGCGCAGCTCAGGCTTTTCCTGCGAGCAGAACGGCTCGGCAATCGGGCAACGCGGATGGAAGGCGCAACCTGACGGAATATTGAGAGGCGACGGCAATTCGCCCTCAAGCTTCACACGCTGGCGCCGCTGGTTCGGATCGGCGATCGGCGTCGCCGACATCAGCGCCTGGGTGTAGGGATGGCGCGGATCGCCAAAGGCCTTGTCACCCGATCCCTTCTCGATGGCGCGGCCGAGATACATCACCATAACGTCGTCGGCGATATGCTTGACCACCGACAGGTCGTGGCTGATGAACATGTAGGCGAGGCCGAATTCCTGCTGCAGGTCGATAAGCAGGTTGAGAACCTGCGCCTGGATCGACAGGTCGAGTGCGGAGACCGGTTCGTCGAGCACGAGTATCTTCGGATTGAGCATCAGCGCGCGTGCAATGGCGATACGCTGGCGCTGACCGCCCGAGAACATGTGCGGATAGCGGTCGTAATGCTCGGGCCTGAGACCGACCCGCTCCATCATCTCTTCCGCTTTCCTGCGCCGCGTCTTGGCATCGTCCGGCAGGTTGATCTTGAGCGGCTCCTCCAGAATGGTGCCTATCTTCTGGCGCGGGTTGAGCGAACCATACGGGTTCTGGAAGACGATCTGGATCGTCTGGCGCATATGCTTGTCGCCGGGTTTCGCCGGCCGCCCGTCGATGATGAGTTCACCATCGGTCGGCTCCTCGATCATGGTAACGAGACGCGCGAGCGTGGACTTGCCGCAACCCGATTCCCCCACAACAGCGAGCGTCTTGCCGGGTTCGAGCGAGAAGCTGACGCCGTTGAGCGCCTTGACGATATCGGGGTCGCCGAACAACCCCTTCTTGACCTCGTAATGCTTGGTGAGGCCTGTCGCTTTCAGGAGATCGCTCATGCCTCCACCTTCTCGTCAGCGGGAACACCGTTGATCAGCGGTCGATTGCACAGCGCATAACCGAGATCCGGTCCCTGGCGCTCCGCGCCACGGCGGCAGCTGTCGACAGAGAACGAGCAACGAGGCTCGAAGAGACAGCCCGGAGGCCGGTCGAACTGGCCCGGCACGACGCCGCGGATCGACGGAAGATGCCCGCGCGCGGTGGCGCGCTCCGGCAGAGCGGACAGAAGGGCTGCGGTATAAGGATGATGCGGATCGGCGAACAGCGGATTGACGTCCTGCTCCTCGACCTTCTGGCCGGCATATTGCACCTGCACGCGGTCAGCCATCTGCGCCACCACGCCCATGTCGTGGGTAATCAGCACCAGCGCCATGTTGTTCTCGGCGCAGAGATCCTTCAGCAGATCGAGGATCTGCGCCTGAATGGTCACGTCGAGCGCGGTTGTCGGCTCGTCGGCAATGAGGAGCTTCGGCCGGCAGGACGTGGCCATGGCGATCATCACGCGCTGGCTCATGCCGCCCGAAAGCTGGTGCGGGAATGTGCCGAGGCGCTTTTCAGGCGACGGAATGCCGACCGCTTCCATCAGTTCGATGGCCCGCTTGCGCCGCGCGGAACGGTCGAGATCGGTATGCTTCCTCAGCATTTCCGAGATCTGGAACTCGACCGTAAAACACGGATTGAGGCTCGACATCGGCTCCTGGAAGATCATCGCGATCTCCCGGCCGATGACCGTACGCTTGGCCCGCTTCGACATGGTCAGAAGATCCTGACCATCGAACCGCATGACGTCGGCAGTGACCGTTGCAGTATCGGGCAACAGCCCCATCAGCGCCAGCATGGAGACCGACTTGCCGGAGCCGGATTCCCCCACGATCGAGAGGATCTCACGGGAATCGACAGAGACATCGACACCATCGACGGCGCGGAACGGGCCCGAGGCTGTGTCGAAAGTGACCGACAGGTTTTTGATTTCGAGAAGAGACATCGGATCAGCTCTTTTTCAGGCGCGGATCGAGCGCGTCGCGCATGCCGTCGCCCATCAGGTTGATGGCGAGCACGGTGACGAGGATCGCAAGACCCGGGAATGTGACAACCCACCACGCGCGCAGGATGAACTCGCGCGCCTCGGCCAGCATCGTACCCCATTCGGGTGTGGGCGGTTGCGCGCCCATGCCGAGGAAGCCGAGCGCCGCGGCATCGAGGATTGCGTTGGAGAAGGACAGCGTGGCCTGCACGATCAGCGGTGCCATGCAATTGGGCAGGATGGTGATGAACATCAGCCGGAAGATGCCCGCGCCCGCCACACGCGACGAGATCACGTATTCGCGGTTACGCTCGGCCATTACCGAAGCGCGGGTCAGGCGCACGAAATGCGGCTGCAGCACGAGCGCGATCGCGACCATGGCGTTGAGCAGGCCGGGACCGAGAATGGCCACGAGCACCAGCGCCAGCAGGAGCGACGGGAACGCCAGGATCACGTCCATGATACGCATGATCAGCGTATCGACCCAGCCGCGCGCATAGCCGGCGATCAGGCCGACGAGAATGCCGACGCTCATCGCCAGCACCACGACGAAGAGGCCGATGAATAGCGAGAAGCGCGCACCGAAAATCAGACGCGAAAGGATATCGCGTCCCACCGCGTCAGTTCCGAGGACATAGGCCGGATTTCCGCCCTCCATCCAGAACGGCGGCACCAGGAAGGCGTCACGGTTCTGCATGCTCGGGCTGTGCGGCGCGATCAGCGGTGCGAAAACAGCCACAAGAACGATGATCGAGAATACGACGAGGCCGATCACCGCGCCCTTGTTCTTGCTGAAATAGTACCAGAACTCGCTCAGCCGTCCGCGACGGGCGGGGCCGACTGTTTCTTCGAGATGTTCGAGGTCTTCCTCAACGATCTGGGATGTATCGGTCATCGTCTGATCCTCGGATTGATGAGGCCGTAAACGAGATCGACCACGAGATTGACGAGCATGATCATGCCGGCGATCAGCAGAAGGCCGCCCTGGACGACCGAATAGTCACGCTTGAAGACGGAATCGACCATCCACTTGCCGATACCCGGCCAGGAGAAGATGGTTTCGGTCAGGATCGCGCCGGCAAGAAGCACACCCACCTGCAGGCCGATGGTGGTGACGACCGGAATGAGCGCGTTCCTGAGCGCATGAAGGCCGATGACGCGCACGGGCGCGAGGCCCTTGGAGCGCGCGGTACGCACATAGTCCTCGCTCAGCACTTCGAGCATTGCCGAACGGGTCTGGCGTGCAATCACGGCGAGAGGAATCGTAGCAAGCACGATGGTCGGCAAGATGAGATGGCTGACGGCTGACTTGAAAGCACCCGCCTGGCCGGACAACAGCGAGTCGATCAGCATGAAGCCGGTGACCTGCGGGAAGAAGTAGAGAAGCGATATCCGCCCCGACACCGGTGTCCATTGCAGGATGCCGGAGAAGAAGATGATCAACAGCAGGCCCCACCAGAAGATCGGCATTGAATAGCCGACAAGAGCCACGCCCATGATCGACTGGTCGAAAAATGAGCCGCGCTTGACCGCGGCGAAGATTCCGGCGGGAATGCCAATGGCGGTTGCCAGGATGATGGCGCAGATCGACAGTTCCAGCGTCGCTGGGAAGAGCGTCATGAACTCCTCGAGAACCGGGCGTTTGGTGACGATGGACGTGCCGAAGTCACCCTGCAGGATATTGCCGAGATAATCGAAATACTGGACCACGATCGGCTTGTCGAAGCCGTAGGCCGCTTGCAGCTGCTCGTAGCGATCGGCGGAAACGCCGCGCTCGCCGGCCAGCAGCGTGATGGGATCGCCCGGCAAGAGCCGGATAAAAGCGAACGCAATGATCGAGACCCCGATGAAGGTGGGGATCAGCAGACCAAGCTTCTTAAGCAGGAATCTAAGCATGAGATATCAAAAGCAAACCGGGGGCGGATTTTCGCCGCCCCCGGCGTGCCGCTTTCAAGCGGTTATTCGGAAATGTCGACGCCGGTGAACCAATGGCCGCCAAGCGGATCCATCTTGTAACCGGAGACCTTGGTGCTCATCGGCATGTAGACGACCGAATGGGCGATGGTTGCCCACGGTGCCTCACGCTTGAAGACGACCTGAGCCTCTTCGTAGAGCTTGGCGCGCTCTTCCTGGGTACCGGACTTCGCCTTCATGATGAGGTCGTTGAACTCCTCGTTGCACCACTGTGCACGGTTCGAGCCTCCCACACCGTCGCAGCCGAGAAGAACGGCCAGGAAGTTGTCCGGGTCGCCGTTGTCGCCCGTCCAGCCGAGAAGGACTGCACCGTCGCGGTCTTCAGCCTTCGACTTTTCGAGGTACTCGCCCCACTCGTAGGAGACGATCTCGACATTGACGCCGATCTTGGAGAAGTCTTCCTGCATCAGCTCGGCCATGCGGCGGGCGTTCGGGTTGTACGGACGCTGAACCGGCATTGCCCAGATCTTCATCGACAGGTCGGACACACCGGCCTCTTCGAGCATCTTCTTGGCTGCTTCCGGATCGTACGGATCGTCCTTGACCGCGTCGTTGTAGCTCCACATTGTCGGCGGGATCGGGTTCTTGGCGATCTGGCCGGCGCCCTGGAACACGGCGTCGAGAATGGCCTGCTTGTTGATGGCCATGTTGAGCGCCTTGCGGACTTCGGTCTTGTCGAACGGAGCGACCTTGGTGTTGTAGGCGAGGTAGCCGACGTTGAGGCCTTCCTGCTGCATCACGTTGACCGAATCGTCATCCTTGAGTGCCTGGACGTCAGCCGGGTTCGGATAAGGGATGACGTGGCATTCGCCGGCGGTCAGCTTCTGCTGACGGACCGATGCATCGGTGGTGATGGCGAAAACCAGATCGTCGATGGCTTCCTTGCCGTTCCAGTAATCCGGATTGGCCTTGTAGCGGATGACGGCATCAGGCTGGTAGGCGACGAACTGGTAGGGGCCCGTGCCGACCGGCTTCTGGTTGAGGTCGGACATCGCGCCCGATTCCGCCAGCTTGTCGGCATATTCCTTCGACATGATCGACGCGAAATCCATGGCGAGGTTGGCCACGAACGGCGCTTCGGCGCGCTTCAGCTTGAACTTGACCGTCATGTCGTCGACCTTTTCGATCGACTCGATCAGGTCCGGCATCGACATGCCGTTGAAATATTCCCAGCTCGCACCTTCGACGTACTGGTTATAGGGATTCTCGGCATCCATCTGCCGTTCGAAGGAGAAGATCACGTCGTCGGCGTTGAGTTCACGCGACGGGGTGAAGAAATCTGTGGTGTGGAACTTCACACCCGGGCGGATGTGGAAGGTGTACTCGGTGCCGTCGTCCGACACGTCGTAGCTTTCAGCCAGGCCCGGCTGGGTCTCGGTGGTACCGATCTTGAACTCGACCAGCCGGTTGTACACGGGCTTCGACGAAGCATCGAAGGTGGTGCCGGCGGTGTAGAGCGCGGGATCGAAGCCTTCAGGCGATCCCTCGGAGCAGTAAACCAGCGTCTTGGCGTAAGCGCCGGTCGCAAGAACCGACGCAAGCATCGTCGTTGCCAGCAGTGATCCGAATTTTTTCATATCAGGTTCCCTTGGATGAGTTTTTTATTCGCAGCAACGCTGCGCGTCCGGAAGAAATTGCTTTGACCCCCGGCATGAGGGTGATCAAACGCCAAACACAACCTGAATGCAAGCCCTGATCGGACGGTCAAATAATCGGACCCATGATTTTTTTCAAGGGTCGAAAAAAGGGCGCCGCAACGGGCGCCCTCTTCAATCTCAAAAATTACCTAAGAGGCTGATCCGAATGGATTTATTCTGCCTGCTGAACAGCGCGCTTGCCCATCACCTTGATGAGGTTGGCGCGATATTCCGCGCTTGCATGCATGTCCGACATCAGATCCGACGAATCGATCGAAATGGTCTCGAGCGCAGCTGACGTAAAGTCACCCGCAAGCGCGGTCTCCATTTCGGAGGAACGGAAGGCGCCGTCCGAGCCGGCTCCCGCCACCCCGACCCCAACCGAACCGTCCCCATGCTTGCAGACGAAGACGCCGGTCATGGCGTAGCGCGAAGCAGGGTTGCGGAATTTCGAGTAGCCGGACTTTTCAGGCGCGGTGAATTCCACTGCCGTCACCATCTCTCCCTCGTCCAGCGCGGTCTCAAAGAGGCCGGTGAAGAAGTCCTCCGCCGAGAGCGAGCGCGTATTGGTCTTGATTGTCGCTCCCAGCGCCAAGAGTGCGGCGGGATAATCGGCTGCCGGATCGTTATTGGCGATCGAGCCGCCGATCGTGCCCATGTGGCGGACCGCCGGGTCGCCGATATGGCTCGCCAGATATGTCAGCCCCGGGCATACCGTCTTGATCGCATCGGAGGTGGCGACTTCGTTGTGCGTACAGGCGGCACCGATCCGGACATTGCTGCCCTCTACGGTAATTCCTTTCAACGCATCGATGTGACGCAGGTCGATGAGATCGCTTGGCGCCGCCAGCCGCTGCTTCATGGTCGGCAACAGGGTTTGCCCGCCCGAAAGATATTTGGCTTCCTCGGAGGCAAGCTTGGCGGCCTCATCCACCGATGTGGGCCGGTGATAGGTTGTCGCATACATCGTGGTGTTCTCCTTCTCAGCCCTGCAGTGCGACCCAGACCTTCTGCGGCGTTGCCGGCATGGTCAGGTCGTTGTTGCCGATGGCATCGGTTATAGCGTTCATCAGCGCAGGCGGCGAGCCGATTGCACCCGCCTCCCCGCAGCCCTTGATCCCGAGCGGATTGCCCGGACAGATTGTCTCGGTCGTCGAGATATTGAACGACGGCAGGTCGTCGGCGCGCGGCATGGTGTAATCCATGTAGCTGGCCGTGAGCAGCTGCCCCGTTTCAGGATCATAGCTCGTGCCTTCCAGAAGCGCCTGGCCGATCCCCTGCGCGATGCCGCCATGGACCTGCCCTTCAACGATCATCGGGTTGATGATCTTGCCGAAGTCGTCGGCGGCCACGAACTGAACGACATCCGTCTTGCCGGTTTCCGGATCCACTTCGACCTCGCAGATGTAGCAGCCCGCCGGGAAGGTGAAGTTGGTGGGGTCGTAGAACGCCCCTTCCTTCAGTCCAGGCTCCATGCCCTCCGGCAGATTATGCGCGGTATAGGCGGCCAGCGCCATCTCGAACCAGGCCACCGACTTGTCGGTGCCCTTGACCTTCAACTCGCCGCCGGAGATCTCGATATCGCTCTCGTCGGCTTCCATCAGGTGGGCGGCGATCTTCTTGGCCTTGGCCTCGACCTTGTCGAGCGCCTTGACGATCGCCGACATACCGACAGCGCCGGAGCGCGAGCCGTAGGTCCCCATGCCCATCTGCACCTTGTCGGTATCACCATGGACGATGGAAACATTGTCGATCGGCAGGCCGAAACGATCATTGACCAATTGCGCGAACGTGGTCTCGTGGCCCTGACCGTGACTGTGCGATCCGGTGAGAACCTCGACGGTGCCAACCGCATTCACGCGGACCTCGGCGGATTCCCAAAGACCGACGCCAGCGCCGAGCGACCCGACAGCCTGAGACGGGGCGATGCCGCAGGCCTCGATATAGCAACTCATGCCGATGCCGCGCAGCTTGCCGCGCGATTTGGCTTCATCACGGCGGGCCGGGAACCCCTTGTAATCGGCGGCATTCATTGCCGCTTCCAGCGAGGCTTCATAGTCGCCCGCGTCGTAGCACATGATCACCGGCGTCTGGTAAGGGAACTCGCGGATGAAATTCTGCCGGCGCAATTCCGCCGGTTCGACGTTCAGCTCACGCGCCGCCGTCTCGACGATGCGTTCGAGCAGATAGGTCGCTTCCGGGCGGCCTGCCCCGCGATAGGCATCGACGGGCGCGGTGTTGGTATAGACCGTGCGCACATTGCCGTGGATCGCCGGGATCTTGTACTGACCCGACAGCAGCGTCGCGTAGAGATACGTCGGAACCGACGAGGAAAACAGCGACATGTAGGCGCCGAGATTGGCGATCGTGTCGACCTTGAGCGCGGTCATGTTGTTGTTTTCGTCGAACGCCAGTTCGACCTCGGTCACGTGATCGCGACCGTGCGCATCGGAGAGGAACGCTTCCGTACGGTCCGAATTCCATTTGACCGGAACGCCGGTGCGCTTGGAGGCCCAGAGGCACACGATCTCTTCCGGGTAGATATAGATCTTCGAGCCGAAGCCGCCGCCGACATCCGGCGCGATCACCCTGAGCTTGTTCTCGGGCGCCACATTATAGAAGGCGCTCATCACCAGACGCGCCACATGCGGATTCTGCGAAGTGGTGTAGCAGGTATAGTGATCCTCGGCTTCGTCGTAGATCCCGAGCGCCGCGCGCGGCTCCATCGGGTTCGGCACGAGGCGGTTGTTGACGATCTTCATCTTGGTGACGTGGGCCGCGGACTTCAGCGCGTCCTCCACGGCAGCGGAATCGCCGATCTCCCAATCGAAGATGAGATTGTTCTTGGCTTCCGGGTGGAGCTGTGGCGCACCGTCCTGCATCGCCTTGACCGCATCGGTTACGACCGGAAGTTCCTCGTAGTCGACGACCACGGCTTCCGCGGCATCGCGCGCCTGCGCCTTGGTATCGGCGACCACCACAGCGATCGCATCGCCTACATAACGCACCGTGTCCTGAGCCAATGGACGCCAGGCGCCCATGTTCATCGGCGAGCCGTCCTTGGAGTGGATCATCCAGCCGCAGATGATGTTGCCGATGCCGTCCTCGGTGAGCTGCTTGCCGTTGAGGATCCCGATCACGCCCGGCATCTTGGCCGCGGCGGACGCGTCGATCGACTTGATCTTGGCGTGAGCGTAAGGGGAGCGCACGAAATGCGCATGCTTCATGCCGACGACCACCATGTCGTCGGTATAGCGGCCCTTGCCGGTGATGAAACGCTTGTCTTCCTTGCGCGCCACGCGGGCGCCAATGCCTTCAACTCCCATGGGTTTCTCCTCCCGTTGGGGTGAGCGGATGGCGTATGGCAATCAGCGAACAGGGTTTCGGCCTTTCGCTTCGATCGCCTGTTCCGCTATCCGCTTCTCCTTCCCTGTTCCCTATGTCCGAAATCTGCTTGTTATTCCGCTGCCACCTTCGACCCGCTGCCCATGTCCTCCGCGGCAGCAAGGATCGCCTTGACGATATTGTGGTAGCCGGTGCAGCGGCAGATATTTCCGTCGAGTTCGGAGCGGACCGTCTGCTCGTCGAGCTTGCCGTCGTGACGGCGGATCATGTCGACCGCGGTCATGATCATGCCCGGAGTGCAGAAACCGCACTGCAGGCCGTGATGTTCACGAAAAGCGGCCTGAACCGGATGAAGTTCACCACCCGACGCAAGGCCTTCGATCGTCGTGACTTCGGAGCCATTGGCCTGGGCCGCCAGCATGGTGCAGGATTTGACCGCCTTGCCGTCGACATGAACGACGCAGGCGCCGCACTGGGAGGTATCGCACCCGACATGGGTTCCGGTGAGACCCTGGTTCTCGCGAATGAACTGGACGAGAAGCGTCCGGTCCTCGCACGTGCCGCTGACAGTGCGACCATTCACGGTCATCGTGATTTCCGCCATCGAATACCTCCCTATTCTGTCTGGCCTTTCGGCTCTTGCTTATCGGTCCGTGCCGAGAGCCGAGCCGTTTCGCCCATACTGTGAACAAGCATATCGAAAACTGCAAGCGGCAGTATTCAAGTAAGTTCTGACTTACCGCTTGCGAAGGCCAACCGGGGCGTACCGCGGATCAGCGCGAGAGCTCCCGCGTGGCCGCCTCCAGGCCCTTGAGCGTCATGGGGTACATGCGATCGGAAAGGATCTGCCGGATCATCTGAGTCGATTGTGTGTACTGCCAGTGCTGTTCGGGCGCCGGGTTGAGCCAGGCGGCCTTCGGGAAATGCGCAAGCATCCGCTCGAGCCAGACGGCTCCGGCTTCCTCGTTCCAGTGCTCGACCGAGCCGCCCTTCATGGCGATCTCATAGGGGCTCATCGCCGCATCACCCACGAAGATCACCCGGTAGTCAGAGCCGTAGGTGCGGATGAGATCGAAGGTCGGGAACGTCTCCTGACGCCGCCGGCGATTGTCACGCCAGACCGTCTCATAAAGGCAATTGTGGAAGTAAAAATACTCCATGTGCCGGAACTCGGCCCGGGCAGCGGAAAACAGTTCCTCCACCACGCGGATGTGGTCGTCCATCGAGCCGCCGATATCGAAGAACATGAGAAGCTTGACCGCGTTGCGCCGCTCTGGCCGGGTCTTCACGTCGAGCCAGCCATGCTCGGCGGTCGAACGGATGGTGCCGGCGAGATCGAGCTCGTCCTGCGCCCCTTCCCTCACCCAGCGCCTGAGCCGCTTGAGCGCCACCTTGATGTTGCGGGTGCCGAGCTCGACGCTGTCATCGAGGTTCCTGAATTCGCGCTTGTCCCAGACCTTGACCGCACGCCGATGGCGGCTTTCCTCCTGGCCGATCCGCACGCCCTCCGGATTATAGCCATAGGCGCCAAAGGGCGAGGTGCCGGCCGTTCCGATCCATTTCGAACCGCCCTGATGGCGTTTTTGCTGCTCTTCGAGACGCTCCTTGAGCGTCTCCATCAGCTTCTCGAAGCCGCCCAGACTTTCGATGAGTTTCTTTTCCTCATCCGTCAGGTGTTTCTCGGCAAGCCGGCGCAGCCATTCCTCGGGCAGTGCGCGTGGATCCGTACCCTCTCCGGAGACGGCTTCAACGCCGCGGAAATAGTGCGAGAAGACGCGGTCATACCGGTCAATGAAGCGCTCGTCCTTCACCAGAGTCGAGCGCGCGAGGAAATAAAAGCCCTCAACGTCATAGAGAACCATGCCGTCATCGAGCGCTTCGATCAGCGTGAGATACTCGCGCAGTGATACGGGGACGCCGGCGGCTTTGAGTTCGAGGAAGAAGGGCAGAAACATGGGAGAGACACTAGCGCCTGAGTGCAGCGCTCGCCAGCCCCACGCTCAAATCCTGTCTGACGCGCCGGGACCGGGGAATTGCTGATAGCCCGGCCCCACGGTCAGCGGCTTGTCCGGCACCACGTCATCACTGATCCGCGCGGCATAGGTCTTTTCGTCCGACCAGAGCAGTTTGGTCCGGGTGTAATCATAGAGTTTGATTGATACGTGATACGGCCTGTGGGCGACGACGCCGTGCACACGCGGTGAACGCATGCCGTATCGGCTGGACCGCGCATTGACGCGCTTTTCGACGACCATCGGCGATCCGCCACCCGGATCCTCGAATTCGGCGACCAGCAGCGAGCCGCTGGTGACCGGCTTGGCGACCATTGCCGTAAAACCATAAAACACTTCGGCCACACGGTAATTGTAGATGAACCCGCCGCCGGCGATCACGATGGGCGGCCTCTTGCCGGGATCGTCTCGCGTCACCCAGCCGATCGCAAAAGCAATCGTCGCTACAAGGACCATCGCCATGCCGATGATCTCGGCTGTCCTGTCTTCCCTGTATGCCATTGCGCGCAACTCCGGCTGAAGAGAGCGTTCAGCCTAGCGCAAATAAGCGAAAGAAGAAATACGAATGTCAGTAGCGGTTATACTCGATAAACGGCGTGAGCTTGCCGATACGATCGTAAAGCCTGCGACCGACCTTGTTGAATTCCTGGGTCATCCAGTAGACGTCGGGCGATCCGGCCTCATCGGCGGCCTTGTAGACGGCCTCAATCAGCGCCCGGCCGATCCCCTGCCCGCGCACGTCCGGATCGGCGTAGAGATCCTGCAGGTAGCAAACATTCTCGACCTTCCAGCAATGCCGGTGGAAGAGGAAATGAACGAGGCCGACCGGCTTGCCATCAATCTCCGCCAGAAATCCGCGATACTCGTTGTCGACGCCCTCATTGCCCTTGAGCAAACGAGCAAATGTCGTCTGGTAGACCTCTTCCGAGACCTCGGATTCGTAGAATTCGAGGTAGCCGGTCCAGAGCCTGCGCCACTCGCTCTCGTCCCCGGCCCGTATCGGGCGGATTGTCACTTCAGTCATGCCTCATCCTTTCCGGCAGATTTGAGCCTGTCCTCGCCGACATCGACGAGATCGAACGGTGTGGTCTGATACACCTGATTGATCCAGTTGCCAAAGAGGAGGAAGGCGTGGCTGCGCCAGCGATTGAGCGGCTTGCGCTCGGGGTCGTTGAAGGGAAAGTAGTTCTGCGGAACCTTGATCGGCTTGCCCGCCTGCACATCACGGAAATACTCGTCCGCCAGCGTGCTGGAATCATATTCGATGTGATTGAAGATGTAGAGCCGGTTGGCGAATTTCTCGTGCAGGAGGCACACACCGGTCTCGTCCGATTCCATCAGCACGTCGAGATCGGACGGCAGGTCCTCGCGGCGCACTTCCGTCCAGCGCGAGACCGAGACCTGGAAGTCGTCGGAAAAGCCGGAGAGATAGGGAGAAGCCGGCGCGAGATTCCTGTGCCGGAAAACGCCGAACGCCTTCTCGGCCAACTCGTATTTGGGCACTTTATGGAAGTGCCAGGCAGCCGCCATGGCACCCCAGCAGACGAAGAACGACGAATGGACATGGGTCGTCGTCCAGTCGAGGATCTGCTCCATCTCGGGCCAGTAGCTGACCTCCTCGAACGGAAGCTTCTCGATCGGCGCACCGGTGATGATGAAGCCGTCGAACTTGCGATCCTTGATCTCGTCCCAGGTATGGTAAAAATTGAACAGGTGTTCTTCGGACGTGTTTTTTGCCTGGTGCGAACCGATCCGCACGAGCGTCAGCTCCACCTGCAAGGGAGACGACCCCACCAGCCGCGCGATCTGCGACTCGGTGACGATCTTGTTCGGCATAAGGTTGAGAAGGCCGATCTGCAGGGGGCGGATATCCTGCCGGATAGCGGCAGATTCATCCATGATCTGGATTCCTTCGCGCACGAGCACGTCGCGGGCGGGCAATCCATCGGGGATCCTGATCGGCATTGGCGTTTCACTCCATCTGCAGCCGGCCGTGATCGTCTTTTTGACTGGCTTCCGGTGCGATGGGGAACTGCCCACGGCCCTTTAGCGAGTTGTTTAACGTGGCTGCAAGCCGGCCGGCCAAATCACCACAATGGAATGCAAATAATCCTTTGCCGCCGGACGGTCAAGGAAGCTCACTCAGCCGCAACATTGGTCGCGATCTCGTCCTTGATCGAGATTTCGAATCTGTATCCGTCACAGTTGCCGCCAAAAAGCGGCGTGGAGCCGAGCTGGCGCGCCATCGACATGATGACCCGGTGCCCGAGCCCCTCCGTGGGAATATCTTCGTTTTCGCCCGAACCGGCTCCGTTGTCGCTGAGTACGAGCTTGTAATCGGGCCCCTCCTGCCGACCGGCAATCCGGACAAGCCCCTCTGTGCGACCCCGGAAGGCGTGCTTGAAGGAGTTGGTAACAAACTCGTTGACGATCACCGAAAAGGCGCTTGCCTGCTGTGACTTGACCCGGATCGGCTCCATCTCGACCTCGAGCGAAATGCCAGCCGGCGCGGTCTGGCGCAGCAGGTTGCCAAGACGTTCAGCCAGCTGCGGAAGAGGCAGAAGCCCCTGTTCGGACGCAAGATAGAGTTCCTGGTGCAGCGCGCTGATCGCACTGACGCGCGAGGCAGCTGCTTCCAGCACCTTCCTGGCTTGCAGGTTCTCTTCACGGCGCATCTGCATCGTGATGAAGGAGGTGACCATGGCGAGTGAATTCTTCACCCGGTGATCCACCTCGCGTGCCAACAGATCCCGCTCGGCGAGCGATTCCTCAAGCTCGCGGCGAATGGTGATCTCGTTCTTCAGCCTGCGGCGCAATTCGAGCTGCGCCATCACCTGATCGCCAAGCACCCTCAACGCAAATTTCTGGTCTTCGTCGAGTTGGCGCGGCGTGTGGTCGAGAACACAGAGCATGCCGAGCGGCAAGCCGTCCTCGGTTACCAGTGGGGCGCCGGCGTAAAACCGCACGGGCGTTTCCGCAGCGGCGACGATGTCCATGTCCGCAGTGCGGTCATCCTGCGTGGTATCGCGAATTTCGAAAATGCCGTCCTGACCCATGCCATGGGCGCAGATGGAGTTTTCGAGTCCGGTCTCACTGTCCGGAAAACCGGTCTTGGCCTTGAACCACTGGCGATCACGATCGACGAGGGAAACAAGCGACACCGGCGTACCGGTGATCTTTGAGGCCAGTGCGACAAGGTTGTCGAATTCGCTTTCAGGAAGAGTATCGAGAACGTCGTAGGCAGCAAGTCTGTCGAGGCGCTCTTCTTCGAGCGGATGGGGGTCGGCCTTCAAATGGGTATCCTTGCAAACGGATTTCTCGGCCACGCAATCAAACGAAGTAACCGGTCATCACACAATTTAGGGATTATGGCTGAATTATCCACCCCGTTGGCGTGCGAGGAAGGCAAGCCGTTCGAAGAGATGAACATCCTGCTCGTTCTTCAAAAGCGCGCCGTGGAGCTTCGGCAGCGCGTTCTTTGCATCGCCGCGCAGATCTTCGGGCTCGACATCGTCGGCGACCAGAAGGCGGATCCAGTCCAGAACCTCCGAGGTCGAAGGCCGCTTCTTCAGCCCCGCCGTTTCCCGGATCTCGTAGAATTGCGTTAGCGCAGCACTCACCAGTTTCTTCTTGATGCCCGGATAGTGGACATCGACGATCTTCTGCAGCGTCTCCATGTCCGGGAAGCGGATATAGTGGAAGAAGCAGCGGCGCAGGAAAGCGTCCGGCAGTTCCTTCTCGTTGTTGGAGGTGATGATGACGATCGGGCGCTGCCTGGCCTTCACCAGTTCGCCGGTCTCGTAGACGTGAAACTCCATCCGGTCGAGTTCCTGCAAGAGGTCGTTCGGAAACTCAATATCGGCCTTATCGATCTCGTCGATCAACAGGACGACCTTCTTGTCGCTGTCAAAAGCCTCCCACAGCTTCCCCCGGCGGATATAGTTGGAGATGTCGTTGACGCGCTCATCGCCGAGCTGGCTGTCGCGCAACCGGTTGACGGCATCGTACTCGTAAAGCCCCTGCTGTGCCTTGGTGGTCGACTTGATCGACCACTCGATAAGGTCGAGACCGAGGGAGCCCGCCACCTGTCGTGCCAGTTCCGTCTTGCCGGTACCGGGCTCACCCTTGACCAGAAGCGGACGCTCCAGACGGATCGCGGCATTGACCGCGATCGTGAGGTCCTTGTCGGCGACGTAACTCTCGGTACCTTTGAATTTCATGCTGGGCATCCCCTTTTATCTTCTCCTGAACACCACAAACCCATGCGGCGCGCAAGGTGTTCCGGTCTCCGGCGTTGTTGCGCCAGATCAAGGCATAAAGCGCACCATGCTTCCATCATCGGACTGAGGAACAGGACCACAGGAGGAAACTATGTCTCTCTGCCATATTCGCCTTGAAATGGCCCGCAACAGGGAATTCCCGGAAGGCAACCCCGCGCGCGGCTACGACATCGTGGCGCCGCTCGATGCCGACAGCCGTCTTGATCGCAAGGCCTGGGAGAAAGCGCCGACATCCGCCACCGTCACGCGGTTCTGGGACGGTGAGCGCGCAGCCCTCGGTCTTCTCGTCTGGCACAGGAAGGGCGGCTGGGCCTTCGACTACGAGCCCGGAACGGACGAGGACGACGAATCCGGCTTCCGCTTCGCCGACCACGCATTCAAGCCCGGCGAATATGTCTCGGTGCGCGACCATGGCGCCGACGAGCTGCATACGTTTGTGGTGAAATCCGTTACGCCGGCCTGAATCCCGTGGTCTGATTCCGGCTCAGGACTCCATTTCCTCGCGCAGGATTTCGAGTTCGAGCCATTCGCTTTCCATCGCCTCGTGCTCGGCCCGGACGGTCTCAAGGCTCTTGGCAAGCTTGGAGAAGCCGTCAGGATCACGCGTGAAGAGCTGCGGGTCGGCCATCTTGCCTTCGATCTCGGCGATTTTCTTCTCGGCTTCGGCGATACGGCCCGGCAGGGTTTCGAGCGCGAATTTCTGCTTGTAGGACAGCTTCTTCGCGCCCGAGCCTGAGCCTGAGGACGGCTTGTCGCTGCCACCGCTCTCGCTGGCTTTCTTCGACTTCGCCGCCTCGCTCGCAGCCTTTTCGGCTTTCGCGTCGTCACGGCGCTGCGCCAGCATGTCGGTGTAACCGCCGGCATAGACGATCCAGCGACCATCCGGGTTGATCGTATCGGCGGGCGCGATGGTCACCGCAGCCGTCCGGTCGAGGAAGTCGCGATCATGGCTGACGAGAAGAACGGTGCCGGCATAACCGGTGACGATCTCCTCGAGCAGATCGAGCGTCTCCATGTCGAGATCATTGGTCGGCTCGTCGAGGATCAGCAGGTTCGAAGGCTTGGCCAGAATACGGGCCAGAACCAGCCGCGCCTTCTCACCACCCGACAGATTGCGGATAGGGGTCCGCGCCTGTTCGGGCGCGAACAGGAAGTCCTTCATGTAGCCGGTGACATGCTTCTGCTCGCCATTGACCAGAAGGTTCTCGCCGCGCCCGTCGGTGAGGTAATGGGCGAGCGTATCATTCGGGTCGAGCGCATCCCGTTTCTGGTCGAGGCGGGCGATCTCTAGATTGGTGCCGAGCTTGACGAAGCCCGCATCCGGCGCGAGTTCGCCGGTCAGCATCTTGAGAAGTGTCGTCTTGCCCGCCCCGTTGGGACCGACGAAGCCGATGCATTCGCCACGATGGACGCGCAGCGAGAAGTCGCGCACGATCGGGCGGCTCTCATAGGTCTTCGCGATGCCTTCGGCTTCCACCACCAGCTTGCCGGAATCGCGGGCTTCGCTCACCTGCACGCTGGCCCGCCCCTGCGGTCCCCGGTGCTCGCGATGTTCCTTCCTCAGCGCGTGCAGTTCACCCAGGCGGCGCACATTGCGCTTGCGCCGGGCCGTCACACCATAGCGCAGCCAGTGCTCCTCGCGCTCGATCTGGCGGCCCAACTTGTGCTGCTCGGTAGCTTCGGCCTCCAGCACTTCATCACGCCAGGCTTCAAAATGGGAAAAGTCCTTCTCCAATCGCTGCGCCCGCCCGCGATCGAGCCAGAGGGTCACGCGGCTCACGCGTTCGAGGAAGCGGCGGTCGTGGGAGATCACCAGAACCGCACTTTTCATGCGGCGGATTTCCTCTTCCAGCCACTCGATGGCGGGAAGGTCGAGATGGTTGGTCGGCTCGTCGAGAAGCAGGATGTCCGGATCGGGCGCCAGCGCGCGGGCGAGCGCCGCCCGACGCGCCTCACCACCTGACAGCGATGTCGGGTCCTCTTCACCGGTCAGCCCCAATTGATCCAGGAGATAGGTCACGCGGTGCAGGTCGTCGGCGGGACCGAGGCCAGCCTCCGCATAGGCGCGAACCGTGTCGAACCCGTCGAAATCGGGCGACTGCGAGAGATAGCGCACCGTCGAGGACGGATGCCGGAAAATCGCGCCCGACTGCGGCTCGACCTGACCGGCGGCGATCTTCAAAAGCGTCGACTTGCCCGAACCGTTGCGCCCGACAAGGCAGATCCGGTCGCCCGGTTCGACCTGCAGGTCGACGCCATCGAGCAAGGGCGTGCCGCCAAAGGACAGCGAAACATCTTCGAGTTTGAGAATCGGCGGCGCCATGTCAGCTCCCGGAAAAATCATGCGGACGGGCAATGAGAAGCCCACGTCCGGAGTTGAGGCCCACGGTGACGGGGCCTTCTGCGATATTGGAAAGGGTGCGCGAACTGCCGAAGACCATGTCCAGGCCATCGAGCGGATAGCGCGCATTCTCGATGACGACACCTTCGAGATCCGAGAACGGCAGGATCGAGAACAGCGAGCCCTTGGGCAGGTCGATCGTGAAACGCCCCGGCAGTACCGGCACCGCTTCTTCCTCACCCGAGGTCAGGACGATGTCGAGGCCGCGCTCGGCCAGCGCGATCGCCTTGATCATGTGCAGCCCGGCGTGATCGGTTCGCTCACCCTCCAGCGCGCCGACGAAGATGAGCTTCTTCGCGCCACGTTCGAGCGCCGCCTCGACGGCGAGTTCACCGTCGGTGTAGTTCTTTTCCGCCGGATGGACCTGTCGTTCGACATCCGGCCAAGCCTCGTGATCGCTCTGAACGGCGGAATCGAAATCCCCCATCCAGAGTTCGGGCGTCAGCCCCAAAGCCGTGGCATGGCGGATGCCGCTATCGGCAGCGATGACGCGGGCGCCATCGACGAGCGCGCGCACGCGATCATCGACCGAAAGCGCGCCGCCGAGCAGGATTGCGAAAGTGGTCGTCATGAGCTGACGCACATAGCAGGTTTTGCGCCCCTTGCCAGAGGTCGCCACGCAAACTATGTCTGGAATTGCTCTAACGGGGTGCCCGGCGACAGCCGGGCTGAGAGGCGAAGCCAACCCGAAGAACCTGATCCGGTTAGCACCGGCGGAGGGATTAGAAGCCAGCGTCCAGCGCCTTCTTCCCTTTCAATATGAACCAGAGGAGGCGCGCCATGCGTTCCAAGACATTTTTCACTTCAGTTGCGCTGTCGCTCGCGGCGACTGTTTCGCTCACATCCTTTGCCGCGCAGGCGGCTGACAGGACGCTTACCGTCTACACCTATGAGAGCTTCATCGCGGAATGGGGCCCCGGCCCGCTCGTCAAGGAAGCCTTCGAGAAGGGATGCGACTGCACGCTTAACTGGGTCGGCGTCGAGGATGGCGTAGCACTCCTGAATCGCGTCAAGCTCGAGGGCGACAGTGCGGAAGCCGGCGTCGTTTTGGGTCTCGACACCAATCTCGTCGCAGAAGCCAAGGCCACCGGTCTCTTCGAACCCCATGACATCGACACCGCAGCCGTCGACGTGCCCGGAGGCTTCTCCGACGACACCTTCATCCCCTTCGACTACGGCTATTTCGCTGTTGTGTACGACACCGA
>CEQK01023620.1_pt1 | contig 18952 bp, 19 predicted proteins | sample 531051 | NCBI WGS metagenome assembly CEQK01 (sample SAMEA2621229, study PRJEB7988) | marine metagenome | biome: marine biome (ENVO:00000447); feature: deep chlorophyll maximum layer (ENVO:xxxxxxxx); material: "saline water (ENVO:00002010), including plankton (ENVO:xxxxxxxx)" | depth 150 m
CCGTATTCGTGTTCCATCGGCAGGCTGATTGCATCTTCATAATCCTTGGCGCGGACGACGGACAGCACCGGACCGAAGATTTCCTGCTTGTAGATGTCCATGTCGCGGGTGACGCGGTCGAAGAGGCAGCCGCCGATGAAGTATCCGTTCTCGTAGCCCTGCATGGAGAATTCGCGGCCGTCGACCACCAGTTCCGCACCCTGCTCCACACCGGAATTGACGAGGCCGAGCACGCGCTCACGGGCCTGAGCCGTGACGAGCGGGCCGAAATCGACGTCGTTGCCTGCGGTGTACGGGCCAATCTTGAGCGATTCGACGCGCGGCGCGAGCTTTTCGACCAGACGGTCTGCGGTTTCTTCACCCACGGGAACCGCAACCGAAATCGCCATGCAGCGCTCGCCGGCAGCACCGTAGCCGGCGCCGATCAGCGCGTCGACGGCCTGATCCATGTCGGCGTCCGGCATGATGATCATGTGGTTTTTCGCGCCGCCGAAGCACTGAACGCGTTTGCCGTTGGCGCAACCGCGGGAATAGATGTATTCGGCAATCGGCGTCGAGCCGACGAAGCCAACGGCCTGAATGACCTCATGATCGAGGATCGCGTCGACCGATTCCTTGTCACCGTTGACGACGTTGAGGATGCCGTCCGGCAGACCGGCTTCGGTCATCAATTCGGCGAGCATAAGCGGCACGGACGGATCGCGCTCCGATGGCTTCAGGATAAAGGCGTTGCCTGCGGCGATTGCCGGGCAGAACTTCCACATCGGGATCATGGCCGGGAAGTTGAAGGGCGTGATGCCGGCGACGACGCCGAGCGGCTGACGCAGCGAATACATGTCGATGCCGGGGCCGGCCCCTTCGGTGAACTCGCCCTTCAGGAGATGCGGCGCGCCAAAGCAGAATTCCGCTACTTCAAGACCACGGATCACGTCGCCCTTGGCGTCCGGAATGGTCTTTCCGTGTTCGCTTGACAGCGCTTCGGCCAGCTTGTCCATGTCACGGTGAAGCAGGTCCACGAACTTCATCAGCACACGGGCGCGCTTCTGAGGGTTCAGGGCCGCCCAGGCCGGCTGTGCGGCAGCCGCGTTGGCAACGGCTGCATCGAGCTCGGACTTGCTGGCGAGCGGCGTCTTCGCCTGCACTTCGCCGGTTGCCGGATTATAGACGTCGGCAAAGCGGCCGGATGTGCCATTGACGTGCTTTCCGCCGATGTAATGAGTGAGTTCGGACATGAACGTACCTCCCTTGGAGTTTGATTTCCCGCAGCTTGCGATCATTCCAATTGCAATTCAATGCGCGATTTCCGACAACCGTTGTGCAAATTTTATAGCCATTGCGTCTCGGGTGTGCACAGCGAGGCCTATCTTCGCAGGAAGGCCGCGACGAAAAAACTCCGGGCTACCAATGCCCGGCAGCTTCCTATAACCATCCTAGCGCCTCTGCGCCGCGTGGCGCGGGGCATCAGATGTTGGTTTACTCGGAGAGCTGTCGACCATGGAAACCCGTGATATCGTCTATATCGCCCTTTTTGCAGCCATCGTCGCCGCGCTGGCGCTGTTTCCGCCGATCTGGCTGCCGGTCATCGGCGTGCCGATCACGGCACAATCCATGGGCGCGATGCTGGCTGGCGGCGTGCTTGGCGCGAAGCGCGGCAGTCTTGCCCTTGCTCTCTTCGTTCTTCTCGTCGCACTCGGACTGCCGCTCCTGTCCGGCGGACGCGGCGGTTTCGGCGTGTTCTTCGGCCCCACGGCCGGTTATATTTTCGGCTGGATCGTCGCCGCTTTCGTGATCGGATATCTGACCGAGCGGTTCTGGGATCGCCTCAACATCTTCACCGCGGCGCTGATCTGCATCGTCGGCGGCGTGGTCGTCCTCTATGCGATCGGTGTTCCGTGGAGCGCCGTCGTCGCCAAGGTCTCCGTCATGCAGGCACTAACAGGCTCGGCGCCTTTCATTCCCGGCGACATTCTCAAGGCCGTCATTTCCGCACTGGTGATCGTGACTGTGAAGCGCTCATATCCGCTGTTGGGCAGCCGCTCGGCCGCGTGATTGCAGCGGGCATCGACCGATGATCACGCTCAATTCCGTCTCGATCGAAAAAGCCGGCCGGCACATCCTGAAAGATGTGTCGGTCGAACTCGGCGAGCGGCGCATCGGGATCATCGGTCGCAACGGGTCGGGCAAAAGCACCTTTGCAAGGCTGCTGAACGGTCTGGAGAAACCGACCAAGGGCGCTGTGCGGTTTGCGGGATCGGATGAGCCGAAAGACCTGCGTCGCAATGTCGGCTTCGTCTTCCAGAACCCGGACAACCAGATCGTCTACCCGATCGTCTCGGAAGACCTCGAATTCGGGCTGAAGAACCTCAAGCTCCCGGAGGACGAACGGCAGGCACGCATTGACGCCGCACTTAATCGGTTCGGCATCGCGCATCTCGCCGAACGTTTCACGCACGAGCTCTCCGGCGGCGAAAAGCAGCTGGTGGCACTCGCGGGTGTTCTGGTGATGCGCCCGAAGCTGATCGTCTTCGATGAACCCACAACTCTCCTCGACCTGTGGAATGCGAAGGCCGTCAAAGCGGCCATTGATGCGCTCGACGAGCATGTGGTTCTTGTCACCCACGATCTCGATCTTCTCAAGGATTTCGACAGGGTCATCCTGATCGAGGAGGGAGGCATTGCGGCCGATGCTGATCCCGGGACCGTGATCGCGCGATATCGTGGGGGCTCGGCATGATCACCGATCTATATGTGCGGGGCGACACAGTCGTTCATCGGACGCATCCCGGCGTGAAGCTTCTCCTGCTGCTTGTGCTCTCCACGATTGTCTTCGTCATCGACACATGGCCGGTGCTGGCCCTCGCGACGGCATTCGTCTTCGTTGGCTACTGGCTGGCCCATCTCAAACCGGGTCATGCCTGGCGCGCGCTCAGGCCCGTCTTGATCATCTTCGCCATCCTGTTTCTTGCCCAGCTCTACCTCGCCGACGTTTGGCTCGCGACCTATGTCGTGTTGCGTTTCGCCGTCCTGATCCTCGCCGCCACGTTGCTGACGCTGACGACGAAGGTGAGCGAGCTGGTTGACGGGCTTATGGCAGGTCTCGCCTACGCGCCCGCTTGGGTGCCACGCGAAAAGATCGCGCTGGCGATCGCCATGACCATCCGTTTCATCCCCCGGCTGCGCGACCAGTTCCATGATATTCGCGATGCGCAACGCGCCCGCGGGCTCGACCGCAGCATTGTCGCGCTGCTGGTGCCACTCGTGGTGCGGACGCTTAAGGATGCCGACGATATTGCGCGCGCCATCGAGGCCCGCTCGATCGATTGAAACTTTCCATCTGCGCGCTGCGTCCTATTCTTCAAACGAGGAGGACGAAACATGCCGCGACTTCCCCATCTGCCAGCACTCGCCATGAGCATCATGATGCTCGCGTCGTTCCAGCCGCTCCCTGCTTACGCGCAGGAGCCGATCGAGATGTCGCAGATGGTGATCGAGAACCAGATCACCTCTTTCCTCCGCGGCGATATCGAGGGCGCCTACGCCTATGCCGCGCCCTCTATCAAGGAGATATTTCCGACCGTTGAGCAATTCGGTAAGATGGTGAGGAACGGATACGGCCCGGTCTACCGGCCCGGCAATTACGCATTCGGCCGCGCGCGGGAGGTCCCGGGCGGCGGCGTCATCCAGGAAGTGCTGATTGCCGGACCCGACGGGCAGGACTATACCGCCATTTACCTGATGGAACGGCAACCGGATGGCACCATGAAAATCCGCGGCGTGTCGCTGGTCAAATCCGCGCTGCCGCAGACCTGAGAGACTATACGGGCGGTATGTCGCCCTTCTCCCAGTCCGCCTGCGTCCTGGCACAGAAATCAGCATAGTTCCCCGCCTCGATAGCTGCGCGAACGCCAGCCATCAGGTGCTGGTAATAGGCCAAATTCACCCAGGTCAGCAGCATCATGCCCAAAATCTCGTTGGACCGGACCAGATGGTGCAGATAGGCGCGGGAATAGTCGCGCGCCGCGGGGCAATCGCTTTCCGGGTCAAGCGGCCGCGGATCGTCGGCGTGGCGGGCGTTCTTCAGGTTGATCTTGCCGAAGCGGGTAAACGCCAGACCATGACGGCCGGCGCGCGTCGGCATCACGCAGTCGAACATGTCGATGCCGCGCGCGACCGATTTGAGTAGATCATCCGGTGTGCCGACACCCATCAGGTAGCGCGGCTTGTTCTCAGGCAGCAGCGGACAGGTGACCTCGAGCATGTCGAGCATGACTTCCTGCGGCTCGCCGACGGCCAGGCCACCGACAGCATAGCCCTTGAGGTCGAGGTCAACGAGCGCGTTTGCCGAGCGCTCGCGCAGGGCCGGGATATCGCCGCCCTGCACGATGCCGAACATCGCCTTCCCCGGCTGGGTGCCAAAGGCCGTCTTGCAGCGGTCCGCCCAGCGCACGGACATTTCCATGGCGCGTTCGATTTCCTCGGGAGAAGCCGGCAGGCGAACGCACTCATCGAGCTGCATCTGGATATCGGAATCCAGCAATCCCTGGATCTCGATCGAACGTTCCGGGCTCATCTCGTGCTTACGCCCGTCGATATGCGACTGGAACGTCACGCCCTGCTCCGTGACTTTCCGCAATCCTGCGAGCGACATGACCTGAAACCCGCCGGAATCGGTCAAGATCGGACGCTCCCAGCGGGCGAAGGTGTGGAGACCACCGAGTTTGGACACGCGCTCGGCTCCGGGGCGCAGCATCAGGTGGTAGGTGTTGCCAAGGATAATGTCCGCGCCAAGATCGCGCACCTGCTCCATATACATGGCCTTGACGGTGCCCCCGGTTCCGACCGGCATGAAGGCTGGCGTGCGAATTTCGCCACGCGGCATGGAGACGGTGCCGCGACGGGCCGCGCCATCGGTGGCAGTGACCTTGAAGCCGAATTCACTCGCGCTCATCAGGGCGCCCTCTCTAGCAAGCTCGAATCGCCGTAGGAATAGAAACGGTAATTGTTTTCAATCGCATGCGCGTAGGCCGCCTTCATCGTTTCAGAGCCGGAAAAGGCCGAAACCAGCATGAAGAGCGTCGAACGCGGCAGGTGGAAATTGGTCATCAGCAGATCGACCGCGCGGAAGGCGTAGCCGGGCGTGATGAAGATGTCGGTGGCTCCGGACCATGGATGAATGACACCATCTTCAGACGCAGCACTCTCGAGGAGGCGTAGCGAAGTGGTGCCGACCGAAACGATCCGTCCGCCTTTCGCGCGGGTTTCGTTCAACGCGTGCGCGACCTCGTCCGAGACATGACCGATTTCCGAATGCATGCGGTGATCGTCGGTGTCGTCGGCCTTGACCGGCAGGAAGGTGCCCGCCCCCACATGGAGCGTGACGAAATGGCGGGAAATGCCGCGTGCTTCGAGGGCCGCGAACAGCTCCGGTGTGAAATGAAGGCCCGCGGTGGGTGCGGCGACAGCGCCTTCCTCTCGGGCGTAGATCGTCTGGTAATCGGCGCGGTCGCGCTCGTCTTCCGCGCGCTTCGAGGCAATGTATGGGGGAAGCGGAATATGGCCGGCGGTCATGATCGCCTGGTCCAAGGCCGGACCGGAGAGATCGAAGCGCAGTTCGAACTCGCCGCGGTTTCCACGCGGTCCCGCGGTTGCCAGCAAGCTGCCTTGGTCGCAAGCCGGGTTGTCGTCGCCGAAAGACAGCCGGTCGCCTTCGCTGACACGCTTGGCGGGACGGACAAAGGCAAGCCAAGTGTCGGGACCGGCGCGCATGTGCAAAGTTGCGGAGATACGCGAGCGGTTCTCGCCGCGGATGCGCCAGCCTTCGAGCTGGGCGGGAATGACGCGTGTATCGTTGAAGACGAGCGCATCGCCGGGCTGCAACAGCGACGGCAGATCGCGAACGACGAGATCGTCGAGTGTGCCATCGGGTTTGACCGACAGCAGCTTTGCGCTGTCGCGCGGGTTCGCTGGGCGAAGCGCGATATTGTCCTCAGGGAGATCGAAATCGAAAAGATCGACGCGCACTGGTCAGTTCCCGGAATAAAAGACGCGGCGGTCCGGTTTCCCGCCGCCGCGTCCAGTGTCTCAATCAGGCCGATCAGGCGTCGGCGGCGACCTTCAGCGATACGATCTTGTCGGGATCGGCGACAGGCTCGCCTCGCTTGATCTGGTCTATGTTTTCCATACCTTCGACGACCTGACCCCAGACCGTGTACTGACGGTTGAGGAAACCGGCGTCTTCGAAGCAGATGAAGAACTGCGAGTTGGCCGAGTTCGGGTTCTGGGCGCGCGCCATGGAGCAAACGCCGCGGGCGTGGTTCATGTTGGAGAACTCGGCCTTCAGGTCCGGCTTGTCCGAACCGCCCATGCCGGCGCGGCGCGGATCGAAGGACGAACCACCCGACTTGCCGAACTTGACGTCGCCTGTCTGCGCCATGAAGCCGTCGATGACGCGGTGGAAGACGACGCCGTCATAGGCTCCTTCGCGCGCAAGCTCCTTGATCCGGTCCACGTGGCCGGGGGCCAGATCGGGGAACATCTCGATGACCACGTTGCCTTTCGTGGTTTCCATGAGAAGCGTGTTTTCGGGATCCTTGATTTCGGCCATTGGGCTCTCCTGTTTGCCGGAAGCGGGGTATCAGCCGCCCACGGTCACCTTGATCATGCGGTCGGGATTTTCGACCATTCCATTGGCGGCCTGATCACCGCGCTTGATCTTGTCGACATTTTCCATGCCGGAGACGACATGTCCAACGACCGTGTACTGGCCGTTGAGGAACGAGCCCTCGTCGAACATGATGAAAAACTGCGAGTTGGCCGAATCCGGGTTCTGGGCGCGCGCCATGCCGACGGTGCCGCGTTCGAAGGGCTGGTCGGTGAACTCGGCCTTGAGGTCAGGCTGCGAAGAACCGCCGGTGCCGGCGCGGTTCGCCTGATAGCCGTTCTCCATGTCGCCGAACTCGACGTCGCCGGTCTGCGCCATGAAGCCGTCGATCACGCGGTGAAAGGCGACATTGTCGTATTCACCGGCTTCGGCGAGCGCCTTGATGCGGGCAGCGTGTTCGGGGGCCTTGTCGTTCAACTCGATGACGACCGGGCCGTCCTTCAATTCGATCGTGATGCGGTCGGCTGCAGCGGCCAGGCTGGTCGCGAAAATACCTGCGGCGAGAACCGCTGAAGCGGCGAAATGCTTGAACACGTGAGAAAACTCCCTGTAGACGCCGGAGACCGGCGATTGCGTTTGGCACATGGGACGGCGGATGGCAATGGCAACGCTTTCAGGCGCATGACCAGTGCGGGCGGCGCGAAGGATCTGTTCCTATTCGCGCCCCGCCCTTATTGCCGCATCGACCGGTTTCGGCACGAACGGGCTCACATCGCCTCCCATTCCGGCGATTTGCCTGACAAGCGTGGCGGTGATGTGGCGGTTAGAGGCGCGCGCGGGCAGGAAGACGGTCTGCAGGTCCGGCGCCATTTCGGCGTTCATGCCCGCAATCTGCATCTCGTAATCGAAATCGGTGCCGTCGCGCAGGCCACGCAGAATGATAGAGGCGCCTGCCTTCTGCGCGGCGGTGACCGTAAGCTCGGAAAAGGTCTCGACCGTGACGTCATCGACGCGATGGGGAAGGACTTCCGCAAGCGAGGCAAAGATCAGCCTTTCGCGCTCTTCAGCCGAAAACATCGGCTTCTTGGTCGCCGAAATTCCGACCCCTATCACGACCTTGTCGCAGAGATTGAGACCCTGCACCAGAACGTCGAGATGTCCGTTCGTCATGGGGTCGAAAGACCCCGCCAGATAGCCTGTGCGCATGTGTACTCCCTTTGCAGCTTATGTGTCGCACGGCGGCCGACGGCTATCAAGCACCGCGAAGGTACTGGAAATGTTTGGAATGTACGTTCAGAATTCGTTCAGGCTCATGGCCTCATACTTTCTTGCACGGTTCAAAACGAGAAACGGGGGAACTGCCATGTTTGAAGCACTTACCGTCATCACCGTCCTTTTCCTGGTCCTCTTCAGCGGCCTCACATTTGCTGCCATGCGCAACAGCATGAGCGAGCGCCGCCAGACGGTACGCATCACGGAAAAGGCCCGACGCTAACGCCGGGCCTTTTTTCGTCTGGGCTTGATCTGAAGCCTATTCCTCGCCGGGCACCTCAGGACTCTGGTCCGGCGCTTCGCCCGCATCCAGGCTTTCAGCACCTTCTACAGGTGCATCACCGTCCACGATCAGCTCCTCGCCGTCCTCGGCTGCGGCTTCCTCTTCCGGCTCGCGGATACGGTCGACGGAGACGACACGCTCATCCTTGGCCGTATTGAAGATCGTCACACCCTTTGTGGCGCGACTTGCCATGCGGATCTGACCCACAGGGGTCCGGATCACCTGGCCGCCATTGGAGACCATCATGATCTGGTCGCCGGCATCGACCGGGAAGCAGGCGATCAGCGGTCCGATTTCCGCGGTCTTCGAGGTATCGGTGGCACGGATACCCTTGCCGCCGCGTCCCGAGGTACGGAAATCGTAGCTCGACGAGCGCTTGCCGTAGCCCTTTTCGGAAACTGTGAGGATGAACTCCTCGCGCTCCTTGAGCTCCTCGTAACGCTCGTTGGTGAGTTCGCCTTCCGCGGCGTCCTCGCCCACGAGCGCCACATCCTCCACGTCCTCGCCGGTGACGGCGCGACGCTCGGCGGTGGCACGGCGAAGATAGGCAGCGCGCTCCCAAGGCTCGGCATCGACGTGGTGGACGATGGTCATCGAGATGAGCGAATCGTCCGAACCCAGCGAGATTCCGCGCACACCGACCGAATTGCGGCCCGCGAAGACACGGACGTCACCGACCGAGAAGCGGATGCACTGGCCCAGCGCCGTCGTCAGCAGAACATCATGGGCGTCGCTGCAGGTCTCGACGTTGAGGATCGAGTCCGTGTCGTCGAGCTTCATCGCGATCTTGCCGTTGCGGTTGACCTGGACGAAGTCGGACAGCTTGTTGCGGCGGACGGTGCCACGGGTCGTGGCGAACATCACGTCGAGGTTGGCCCAGCTGTCCTCATCCTCCGGCAACGGCATGATGGAGGTGATACGTTCACCCTGCTCCAGCGGCAGCATGTTGATGAGCGCCTTGCCGCGTGACTGCGGCGTGCCGATCGGCAGGCGCCACACCTTCTCCTTGTAGACAATGCCACGGGAGGAGAAGAACAGAACCGGCGTATGGGTATTGGCAACGAACAGACGGGTGACGAAATCCTCGTCGCGGGTCGCCATGCCGGAGCGGCCCTTTCCGCCGCGACGCTGCGCCCTGTAGGTGGCGAGCGGAACGCGTTTGATGTAACCGGCGTGCGACACGGTCACGACCATATCCTCGCGTGCGATCAGATCCTCGTCGTCCATGTCCGGACCACCTTCGGTGATCTCGGTACGGCGCGGCACGCCGAACTCGTCGCGCACGGCGATGAGTTCGTCCTTGATGATCTGCTGAACGCGAATGCGCGAGCCGAGAATATCGAGATAGTCTTTGATCTCCTCGCCGATCGTGTTGAGCTCGTCGCCGATCTCGTCACGGCCCAGTGCGGTCAGGCGCGACAGGCGCAGTTCGAGAATGGCACGCGCCTGTTCCTCGGAGAGGTTGTAGGTGCCGTCCTCGTTGATGCGGTGACGCGGGTCGTCGATGAGCAGGATCAGCGGCTCGACGTCCTTGGCCGGCCAGCGGCGGGTCATCAACTGCTCGCGCGCCGTCTGCGGATCGGGCGCATGGCGGATCAGGTGGATCACTTCGTCGATATTGGCGACTGCGATCGCCAGACCGACCAAGACGTGGGCACGTTCGCGGGCCTTGCGCAGCAGGTATTTCGTGCGCCGGGTTACCACTTCCTCGCGGAACGAGATGAACGCCTTGAGCACGTCCATCAGGTTCATCAGTTCCGGTTTGCCGCCGTTGAGCGCCACCATGTTGACCCCGAACGAAGTCTGCAGCGGCGTGTAGCGGTAAAGCTGGTTGATGATGACGTCGGCAACGGCGTCGCGCTTGAGTTCGATGACGACGCGATAGCCCTGACGATCGGATTCGTCACGCAGGTCGGAAATGCCCTCGATACGCTTGTCGCGCACCAATTCGGCCATCTTCTCGATCATCGCCGCCTTGTTCACCTGATAGGGAACCTCGGTGATGATGATCGCCTCGCGGTCGCCGCGCATCGGCTCGACGTGAACCTTGCCGCGGATGACCACGGAGCCGCGACCCGTCTCGAAGGCCGAGCGGATGCCGGTGCGACCGAGAATGATGCCGCCGGTCGGGAAATCCGGACCCGGGATGATCTGCATGAGTTCGAGCAGATCGATCGACGGATTGTCCATGATCGCCATCGTGGCGTCGCAGACTTCAACCAGGTTATGGGTCGGGATGTTGGTCGCCATGCCGACAGCGATGCCGCCGCCGCCATTGACCAGCATGTTCGGGAAACGCGCCGGAAGCACCTTCGGCTCGGATCCCGAATTGTCGTAAGTTTCCTGGAAATCGACAGTATCCTTGTCGATATCCTCGAGCATCTCGTGGGCGAGCTTGGACAGGCGCGCCTCGGTGTAACGCATGGCCGCAGGCGGATCGCCGTCGATCGAACCGAAGTTGCCCTGCCCGTCGATGAGCATCGCGCCCATAGACCAATGCTGGGCCATGCGGACCATCGCATCGTAAATCGACTGGTCGCCGTGCGGGTGGTACTTACCCATCACGTCGGAGACCGGCCGTGCCGATTTCACATATTTGCGGTTCCAGTGGTAACCGCTCTCGTGGGATGCATAGAGAATACGGCGGTGAACCGGCTTGAGCCCGTCACGCACGTCAGGCAGCGCGCGCGACACGATCACGCTCATGGCGTAATCGAGATAGGAGCGCTGCATCTCCTCAATGATCGAGACCGGTTCGATACCCGGTGCCGGCGGCTTTGCGCCACCATTCGTCTGGTCGGTCAAGTCAGGTCACATTCCATTTCAGAATCACTGGCAACTGTATAGCGGAAACGCTTGGCTACCGCCAATTTGGGGCAGTTTTCCGAACCTCTTTTCCAAGGTTTTCCCGGCCGAGGGTTTCCCTTTGAGGGATCGTCGCCTAGGGATAGGTGAAACCAGCCATCCGGGAAGCCGCACGCATGACCTTCGACAGCCTCGTCAGCGCCTTCGTGACTATCATCGTGATGTACGATCCGCCTGGTCTGGCTGCCATCTTTCTCGGGCTGACGACCGGCATGACGCGAGCCGAGCGCATCCAGGCCGCGCTGCGCGGTGTCATTCTGGCAACCGGCATTCTTGTCGTCTTCGCACTGACCGGCTCCGCGATCCTCAAGGCGCTCGGTATTTCGCTCGAAGCCTTCCGTATTGCGGGCGGCATTCTTCTCTTCGTCATTGCCTTCGAGATGATCTTCGAAAAACGGCACGAACGACACGAGAAGAGTGCGGAACGGGCGGTCACGCAGGATCACATCGCCAACGTCTCGGTCTTCCCGCTCGCCATTCCGCTGATTGCGGGCCCCGGCGCGATTTCGGCCGTCATCCTGCTTGCGGGCACATTCTCGGCGCCGGTCGAGCGTCTTGGACTGATCGGCGTTCTTCTGGTCGCCGCAGCCGTTCTGGTACTCACCCTGATGATCGCTGATCGCGTGGACAAATGGTTGGGCAGCACCGGCCGAGCCATCCTCACGCGTCTGCTCGGCGTGTTGCTGGCAGCGCTGTCTGTGCAGTTCGTGGTGGACGGACTGAAGCAATACTTCTTCGCCTGAGCCGTCAACCGTCGATAGAGAGCGGATGGCCGGCGGCGAACTGAACCAGATCCCACAAATTCCCGTAGAGATCGCGGAAGACGGCGACGGTTCCGTAGTCCATCACCTTCGGCTCGCGGACGAATTCGACACCGCGCGACCGGTAGAGCGCGTGATCGCGCTCGAAATCGTCGGTCGCCAGGAACATGAAGACGCGACCGCCCGCCTGGTTGCCGATGAAGGCTTCCTGTTCGGGCTTTGATGCGCGGGCGAGAACGATGCACGTGCCGTCGCCAGCACCCTGCGGACGGACGACGACCCAGCGCTTGCCCTGTTCAGGCTGATAGGAGTCTTCCAGAAGCGCGAAGCCGAGCGTGTCGCAATAAAAGGCGATGGCCTCGTCATAGTCGCGAACGACCAGGGCAATGTTGGATATCCGCTGCGCCATCAGCGACGTGTGCGCAGGATCCGCTGCCAGATCGTGCCACCTGCATATTGGGTGCCGATCCAGAAATAGGCGGCGATCAGGCCAAAGCACAGGAAGGCGGGAACCCCCTCGAGCTTGAAGCCGCCCTCATTGATGCCACCCGTCAGGGCGGCAAGCAGGAAGCCGAAGCCGAAGAATGTCGTGAAGAAATCCATCACATGCGCGAGCATGATCCGCCACTGCGGAATGCCGCGCACGGGCGGATTTGGTTCGGACGTACCGACGGGTTGAACGGCGGAGCCTATTCCGCCGCCCTTTTCATCCTTCTCAGGCTCGCTCACGGAGCGCCCTCCCCGTCATGACGTACGCTGCCGTTCCTCAGAACGGGATATCGTCGTCGAGATCACGCGAGAAACCGCCGCCGGAGCCGCCGCCGGATTTCTGACCGCCACCCGAGCCGCCACGATCATCATAGCCGCCGCGGTCGTCGTAACCGCCACCACCGCCCATGCCGCCGCGCGAACCGCCACCGGCACCTTCGCCGTCACCGCGGCCATCAAGCATGGTCAGCGTCGAGTTGAAGCCCTGCAGGACGATTTCGGTCGAATACTTGTCCTGGCCGTTCTGGTCCTGCCATTTGCGGGTCTGAAGCTGACCTTCGATATAGACCTTCGAACCCTTGCGGAGATAGTTTTCCGCGACCTTGCAGAGACCTTCGGAGAAGATCACCACGCGGTGCCATTCCGTCTTCTCGCGACGCTCGCCGCTGTTGCGGTCGCGCCAGCTTTCCGAGGTGGCGACCGAGAGGTTCGCGATGGGCCGACCGTCCTGCGTGCGGCGGATTTCAGGATCCGCGCCGAGATTTCCGACCAGAATGACCTTGTTGACGCTGCCTGCCATGACGAGAACTCCAGATATACGTGTTTGGCGGAGAGGTCGCCCTCCGCTGAATTTGCGCCAGCATAGACGAGCCGGAACGCGATGGCTTGCTGCTGAGCAACAATCCACAAGCGAATTGGCGATTGCATGCGCCGCCCTTTGTTCTATCTATGTTCTATATCACCGGAAATATCAAGCGCCGCACCGCCGGTTCAGCTGGAAGACACCGCTCAGGTGCCCTCCTCCACGTCAACCTTGCGCCAAATCGCTTCACAGAAGGAGTAGAGGGCAAACAGGCCGATACCCACCGCCATCGCGCCCAACAGGATATCGCCCATCGGCAGTTCCTGAATAAACTTGAGCGCATCCTTCATACCCGGCGTCGAACCGCCCTCTTCGCCCGCCGTCAGGCCACGGTAGAAAAGCATGAAGGCCAAGATGAAGAACACGGTACCGCGCGCACAGAGGCCGATCGTCGAGATCGGCGTGATGATCTTCATCTTGTCTTCGGAGGCAGCGAAGTGCTCCTTGAACTTGCCGGTAAGCGCCTTGTACCAGTGAGCGATCCCGACGCAGACGAAGATGATCGACAGACCGGTCGCCACCCATTGCGAGCCGATAAACCCGCCGACGGTCTGGGCAAACCCGCCTCCGCCTCCGCCGGAGCCGCTGTCGCTCGATCCGGTAACGATGCCAAGCTGGGTGGCAGCGAAGATGGCGAGCGCGGTGTAGGTCAGTGCGCTCACCAGAAGACCACCCCGGATGGCGAGGCCCTTGGCATCGGTGCCGTGTTGATCAGCGTCGCCGATGGCCTGGATCAGTCGCCACACGACATAGCCGATGAGCCCGATGATCATGGCGACGATCAGGATCGCGCCGGCGGGCTGCGACATCAGTTTCTCCAGCGCGCCTTTCGACCCTTGCGCCTCGCCAGAACCAATGGCTGCAAGCAGGGCGAAAAACCCAATGATCAGATAGACGACACCGCGCGAGGCGTATCCGGCGCGCGCCATCCACACGAGTTGATCGGACGACATGTCGAGGGCCTTGCTGCCCGCGCTCGATAAGCTCATTGGCCTTCTCCCAGTTCTTGTTTGCGGTGTGTGGACCGCGCGATGCGGTTTGCCGTCAGCCAGCAGATGCCTGCCCATCCTCCGCCGAACAGCCAGCCTGCGAGAACGTCGCTCGGCCAGTGAACGCCCAGGTACACCCGCGAGGTCCCGATAAGCAGAGACAGGATAACTGCGGATCCGACGAGTACGACGCGTGTGGCCTCGTTCTCCACGAAACGGACGGCGACGGCAGCCAGCGTGAGCCAGGTGAAGGCACTCACCATGGCGTGGCCGCTCGGAAAGCTCGATGTGAACGTCACGGCAAGATGATCGACGATTTCCGGTCTGGACCGATTGAAAAGAAGTTTCGCCACTGTCGAAACGGCGCTGCCGGTCACCACCGAGGCGAGGAGAAAGAGAACGGCTGCCCGCTTGCGGAAGGTCAGCAACGTCACAGAGACCAGAACGACCACGGTGGAGAGAATTGTGTAACCGCCCAGGGCGGTGAATTCGGCAGCCGCCTCGCGAAACCACTCGGGCCCGAAAGGCGGACCATCGGCCCCTCCGGGTCGAAATTCGAGGAGAAGATGACGATCGATATCGTCGCCCTTCCCGAGCATGACGAGAACAGCCAATACAGCGAAGCCGAAGAGACAGAGGACTGTGAGTACCGCGACGCGCTTTTCTGCGGCGCTCATGGCCGACTGGTTCGATGAATGGCCGAGGCCACTGCTCGCAATGCTGTCCGACATGTTTGTTCTGGTGCTCCCGCCGCCAAGATCGAAAAATGGGTTGATTGCGTAACCGCCGGCAGAGGGTTTCGTTCCCGCAAGCACGAGAGTATGCCGAAACAGCCCTATGTTCTTTATATGTTCTCGATGCTGAACTATGCTGACAGAAACGAATCGGCGGCATGATATGACCACCATGCCTCGACATCGGCACAAAACATCTTATCTATGATGCTGCCTTCTGCGGCATCTTCCGACATATCAGATACAAGACTAACGCCTGCGAGCGACTTCATGAGCGATCTCAAGACCATATCCATCCGCGGCGCCCGCGAGCACAATCTCAAGAACGTGGATCTCGACCTGCCGCGCGACAAGCTGATCGTGATGACCGGCCTGTCGGGATCGGGAAAGTCTTCGCTCGCCTTCGACACGATCTACGCGGAAGGCCAGCGGCGTTACGTGGAAAGCCTGTCGGCCTATGCCCGCCAGTTCCTGGAAATGATGCAAAAGCCGGATGTCGACCAGATCGACGGTCTGTCGCCTGCCATCTCCATCGAGCAGAAGACGACGAGCAAGAACCCCCGCTCGACCGTCGGCACGGTTACCGAGATTTACGACTATATGCGCCTTCTTTTCGCGCGCGTTGGCGTTCCCTATTCACCGGCGACCGGCCTGCCGATCGAGAGCCAGACGGTGAGCCAGATGGTGGACCGCGTGCTCGCTTTCGAGGAAGGCAGCCGTCTCTATATCCTCGCGCCGATGGTGCGCGGACGGAAGGGCGAGTACCGCAAGGAACTCGCCGACCTGATGAAAAAGGGCTTTCAGCGCGTGAAGGTCGACGGCGAGTTTTACGAGATCGCCGACGTGCCCGCGCTCGACAAGAAGTTCAAGCACGATATCGACGTGGTCGTGGATCGCGTGGTGGTACGCGAGGACATGGCCGCGCGCCTCGCCGACAGTCTGGAAACCTGCCTGACGCTCGCCGATGGTTTGGCGATTGCGGAATTCGCCGACAAACCGCTTCCTGAAGCCGAGACGGCGGCCGGCGGATCGGCCAACAAGTCGCTCAACGAAACCCATGAGCGCGTCCTGTTCTCGGAGAAATTCGCCTGCCCGGTTTCGGGCTTCACGATCCCCGAGATCGAGCCGCGGCTGTTCTCCTTCAACAATCCGCACGGCGCCTGCCCCACCTGTGACGGTCTCGGCAGCCAGCAGAAGATCGACGAAGCGCTGGTGATCCCGGACCAGAACGCGGTTGTCCGCAGCGGCGCGGTCGCGCCTTGGTCGCGCTCTTCCTCTCCTTATTACACACAGACGCTGGAAGCGCTCGGCAAGCATTTCAGCTTCAAGCTCGGCGACAAGTGGTCGGAGCTGCCAGCGGAGGCGCAGAAGGCGATCCTCTACGGAACGAAGGAAAAGATCGAATTCCGTTACGACGACGGTCTGCGCTCCTACAAGACAGCCAAGACGTTCGAGGGTGTGATCCCCAATCTCGAGCGCCGCTGGAAGGAAACGGACAGTGCATGGGCGCGCGAGGAGATCGAGCGCTACATGTCCGCCGCCCCCTGCCCGGCATGCAACGGCTACCGCCTCAAGCCCGAAGCGCTGGCCGTCAAGATCAACGGCCTGCATATCGGCGAAGTGACCCAGATGTCGATCCGCAAGGCCGGCGACTGGTACGAGGCGCTGCCCGAAACGCTGAACGAAAAGCAGACCAATATTGCCGTCCGCATCCTCAAGGAGATCCGTGAGCGGCTGCGCTTCCTCAACGACGTCGGTCTCGACTACCTGACGCTCAGCCGCAACTCCGGCACGCTGTCGGGCGGCGAGAGCCAGCGCATCCGGCTGGCCTCGCAGATCGGTTCGGGCCTGACTGGCGTGCTCTACGTGCTCGACGAGCCGTCGATCGGCCTGCACCAGCGCGACAACGCCCGGCTGCTCGATACGCTCAAGCATCTGCGCGACATCGGCAATACGGTGATCGTGGTCGAGCATGACGAGGATGCGATCCTGACTGCCGACTATGTGGTCGATATCGGCCCGGCTGCCGGCGTGCATGGCGGCCAGGTGATCGCCGAGGGCAAGCCCAACGAGATCATGGCCAACCCGAACTCGATCACCGGACAATATCTCTCCGGCGATCTCGAAGTCGCTGTGCCCTCTGAACGGCGCAAGCCGAAGAAGAAGCGGGAACTCAAAGTCATCGGCGCGCGCGGCAACAACCTGAAGAACGTCACCGCCTCGATCCCTCTCGGCGTCTTTACCGCCGTGACCGGGGTGTCCGGCGGGGGCAAGTCGACCTTCCTGATCGAGACGCTCTACAAGTCCGCCGCCCGCCGCATCATGGGCTCGCGCGACCATCCGGCCGAGCACGACCGGATCGATGGCTTCGAGCATATCGACAAGGTGATCGATATCGACCAGTCGCCGATTGGCCGAACGCCGCGCTCGAACCCCGCAACCTATACCGGCGCTTTCACCCCGATCCGCGACTGGTTCGCCGGCCTGCCGGAGGCGAAGGCGCGCGGCTATCAGCCCGGCCGTTTCTCCTTCAACGTCAAGGGCGGACGCTGCGAGGCCTGCCAGGGCGACGGCGTCATCAAGATCGAGATGCACTTCCTGCCCGACGTCTACGTCACCTGCGACGTCTGCCACGGCAAGCGCTACAATCGCGAGACGCTGGATGTCACCTTCAAGGGCAAGTCGATTGCCGACGTGCTCGATATGACGGTGGAGGAAGGTGTCGACTTCTTCTCCGCCGTGCCGTCCGTGCGCGACAAGCTGATCGCGCTGCAAGGCGTGGGGCTCGGCTACATCAAGGTCGGTCAGCAGGCCACCACACTTTCGGGTGGCGAGGCTCAGCGCGTCAAGCTCGCCAAGGAACTGTCGAAGCGTTCGACCGGACGCACGCTCTATATCCTCGACGAGCCGACAACCGGCCTGCACTTCCACGATGTCGCCAAGCTTCTGGACGTGCTGCACGAACTGGTCAACCAGGGCAATTCGGTCGTCGTCATCGAGCACAATCTCGAAGTCATCAAAACCGCCGACTGGGTGATCGATCTCGGCCCCGAGGGCGGCGACGGCGGCGGCGAGATCGTCGCTGAAGGTACCCCTGAGGACGTCGTGAAGGTCGAGCGTAGTTACACCGGCCAGTTCCTCAAGGAATTGTTGGAGCGACGCCCCGGCCGGAAACGGGTGGAAGCGGCGGAATGACCAGTGGCATCACCGGTGAATGTCGTCCGTCGTAAAACAGGAGTAGCAGCGTGACCCAAGGCACAATCCGCACCGGTATCGGCGGCTGGACCTTCGAGCCGTGGGAGAACGGGCAGTTCTATCCCGAAAAGCTAGCGAAGAAGCGACAGCTTGAATTTGCAAGCCGCGAACTCCGCGCGATCGAGGTCAACGGCACCTATTACGGCAGCCAGAAGCCGGCGACATTCGCCAAATGGCGCGAGGAAACGCCGGACGGTTTCGTCTTTTCGCTGAAGGCAAGCCGCTACTGCACCAACCGCAAGGTTCTGGCCGAGGGCGGGCCGTCGATCGAGAAATTCCTGACCCAAGGCATCACCGAACTCGGCGACCGGCTGGGTCCGATCCTCTGGCAGTTCATGGCGACCAAGAAATTCGAGCCCGAGGATTTCGAGGGTTTTCTCAAGCTTTTGCCGAAGGAGCAGGACGGCCTGCCGCTCAAGCACGTGGTCGAACCGCGCCATGACAGTTTCTGCACGCCGGAATTCATCGAGCTGATCGCGAAATACAATGCCGCGGCGGTGGTCGCCGATCACGCCGAGTATCCGATGTTCGCCGACGTGACATCGGAGTTTGTTTACGCCCGGCTACAGCAAGGCACCGACGAGACGCCGACCTGTTATCCTACAAAAGACATCGACGCCTGGGCGAAACGGTTCAAGACCTATGCAGAGGGTGGCGTGCCTGCCGATCTGTCGCTGATCGCGGAAGACCGCAAGGTCGAGAAGGCCCCCCGCGATGTGTTCGCCTTCTTCATCACCGGCGGCAAGGTCAACGCGCCCGAAGGCGCGAAGACATTGCAGAAACAGGTCGGCTGAGCTCTCTCGATTACGGGCAGATGCTATCGACAACACCGCCATCGACG
>CEQK01007575.1_pt1 | contig 18892 bp, 19 predicted proteins | sample 531051 | NCBI WGS metagenome assembly CEQK01 (sample SAMEA2621229, study PRJEB7988) | marine metagenome | biome: marine biome (ENVO:00000447); feature: deep chlorophyll maximum layer (ENVO:xxxxxxxx); material: "saline water (ENVO:00002010), including plankton (ENVO:xxxxxxxx)" | depth 150 m
TCGCCGCGATAGCGCGTGCCCGCGAGCAGCGCGCCCATGTCGAGCGAGTAGATCACCGCTTCTTCGAGCACTTCGGGCACATCGCCTTCGACGATCTTGCGCGCCAGACCTTCGGCAATCGCGGTCTTTCCGACGCCGGGGTCGCCCACGTAAAGCGGGTTGTTCTTGGACCGGCGGCACAGGATCTGCACGGTGCGATCGACCTCGGGCCCACGCCCGATCAGCGGGTCGATCTTGCCACCCTGCGCCTTGGCATTGAGGTTGACCGTGAACTGGTCGAGCGCGGTTTCCTTCTTGTTGCCCTTGGCCTCTTCCTTCTCCTCGGCCTCGGCCTCGTCGGCACCGCGCGGCGAGCGCGGCTCGATCGCCTGGCCGCCCTTGCCGATGCCGTGGCTGATGAAGCTGACCGCATCGAGTCGGCTCATATCCTGCTGCTGGAGGAAATAGACCGCGTAGGAATCGCGTTCGGAAAACAGCGCGACCAGCACGTTGGCACCGGTCACGGTATCCTTGCCACTCGACTGGACATGCAGGATCGCGCGCTGGACCACGCGCTGGAAACCGGCGGTCGGCTGCGGTTCGCCCGATTCCTCGGCTTTGAGGGACTGGTATTCCTGGTCGAGATAGGTGCGCACCACGTCGGCCAGCTCGGCGAGGTCGACCCCGCACGCGCCCATCACTTCGGCTGCATCCTCGTCGGCGATCAGCGCGAGCAGCAGGTGTTCGAGCGTGGCGTATTCGTGACGTCGCTCCCGCGCGCCATCGAGCGCGGCGTGGAGGGTCTTTTCGAGATTCTGGGCGAAGCTAGGCATGATGCTCCTGCGGGGTATGGCAGCGCGAAGCTGGGCTGCGGAATGTCACCGAAAATCTGCGCAACGGGTTTAGCGCAAGGTGAACAGGTTGCTTGAGATATTGTATGCCGCCGCAGCCATGTGAAGGGCGCGGCACGCTCAATTCTCGTTTTTCTTGGCAAACAGCGCCTCGGCGGCACTGCGCTGCTGCGAATAGCGCGTTCGGTGCTGTTCGACCCGCGCGATTTCGAGCTGCAGCATGCGAATACGCTCGTCGAGTTCGAACTGCGACAGGCGCGTCAGATCCTCCGCAGCCAGCTGGCTGGCCGCATCGCTGGCAGGGCGGGGGCCGACGTCTTCTTCCATGACCGTGCCACCTTCCTCCCAGCGTCGCTTGCTGTCAATGCACGCTGAAGCTAGGTGGCGGGCTCGCGACAGACCTGTTGACCGCGATTTTGGGGGAAAATCGATGCCAGCCGTACCCGACACCATGCAAGCGATCGGCTTTGCCGAGCCCGGCGGACCCGAGGTGCTCAGGCTGGAGCAGGACGTGCCGGTGCCCCAGCCCGGGCCGGGCGAGATCCTGCTGAAGGTCGCCTATGCGGGGGTCAACCGGCCCGACTGCATCCAGCGCGCGGGCAATTATCCCGCACCGCCGGGCGCTTCGCCGATCCTCGGGTTGGAAGCTGCGGGCGAGATCGTCGCGGTGGGCGAGGGCGTCGATCCGGTGCGGCTGGGCGAGCATGTCTGCGCGCTGACGCCGGGCGGTGCCTATGCGCAATATTGCGCGGTGCCCGCCGGCCACACGCTACCGGTGCCCGACGCGATCACCCTGGCGGAGGCGGCGGCGCTGCCCGAAACCCTGTTCACCGTGTGGCACAATGTCTTCCAGCGCGGAATGGCGCGCGACGGGGAGACGTTGCTGGTCCATGGCGGCACCAGCGGGATCGGCACAATGGCTATCATGCTCGGCAAGGCGTTCGGCCTGAAGGTGATCGTGACCGCGGGCAGCGAGGAAAAGTGCGAGGCCGCGCGGCGTGTGGGCGCCGATCACGCGATCGATTACAAGACCACCGATTTCGTCGAGGCGGTCGGCAATATCACCGGCGGCGAGGGGGTCGATCTGGTGCTCGACATGGTCTCTGGCGACTATGTCGCGCGCAATCTCAAGTGTCTCAAGCCAGGCGGGCGGCACGTGACGATCGCGGTGCTCGGCGGAATGAAGGCCGAGATCAACATGGCGCTGGTCATGTCCAAGCGGCTGGTGCTGACCGGATCGACTTTGCGCCCGCGTTCGGACGCGTTCAAGGCCGCGCTGGGCAGCGAGATCGCGCGCGAGGCGTGGTCGCTGGTCGAAGAGGGCGCGGTGCGCCCGGTGATGGACGAGATCTTCCCGCTGGCCGAAGCGGCCGCGGCACACACGCGGATGGAGGCGGGCGATCACATCGGCAAGATCGTGCTCGCGGTAGACGAAGAACTCTAGGCATGTCCAAATTCGCCGACTTCATGGCGATATGACGGACAAGGCTGTGGAAATTAGCGGTACTGTAACCGTTCTGTGAGTCGCCTGTAACAATAGCGGTCTACCCCACGCCCAATATGCCGCACGGAATACGAGATATTCTTTGCGGGCTTTTGGACGACGAACCTCCCTTCAGAGGGACAACAGGGGCCGCCCACCGCCATGTTCGACCAGACCACGCCCGACGGCTTGCCAAAGGAATTCGCCGCCTTCGCGGGCGGTGTCGACAACGTCTCCGCCTTTCCCTCGATCGAGCCTTCGGTGCCCGAGCCACAGGACGGCAAGCGCCGCCGTTTCCGCACGATCTGGATCAGCGACGTGCATCTGGGCACAAAGGGCTGCAATGCGGAGATGCTGATCGATTTCCTCGACAGCACCGATTCCGAAACAATGTATCTGGTCGGCGATATCATCGACGGCTGGCGGCTGAAGAAGAAGTTCTACTGGCCTGCGGCGCATAACGACATCGTCTGGCGGATCCTCAAGCGGTCCAAGCGCGGCACGCGGATCGTCTATATTCCGGGCAACCACGACGAGGTCGTGCGGCCGTTTTGCGGGATGAATTTCGGCGATGTCGAAATCCGCCGCGCCGCGTTCCACACCACCGCCGACGGGCGCCGGCTGATGGTTCTGCATGGCGACGAATTCGATACCGTGATGCTCACCCACAGGTGGCTCGCATTCGTGGGCGATACCGCCTACCATCTGATGATGGCGCTGAATCAATGGGTCAACAAGGCCCGCACAGCGCTGGGGATGCCCTACTGGTCGCTGTCGAAGGCGGCCAAGCACAAGGTGAAGAATGCGGTCGAGTTCATCTCGAAATACGAGGAAATCGTGGCCCGCGCCGCCGGAGAGCGCGGGGTCGACGGGGTCGTGTGCGGCCATATCCACACCGCAGAGCACCGCATGTTCGCGCATCACGGGCGCGAGATCGAATACTGGAACGACGGCGACTGGGTCGAAGGGTGCAACGCACTGGTCGAACATTTCGACGGGCGGATGGAAATCCTCCACTGGCCGGACGAGATCGCGAAGCGCGAAACCGCCCCTGCCGCGCATGACGACGCGGCGGACGACGTCCGGGCGGTCGCCTGATGCTGCTGGTCGAACCGGGGGGCTTGGCTGAGTTGGCCGAACTGCCGCCCAAGTCGATCGCGATCGTCACCGACGCGTGGTATCCGCAGATGAACGGCGTGGTCCGCACGCTGACCACCACCTGCGACATCCTGCGCGCGCACAGGCACCAAGTGGATATGATCACGCCCGATCAGTATCCCTCGCTGCCCTGCCCGACCTATCCTGAAATCCGCCTCGCGCTGACCCTGCCCGGCACCGTGGGCCGGCGGCTGTCGGACCTGCACCCCGATGCGGTGCATATCGCCACCGAAGGTCCGCTGGGGCTGGCCGCGCGGCGATATTGTATGGCCAAGGCGGTTCCGTTCACCACCGCCTATCACACGCAGTTTCCCGACTATGTCGCGCGGCGCACCTCGCTGCCCTCGGATGCGTTCTGGCCCTATATCCGCTGGTTCCACCGCCCCGCGCAGCGGGTGATGGTGGCGACCGAGAGCATCCGCGAGGAACTGCGCGCGCAGGGCCTCACCCGGCTGCACCACTGGGGCCGCGGCGTCGATCTGGACGCCTTCCATCCCGATGTCGGCCCCTGCGAGGATTACGAGGGGCTGGTCCGCCCGATCCAGCTCTATGTCGGCCGGGTCGCGGTGGAGAAGAATATCGAGGCGTTCCTGCGCACCACCCGCCCGGGCACCAAGGTTGTGGTCGGCGACGGGCCTGCCCGCGCCGATCTGGAGGCCCGCTATCCCGAGGCGGTGTTCCTCGGCAAACGCAGCGGAGACGCGCTCGCCCGCTGCTATGCCAATGCCGACGTGTTCGTGTTCCCCAGCAAGACCGATACCTTCGGGCTGGTCATGATCGAGGCACTGGCCTGCGGCACGCCGGTTGCCGCCTTCCCCGTGCCGGGCCCGCGCGACGTGCTGAGCGAGGAAGCGGGCGCGATGCGCGACGATCTCGACGATGCGATCGCCAATGCGCTGCTGCGCGACCGGCAGACCTGCGCCCAGTACGGCGCGCAGTTCAGCTGGGAAAAGGCGACCCTGCAGTTCGTCGCCGGGCTGGAAGAGTTCGATGGAGAAACCCTCACTCCCTGAGCGAGTCCCTGAAATGCCGATCTTCCTTGCCCAAAGGCGGCGCGATCCTTACAATGGCGCTCACGAGGCCGCTCCTGCATGGGGCGGCCCTTTCATTTTCAGGGCTCCGCCAACAGATCGGGGCCGAGCAGTTCAGGATGACCGTCATGGCCGACCAACCCACTCCGCTGATGCCGCACGCGACCGCCACCTGGCTGGTCGACAATACCGGCCTGAGCTTCGAGCAGATCGCCGAATTCTGCGGGCTGCACATCCTCGAAGTGCAGGCGATGGCAGACGATCTGGCGGGCAGCAAATATACCGGGCGCGACCCTGTCTATGCCGGCGAGCTGACCCAGGAAGAGATCGAGAAGGGCCAGGCCGACAGCACCTACAGCCTCAAGATGCAGAAGGCTCCGGCGGAAGTGACCCGGACCAAGGGCCCGCGCTACACCCCCGTGTCCAAGCGGCAGGACAAGCCGGACGGTATCGCCTGGATCCTGCGCAACCACCCCGAGGTGACCGACGCGCAGATTTCCAAGCTGATCGGGACCACCCGCAACACGATCGGCGCGATCCGCGAACGCAGCCACTGGAACATCCAGAACATCCAGCCGAAGGACCCGGTGACGCTGGGCCTGTGCTCGCAGCGCGAGCTCGACGCGGTGGTCAAGGCTGCGGCGAAGAAGGCCGGGCTCGAAAACGCGGTCTCCGACCCCGCGGTCGAAGCCAGCGACAAGGCGCGTCTGATCGAGGAACTGCGCCGTGAGCGCGACGATAACGAGAAGGCCGCCGCCGAAGCCGCGCAGGAAGCCGAAGCCGCCGCATGGCTGCAGGCCAAGCGCGCGAGCGAGGAAGAGCAGCTGAGCGGCATGCCGATCGGCACCGCAAGCGAAGCGCCCGCCGAGCCGGAAGCCGAAGCGGCCCCCGCTGAAACCCCGGCCGAGACCGACGATGCCGAGGAGCAGACGGAAGAATAATCCGCCTGCGCTCAAGCAAATACTTGCCGAGCCGCGCGCGCGTCTGCATCATGCTTACATGGATGTAAGCAGCAGCAATTATCACCACCCGCGCCCGTGGGACACGCCCATCGAATCGACCACCATGCCCGCGCTGCTGGCGCGGGCGGTGGCGGCGCACCCTGACCGCACGCTGATCGATTTCCTCGGCCGCAAGCTCAGCTATCAGGCAATGCATGCCGAGGCGCGGCGCTTTGCCGCTGGACTGCAGGCGGCGGGGATCGGGCGCGGCGACCGGGTCGGGCTGTTCCTGCCCAACGTGCCGATCTACCTCTCCGCCTATTACGGCGCGATGCTGGCGGGCGCGACGGTGGTCAATTTCTCGCCGCTCTATACGGTCGACGAGCTTTCGCATCAGGTGGAGGATTCGGGCACCCGGCTGCTGGTCACGGTCGACGCGAACGCGCTTTACGGCACCGCGCAGGCGGTGCTCGAAGGCTCTTCGCTGGAAACGCTGGTGGTGGGCGAACTCGCCGGCATGCTGCCGACGCTCAAGGCACTGGGCCTCAAGCTGTTCAAGCGCAGCGCGATCGCCAAGCCCGCCTATGGGAAGAGCATCGTGCGCTGGGACGGGATGCTGCCGCGCAGCGAGCCGACCCCGCTCGACATCACGCCCGACGAAATCGCGCTGCTGCAATATACCGGCGGCACCACGGGCCGGCCCAAGGGCGCGATGCTGAGCCACGGCAACCTTGCTGCCAATGCCCAGCAGGTTGATGCGATCGACCCGTTCGAGCGTGACGAGCCGGACATCATCATGGGCGCGCTGCCGCTGTTCCATGTCTTTGCGAACACCTGTGTGCTCAACCGCAGCATCGTGCGCGGGGCAACCATCGCGATGGTGCCGCGGTTCGAAGCGGGCGACGTGCTCAAGACGCTCAGCCGCGCAAATGTGACCGGTTTCCCGGGCGTGCCGACCATGTTTCAGGCGCTGCTCGACCATCCCAAGGCGGCGACGACCGACTTCTCCTCGCTCAGAATCAGCATTTCGGGCGGCGCGCCGCTGGCCGATCCGCTGCGCGACAAGTTCGAGACGCTCTCCGGCGTGCGGCTGGTCGAAGGTTATGGCCTGACCGAGAGTTCTGGCGTGGTTTCGACCAACCCCTACCTCGCCACGCGCAAGACGGGCACCATCGGTCAGCCGATTCCGGGCACGAGACTGCTGCTGCTCGACAAGGAGGACGAAACGAAGCTCGCCCCCGAGGGCGAGCCGGGCGAGCTGGCGATCAACGGCCCGCAGATCATGCAGGGTTACTGGAACCTGCCCGAAGCCGACGCCGAGGTATTCATCGAGCATCAGGGCCGCAAATGGTTGCGCACCGGCGATGTCGCGCGGATCGATGCGGACGGCTTCATCGAGATCGTCGACCGGATCAAGGACATGATCGCGGTCGGCGGGTTCAAGGTCTTCCCCAGCCAGGTGGAGGACGTGCTCCAGACCCATCCCGCCATTCGCGACGTGCTGGTGATCGGGGTGCCCGACGATTACCACGGTGAGGTTCCTCGCGCCTACGCGACGCTGCAACCCGATCAGGAAGCCCCCACCGCCGAGGCGCTGCGCGACTGGCTCAACACCCGCGTGGGCAAGCACGAGCGGGTCGACCAGGTCGTGATTCGCAAGGAACTGCCGGTGACGATGGTCGGCAAGCTCGACCGCAAGGCGCTGAGGGCTGAAGTGCTTGGCTGATCACGCGGCCTCGTTGCGAGGATACAGCGCATGAAAAAGGGGGCCGTCACGCGATCCGCGACGGCCCCCTTTTTTAGTAAGATCGGCGATCAGTAGTAGTTGGCGCTCGCGCTGGCACTCTTCTCATCCGAAGAGTCATCCGAAGAGAAGGGCGAAATGCCCAGATCGGCGGTGGTCGAACCGCCCGCCGAAGAGGTGCTTTCGCTGCTGCTCTCGCTCTGGGCGTTCGACTGGCTCGAAGACGCACTGGCGGAACCGGCTTCGCGCGGGGCGAAACGGCCCTGGACCGAGGCACCCTGTTCCACGGTCAGCGCTTCGTAGTGGACATCGCCGTTGATCGTCGCGCTGCGCAGGATCACCAGCTCACGCGCGTGGATCGATCCGTCGACCCGCCCGGCAAGGCGCGCGCTTTCCGCCTTCACTTCGCCGGCGATCTGGCTGGCTTCGCCCTGCACCAGCGAGGCGCAGTCGATATCGCCTTCAACCGTGCCGTCGATATGCAGTTCGGTCGAGGCCGCGATGTTACCGGTGATGGTGACGTCGGCGCCGAGCACCGAGAAGCTCCCCGAGGAGGACGACGACTTAGACACCGGCGTTGCCCTGGGTGTCGCTGGCCGTGCGGGTGCGCTGGGCGCCGGAGTTTCGGCGGACTTTTTTGAGAACATCGGGGGCTAACTCCAAGAATGTGCGCGGATTGACTGCTGTGCCGTTCACTCGAACCTCGAAATGCAAGTGCGGGCCGGTCGAACGACCGGTGCTACCGATTGCGCCGATAACCGTACCTGCTTCAACCCGCTGCCCGACCCGCGCCTCAAAACGCGACATGTGGGCGTAACGGGTTAAAAGACCTTGCCCGTGGCTGATTTCGACCACGTTACCATAGCCGCCCTTTCGGCCCACAAATGTCACGGTTCCCCGCGCCGTGGCGAAGATCGGCGCGCCCATCCTGGCCGGGAAGTCCAGCCCGCGGTGCATCGCGGCGCGCCCGGTGAAGGGATCGCGGCGATAGCCGTAGGAGGAATTGACCGCCGCCGCCTTGGTCGGTGCGAACTGCGGCACGCCCTGCAGCGTCGCTTCGAGTGTGGCCATGCGCGACAGGCTCGCGCCGAGGCGTTCGAATCGCGGATCGATCTGCTCGTCCTTGCCGAACAGCGCTTCGAGCGGGCCGCCGCGCGCGCTGGTGTCGGCCGAGGCGAGCATCCGGTCCGGATCGAGGCCAAGCTCGCGCAGCGCCCACATCGCGCGGCGCGATCGCTGGTCGGCGTAGCGGGTCAGCCCTTCGACGAAGGCGAGCTGGCGTGATTCGATCCGCGCAAGCGAGGCCGCTTCGGGCACTGCGGCGGAGACCTTCTCGACCAGTTCGTCGGTCTCATTGGTGCTGTCGGTGACATTGTCGTGCTTGACTGCATCGGGGGGCAGCATCTCGATCATGCCCTCGATGAAGTCCTGCCGCTTCTCCAGATCCTGCGTCACCTCGCCGATATTGGCGCGGTAAGCCTTCAGCCGCTCTTCCGAAGTGGCGACATCCGCCTCGCGCTCCAGCAGCGCGACCCGCTCCACGCTGGAGCGGTATTGCAGCACGCTCATCACGCCCATGCTGCCCACGAAGGCGACCGAGGCGGTCAGTGCCAGCGCGGCGGTGCGTTTCTGAAGTTTCGAACTGATCTTGATGAAACGGACCTGGCCTTGCGAGCGCATGAAAAACTCACGCTCCGGAAACCAGTTTTCCATCCGCTCACGCCAGGTGAGCCGGTGCTGCTGTTCGTTGCTCAAGTCGACCCCTACCGTTGTCCCGGTCCCGATTCGAGGGTTAACAGTGGGGTCCGACACGGTCGAATCCCGCGCCGAGTCGTTAGGACGAACGGAACCCTACCTACGATGAACTGTTAAATACCAATGGCGTTAACCATGTTTACGCGGGAACCACTTGGTCATTCGCGGGTTCCGCTGCGCTTGACCGACCGTCCGCCTCCACCATTCCACGCGTCCACCACCGGACGCAGGAGGCGGCGCGTCGGCCTGCTCGGGGGCAGCTTCAACCCGGCGCATGGCGGCCACCGGCGAATCTCGCTGTTCGCGATCGACGCGCTCGGGCTGGACGAGGTGTGGTGGCTGGTCTCGCCCGGCAATCCGCTCAAGCCGAAAGAGGGCATGGCTCCGCTGGCCGCGCGTTATGCCTCGGCGGTCGAGCAGGCGCGCCGCGCGCCGATCCGGGTGACCGCTATCGAGCGCGAGCTGGGCACGCGCTATACGGTCGACACCATCGCAGCGTTGCAGAATCGCTTCTCTGCCCACGAATTCGTGTGGCTGATGGGGTCTGACAATCTGGTGACATTCCACAAGTGGCGGGCGTGGCGCCGGATCGTATGGAGCGTGCCGATTGCGGTGATCGCCAGACCGGGGTATGAGATGGCAACCGTCGCCAGCCCCGCGGCGGCCATGCTGCGGCGTTTCCGGGTGGATCCGGCGCAGCTCAGGAAACGGGGCGAGTGGAGCGCACCTATTCTGGTGACATTGCGTTTTGATCCCGATGCCCGGTCCGCCACCGCGATTCGCGCTGGCGCGCCAGACTGGGCCGCCGATTATCGTGACGCTGCGCTCCGCGATCAGATTACCCATCGCCCCATCACAGATTTCAGTACCGATCCGGAGCCGGGCAGCGCATGACTCGCATATGCTCCCGGCCATTCCCATATCACTGGAATGACAGGAGTATCGACCTCGCCCATGACCAATGTGCAAGCCGCCATCATGCCCGCCACCAAAGCCCCGAGAGTTTCTGCCATGACTGAAGACAGGTCCGACGCGCTCCACGCGCTGGTGATGCAGCAGCTCGACGACGATCAGGCTCAGGACATCGTCAGCATCGACCTGGCCGGCAAATCGAGCATGGCCGATCACATGGTGGTCGCCTCCGGCCGGTCGACCCGGCAGGTCGCCTCGATCGCGCAGAAGCTGGCCGAGAAGATCAAGCAGGACGGCTACGGCTCGGTCCGGCTCGAAGGCTTGCCCGCCGCCGACTGGGTGGTGATCGATGCGGGCGACGTGGTGATCCACCTGTTCCGCCCCGAAGTGCGCAGCTTCTACAATATCGAGCGGATGTGGTCCTTTGGCGACGACGAGAACCGGACCGTCGCAGGCAACGCCTAGGTTTCCTCCTGGTGCGAGCGCTGAACAATGCTGCTTCACATCATCGCGCGCGGCAAGATCGGACGCTCGCCCGAGGCACAGCTGGTCGACCGCTATCTGACGCGGATTGCGTGGGACACCAAACTGACCGAACTGCCCGACACCGGCGGCAAGATCCCGCCGACCAAGGATCCGCACCGGACCGTCGCGCTCGACGAGAAGGGGCGCGATCTTTCCTCCGAACAGCTTGCCGAAATTCTCGGCCAGTGGCGCGACGGCGGGATACGCGAGACGCGTTTCCTGATCGGCGCCGCCGACGGGCATAGCGAGGCACAGCGCCAGGAGGCGGATCTGCTGCTCGCCTTCGGCAGCGCGACCTGGCCGCACCTGCTGGCGCGCGCGATGCTGGCCGAACAGCTCTACCGCGCGACGAGCATTCTTGCAGGACATCCCTATCATCGGGCAGGGTAGCACGCGTGCTACACCGCCTCGCCCTGCTTGCCGCGCCGATTGCCGCAATCGCGCTGGTCGTCGCCGCGCCGCAGGTGCGTGGGCAGGGCGTCGAGGCTTACGAGGATGCGGACGCGGTGCGCGCCGCGATCGAGCGGGCGCAGCAGGCGTCGCAGCGCGCAGCGCAGCGCGCCCGCTCGCTGGAAGCTGCCGCGGCCGAGGCGGAGCAGGAGGCAGCGAAGGTGGCCCGCCAGTCCGCTGCGCTTGCCGCGCGGATTCAGGAAACCGAGGCGCAGATCGCGGTCGCGCAGGGCCGCCTGTCGCTGATCACCCGCCAGCAGCGCGCGCTCGATGCACGGCTGGCCGAGCGACGCGAACCGCTGATCCGGCTGACCGGCGCGTTGCAGAACGTCTCGCGCAGGCCGCTGGTGCTGTCGGTGTTCCGCCCCGGATCGATCCGCGACAGCATGTACCTGCGCGCGGTTCTGGAGACGACCATCCCCGAAGTGCGCGGGCGCACCGCCGCGCTGCGCGGAGAGATCGACCGCAGCCGCGCGCTGCGTGATCGGGCCGAAACCCTGCTCGCCAAGCTGGCCGAGGAAGAGGGGCGCCTCGCGCTGCGCCGCAAGCAGCTGGCCGAGATCGAGACCCGCAAGCGCCTCGCCGCGCGCCGCCGGGGCGGGGAGGCCGACCGGCAGGAAGAGCGCGCGCTCGCCTTCGCCGAACAGGCGCGTGATCTGGACGGGCTGGTGGCGCGGATAGATGCCGCAGGCACATTGCGTGAGGAGCTGGCCGCGCTACCCGGCCCGGTGATGCGCCCGTCCGACCCGGGTCGTGCGCGCACACGCGCCATACCGATGCCCGCACCGACGCGCGAGCAGGTCCGCTCGCCCGCAGGCCTGCGCCTGCCGGTCGATGGGCGCACGCTGCGCGGTTTCGGATCGGTCGACAGCTCGGGCGTGCGCAGCGATGGCATCCTGCTGCGCGCGGGCGGCGGAGCGCAGGTCGTCACCCCCGCACCGGGGCGAGTAGCCTTCGCGGGGCCATTTCGCGGCTATGGCCGGATCGTGATCGTCGAGCACCCAGGCGGCTGGACCAGCCTCGTCACCGGGCTCGCGCGCACCGACGTGACCGTGGGCGAGCAGCTGACCGAAGGCGCGTCGCTGGGGGTCGCCCCGTCTGCGGGCGGTCCGATCGGGTTCGAACTGCGGCTGGGCGGGCGCCCGGCGAACCCTCTCGACCACCTGTCGAACTGAGCTTGCCCCCTCGCGGCACCGTCCCAAGTGCATCTGGCGTTAATGGCTTGCTCCCTATAAACGGGGGCGAATGTCCGGAAGGCTTGAGACTATGAAACTGCCCGTCGTCGCCCGCTCGCTCGCGCTGGTCACCGCCGTAGCGATGATTCCCATCGCCACCGCCGGCATGGCCCAGGTCGACAGCCGCGTGGCGCCCGAGTTCGCCAAGCTGTTCGCCACCTATCAGCGCATTCAGGCGAGCTATGTCGACGAGGTCGATGACGAGAAGCTGATTCGCGGCGCGATCGACGGGATGCTCGCCAGCCTCGATCCGCATTCGGCCTATCTCGACGGCAGCGATCTGGAGCGGCTCGAAACGCTCATCGACGGCAATTATTCCGGCCTCGGCCTGTCGGTCGTGATGGAAGACGGCGCGGTCAAGGTGATCAGCCCGTTCCGCGGCAGCCCCGCGGAAAAGGCCGGGATCAAGGCGGGCGACTTCATCACCCACCTCGATGGCAAGCTGATCTACGGCGGCGATCTGGACGAGGCGGTGCAGCAGATGCGCGGCCCCGCCGGCACCTCGATCAATCTGACGATCTTCCGCCCTGGCAGCGACGAGCCGATCGAAACCAGCGTGACGCGCGGCGTGATCGAGCTGGAGCCGGTCACCTACGAAGTGAAGGACGGCAAGATCGGGGTCATCACCGTCAACGAGTTCTCGCGCGATGTCGGCGCGGACGTGTTTGCGGCGTGGAACGATATCCAGCGCGAGGCGGGCGGCCGGGTCAACGGCCTGGTGCTCGACCTGCGCTCCAACCCTGGCGGCTCGCTGGACGAGGCGATCGCACTGTCGGACCTGTTCCTCGACGAGGGGCGGATCGTCTCGCAGCGCGGCCGTGCGCGCGGCGAATCGATGTCGTTCAACGCGGAGACGGTTTATCGTGGGCAGATCGCCAAGGATGTGCCGCTGATCGTGCTGATCGACGCGGGCTCCGCCTCGGCGAGCGAGATCGTCGCGGGCGCGCTGCAGGATCACCGCCGCGCGCTGATCATGGGCGAACGCAGCTTCGGCAAGGGCAGCGTGCAGTCGCTGGTCCCGCTGGGGCCGGACGCCGCGCTCAAGTTGACCACCGCGCGTTACTACACGCCGTCGGGCCATTCGGTGCAGGAAGGCGGGATCAAGCCCGACATCCGCGTGCCGCAGCTGTCCGACCCGGATATGGAACGGCGCCGCAAGTACCAGCTGCGCGAAAGCGACCTGCGCGGCCACCTGATCAACGAGGCCGATCTGAAGGACGACGATCTGGAGAACGACATCCGCCAGGATCCGCGCTTCACCCAGACCGCCGCCGAGCTGGAAGAGCAGGGGATCGAGGATTTCCAGCTCGACTATGCGCTCAAGACGCTGCGCCGGACCACGCCCAGCTCGGTCGCGCTGCGCAAGTAGTCCGGGCGATACAGGCATGATCGACACGCCCGCCGCGCGCACCGCCCGCTGGATCGTCCTGCTCGTCCCCGCGCTGCTGCTGGGCGGGGCCTATGTCAGTCAGTACGTCTTCGGCCTGTACCCGTGCGAAATGTGTTGGTGGCAGCGCTATCCGCATTTTGCTGCGCTGGCGCTGGCGCTGCTCGCCTTCGTCGCCCCTCCCCAGCGGCTGTGGATCGCCCTCGCGGCGGTGGCGATCATTGCTTCGGGCCTGATCGGGCTGTTTCATGCAGGGGTGGAGTATCACTGGTGGCAGGGGATCACCGGCTGCGCGGCGATCCCCTCGTCCAGCAAAGGGGGCAATGCGCTCGACGCGATCATGAACACGCCGCTGGTGCGCTGCGACGAGGCGGCGTGGCGACTGTTCGGGATCTCGCTGGCGGGCTACAACTTTCTTATATCGAGTGCGGCGGGCATCGCCGCGATTTCGCTGCTGGCGAAGAAGGGCAAGCGGGCATGAAAGACCATATCCACCGGATGATCCGGGTCGATCAGGCAGGCGAGTTCGGCGCAACGCGGATCTATGCCGGGCAGCTGGCGGTGATGGGCGATCGCGGGCCGCATTCGGGCGAGATCGCCGCGATGGCGCGGCAGGAAGACGAACATCACGACGCGTTCAACCGGCTGGTCGCAGAGCGGGGCGTGCGCCCGACCGCGCTGCACCCGTTCTGGTCCGTCGCAGGCTATGCGCTGGGCGCGGCGACCGCGCTGATCGGGCCGAAGGCTGCGATGGCCTGCACCGCCGCGGTCGAGACCGAGATAGACCTGCATTATTCCAAACAGCTCGACGAGCTGAAGGATGCCGACGAAGATCCCGAACTGCAGGGTATGATCGAACAGTTCCGCGAGGAAGAGCGGGAGCATCACGATGCCGCGATCGCCGCCGGGGCAGAGGAAACCCCCGGCTATCCGCTGCTCTCTGCCGCGATCCGGCTGGGCTGCCGCGCCGCGATCCGCCTGTCCGAGCGGGTGTGATGCGCGGGAACCGCCCCTCGCGCTCGCTCGCTTCAGTCACAGTTCAGCCATCCGGCGCGCTTATGCAGTGCGCCTACAGACCATCCCATTCCTTGCCGCAGAGGCCTGCCATGAAAATCTTCGCAACCGCCGCCATCGCCAGCCTGATCGCCCTTGGCGCAGGCGCGCCCGCCGCCGCACAGGACGAGGCCGGGGACAAGGTCAGCATGGTCATCGCCTATGGCGACGATGAGGTCGACTGCCCGGAAGACACGATCTGCGTCGTCGCGCGGATGGACGAGAGTGAGCGCTTCCGCATCCCCGAAAACCTGCGCTACAGCAACGACCCGGCCAATACCGCCTGGGCCAAGCGGGTCGAAAGCTTCGAATATGTCGGCAAGTTCGGCGCGATGAGCTGCTCGCCCTCGGGCGCGGCGGGTTTCACCGGCTGTACGGAGAAGATGATCGACGCCGCCTACGAAGCGCGCGAAGGCGGGTCCGCCGCCCGCTTCGGCCAGCTGATCGCCGAAGCGCGGGCGGAGCGGCTTTCGACCATAGACGAGGATGCCGCCGCCGAGCAGGAGCGCGTCGAACAGATCGAGCGCGAATATATGGAGCGGATCGAGCGTGAGCGGGAGGCCGAAGTCGCTGCCGAGGCGCTGCCGCAACCCACCACGCCGCAGCCTGATGGTTCGGGCGACGAGTAAGGCCCTCGCACGCAGTTAACGCGCCGTCTCGGCTTGTTAACCGATTTTGCGTAAGCGGGCACCATGGCCCGCACGAACACCAACGCGCCGCTCAAGATTGCGATCGTCTTCGGCACCAGGCCGGAGGCGATCAAGCTCTTCCCGCTGATCCACCTGCTGCGCGAAGACCCGCGCTTTGCGCCTGTAGTCGTCTCTACCGGGCAGCACCGCGCGATGCTGGACCAGGTGCTCGATATCGCGCAAGTCATCCCCGACCACGATCTCGCAGTGATGCGCGCGGACCAGAGCCTCGACGCGCTGACCGCGCGGCTTCTGACCGGAATCGGCGAAACGCTGGATGCCGAGTCACCCGACTGGGTGGTCGTGCAGGGCGACACGGCCAGTGCGATGTGCGGCGCACTCGCCGCGTTTTACCGCAAAATCCCGATCTGCCATGTCGAGGCGGGCCTGCGCAGCGGCGACATCCACCATCCCTGGCCCGAAGAGGTCAACCGCAAGGTGATCGGCACGATGGCCGCGCTCCACTGCGCACCGACGCAGACCGCCGCCGACGCGCTACGACGCGAGAATATCGACACTGCCAGCATTCACGTCACCGGCAACACGGTGATCGACGCGCTCCACTGGGTACTCGGCGCGATCGAGCGCAAGCCCGCTCTTGCGGCGGATCTGCACACGGCGGCGCAGCGCTTTGCAGGCAAGCGGATCATCGGCGTCACCACCCACCGGCGGGAGAATTTCGGCGAGGGGATGCGCGCCGTGGCCCGGGCGATCCGCGCGATCGCGGAGCGGGACGACACCGCCGTGCTGTTCCCTGTCCACCTCAACCCCAATGTCCGCGCGACCATGCATGACGAGCTTGGCGGGCTTGGTAATGTCGCGCTGCTCGAACCGCTCGACTATCCCAATTTCGCCGCGCTGATGCGGGCGAGCACGCTGATGCTGACCGACAGCGGCGGCGTGCAGGAAGAAGCGCCCGCACTGGGCAAGCCGGTGCTGGTGATGCGCGCGACGACCGAGCGGCCCGAAGGGGTCGAGGCAGGCACTGCCAGGCTGGTAGGCACCGATCCCGAAGCGATTCAGCGCGAGGTCTTTCGCCTGCTCGACGACGAGGCTGCCTATGCCGCGATGGCGCAGGCGCACAATCCGTTCGGCGATGGCCACTCATCGCAGCGGATCGCGGAATTGATGGTGGGGAACTGAGGGTCGCGCGGCGTGCCCTAGTCGATCCCGTGATAGGCCTTGAACCAGCTGACGAAGCGCGGGAAGCCCTCGTCGGCGCTGGTTTCGGGCTGGAAGCCGTGGTCACGCGCGATCGCATCGATATCGGCGAAGGTGCGCGGCACGTCGCCCTTCTGCATCGGCAGCAGCTCGATCTGCGCCTTGCGACCACACGCGGCCTCGATGATCCCGATCACCCGCATCAGCTCTTCGGAGCGGTTGTTGCCGATATTGTAGAGCGCGTGCGGCGCTACGCTACCACCCGGCTTGGTCGCTCCGTCGTCGCCCGGCGGTCCGTCGAGGCAGGCGACGATGCCGCGCACGATATCGTCCACATAGGTGAAATCGCGGCTCATCTCGCCATTGTTGAACACCGGAATCGGCTCGCCCTTGAGAATCTTCTGCGTGAAGATCCATGGCATCATGTCGGGCCTGCCCCACGGGCCGTAGACGGTGAAAAACCTGAGGCCGGTCTGCGGCAGGCGGTAGAGATGGGCGTAGCTTTCGCTCATCAACTCGTCCGCCTTCTTGGTCGCGGCGTAGAGCGAGTAGGGGTGATCGACCCGGTCCTCGACCGCGAAGGGCACCTTCTCGTTCCCACCATAGACCGAGCTTGAGCTGGCATAGACGAGGTGGTCGACGCCGCGTTCGCGCCCCAGTTCCAGCATATTGAGATGGCCGGAAATGTTGGAATGCGCGTAGGCGCGCGGGTTCTCGAGCGAATAGCGGACGCCCGGCTGCGCGCCGAGATGAACGATCCGGTCGAAGTCGTGCCCCTCCAGCGCTTTCTCCAGTGCGTCGTGATCGCCGAAGTCGCACTCGATGAAGTGGAACGCTTCACCCGCAGCTGCCGCGACGCGTGCAAGCCGGTCGCGCTTCAGAGAGACCGCGTAATAGGGGTTCAGGTTGTCGATCCCGATCACGCGATGGCCACGCGCCACCAGTGCCTCGGCCAGCGAGGCACCGATGAAGCCCGCCGCTCCGGTAACCAGAATGTTCACGCAGGTCTCCTTGCTCGCGCATGCCCCTAGCATCGGGGCCGTTACCATAAATTTTACCCGCGCCATGCAAAAGCGATGCGGAAGACTAGGCCACAGGGGCACGCAGACGCATGACCAACGACACACCCACGGTTGCCGTGGTCGGGCTCGGCTATATCGGCTTGCCCACCGCTGCAATCATCGCGCGCACTGGATGCGCGGTCACCGGCGTCGATGTCTCGCCCGAAGTGGTCGAAACGATCAACCGCGGCGCGATCCATATCGAGGAAGTCGATCTGGACGGGCTGGTCCAGGCGGTGGTCTCGCGCGGGACGCTGTGTGCCTCTACCCAGATGCCGCACGCCGATGTCTATGTCATCGCGGTGCCCACCCCGTTCGAGAAGGATGGCGAGCATACGCCCGATACCGGCTACGTGATGGCCGCTGCCGACGCGATCGCCCCGGTTCTGGATGCGGGCGCGCTGGTGATCTGCGAAAGCACCTGTCCGGTCGGCACGACCGATGCGGTGCGCGACCGTCTGGCCGCGCTACGCCCCGATCTTGCGATGCCGGGGCTGGCGGCGGGCACGCCCGATATCGCCATCGCCTATTGCCCCGAACGGGTGCTGCCGGGCCGCATTCTGGAAGAACTGGTCCATAATGATCGCTCGGTCGGCGGGGTCACGCCGCGCTGTGCACGCAAGGCGATCGCCTTCTACAAGCGCTTCGTGCGCGGGGAATGCATCGCCACGGACGCACGCTCGGCAGAGATGACCAAGCTGGTCGAAAACGCGTTTCGCGACGTCAACATCGCCTTTGCCAACGAATTGTCGATGATCGCCGACACGCAGGGGCTGGACGTGTGGGAGGTGATCCGCCTCGCCAACCGCCACCCGCGGGTCAACGTTCTCCAGCCCGGGCCTGGTGTCGGCGGCCACTGCATCGCGGTCGACCCGTGGTTCATCGTCCACGGCGCACCCGAAGACGCCCGCGTCATCCGCACCGCGCGTGAGGTCAATGATGCCAAGATGCAGCACGTGCTGGAGCGCGCCAGTGCGCTGATCGAAGAGAACCCGCGTGTGCCGGTCGCGTGCCTTGGGCTCGCGTTCAAGGCGAATATCGACGATTTTCGGGAAAGCCCCGCGCGCTTCATCGCCGCGCGGCTGGCGCGCACATTCGGCTCGCGAATCAATATCGTGGAGCCGTTTGCGCGCGAACTGCCGATCGAATTCGGGGAAACCGGCGCGAAGCTTGTCGACATCGACACCGCGCTGGAAACCTGCGGCATCCTGATCGTGCTGGTCGACCACGACCTGTTCCGCTCGATCCCGGCGGAGGAGCGCGCCCACGCGCTGGTTTACGATACGCGCGGTATCTGGGCGGCGGATACGCCTGCACCGGGCCGGGCGACTCCGCTACGCTTGGCAAGCTGAAGATGTGAAGCGGCAGGCGTGACTCAGGCCTTGGCCTTGCCGCCCTTCTCCTCATCTTCTTTGCCGTAGGAGTATCCATATTCGTAGCCGTAGGAATAACCGTAAGCGGATTTCTTGGCTTCGAA
>CEQK01005732.1_pt1 | contig 18886 bp, 6 predicted proteins | sample 531051 | NCBI WGS metagenome assembly CEQK01 (sample SAMEA2621229, study PRJEB7988) | marine metagenome | biome: marine biome (ENVO:00000447); feature: deep chlorophyll maximum layer (ENVO:xxxxxxxx); material: "saline water (ENVO:00002010), including plankton (ENVO:xxxxxxxx)" | depth 150 m
ATAGCTAATGAAGTCAACCCTGTATTAATTGATACGGTTGGTGTTTTAAATTTTTCAAAAGAAAATGAATTTAGAATAACAGCTGTTAATATAATAGATGGTTTGTTGTTTTTTACTGATAACAACTCAGAACCTAAAGTTATAAATATATCAAAATTTAAAGCTGGTACTCCAAATTTAGCTACGCACACTGTTTTAACAGATCAAGATGGTGCTACATATAATTTTGCAGAAGATGATGTAACTGTTATTAAAAAAGGACCAGGTGTTGCACCAACAATAACTATGGCTAACACAAAAAGAGTACAAACTGACGGTGTTACCCCAGGTGTTATACAAGGTACAACTAGTTTTAATTTTTCGTATGGTAGCCCTGCTGTATTAAGAGATGTAGGTTATGACAGTGTTTCTTTAACGTTTGCGAACGTTATGGATTATAGAGCTGGTGATATATTAATATTAGGTGCTGGAGATGATGAAAATGGATTTGACGACGATTATCAAGTTAGATTACAAGTTAATGCAGGTGCATCGTCACCTTCGCTAACATATACATGTACTATATTGAGTATTCATGAAGATACTCCTAAAGAAACTACAACATGGGAAGTTAATTTAAAACAAGATGATCCTTTATTTGAAAAAGAATTTGTAAGATTTGGATATAGATATAAGTATAAAGATGGTGAGTATTCTACATTTTCACCTTTTACCGAAGTTGCTTTTTTACCTAAAGACTTTTTATATAACCCACAGAGAGGATATAATTTGGGTATGGAGAATGATTTACGTTATTTAAAAATATCAAACTTTAGACCAAGTGATTTACCAAAGCAAGTAGAAGAAATAGATATAATATTTAAAAAAGAAAACAACACAAATGTATACGTTGTAAAAAGTATTAAGTTTGGTGATGACGAGTGGATAAACAATATATATGAGTTAGAAACTGAAATGATATACAAAACAATTGAAACAAATCAATTGTTAAGACCATTTGATAGTGTTCCTAAAAAAGCTCAATGTCAAGAGTTAGTTGCTAATAGAATAATTTATGGTAATTATACACACAACTTTGATTTAATAGACGTTGACAATCAAGAGGTAACAACTAAGTTTGAAGTAGCTAGCGTGCCAAGGAAAGATAGTGCTGGTACTGTTATTGCTACAAGTGAAACTAGTCCAGAAAAATCTATAAAATCACAAAGAACATATCAGATAGGTGTTGTTTATAGAGATGAGTATGGTAGAGAAACTCCAGTGCAAGCTGATGACACAGGTGTAGTTACAATTAATAAAGATGATGCTATAAATTACAATGCTTTACAAGCTAAAGTAACAACTAAACCACCTACATTTGCTAATTCGTTTAAGTTTTTTGTAAAAGAAACATCAAATGAATATTACAATCTAGCTATGGATCGTTGGTATGATGCTGAAGATGGTAACGTGTGGTTAAGCTTTGCATCGTCAGAAAGAAATAAAGTAGATGAAGAAACTTTTTTAATACTAAAGAAAAAGCACAATAGCGACGAGTTTGTAAAAGAAAAAGGTAAATACAAAATAATAGCTATTGAAAATGAGGCTCCACAAAGTTTAAAAGAAACAAAAACATCTTATGGTCTTGTAAGTACTGAGTTTGACAACTCTGCATATCCAATACCAGACGGTACACAAGTAGATGTTTTAAAAAGTGAGTTTGAAGCTAGATTTGGTGAAAACTCTGAAATATTATCTGCTTCTGGTTTAGCTATAAGATTTACATCACCATCAACTGGTACAACTAGATATTATGATGTAGCAACTATAGGTTTACAATTAAATTCAAGTGGCGTAAGTGCTGATGATCAATATAGATTTACTATAAAAAATAAATTTGAAGATGACGTTGAAGAGCTTTATCCAGGTGGCATTTTTACTGATGGTGTTTCTGGTATAGAACTTGAAATAGCTAGAACTGAGGTAAAAAGTAAACCTGAGTTTGTAGGTAGATTTTTTGTTAAAATACATAGAGATGCTTTGTTAGAAGAAAAAATATTAAGCAATGAAAATATTGGTAATTGGTCTATAAAACATCAACAAGGTGTTTTTAAAAGATCCATGGGTTGTAATTCAAGTGCTTGGGGTGATCATGCTGGTAGCAGTAATAATGCTGAAGAAAAAAGAATTTTTGTTTGGAACCACAATTGCGGTATAAACGAGTTTAAAGGTGATCCTAAAGGTGATAATCTTAATCTGTTAAAAACTGGTAACGGTAGTAATATGAGTTTTAACCAGATAAGAGAAGTTTATAAGTATGGTGTTAAAAAAGGTAGAGACACTATAATGTTTGCTGTGTTAGGTATTAGATATTTAGAAGATGCACATTCTCTAGATGCTGGTATGCATTTACCATTTATTCAAGCTATGACTAAACCTGGTGCATATATTAGATTTACACAAGACCCATCTGAAACTGTTTATAAAATAGAATCTACAGCAAGAAGAGGTCTTAGGCATTTTGATAAAACTTGGGAATCTGACGATGATTGGTTTAGAAATAAATCTATGATCATGGTTGCTAAATTAGATAAGCCGATAAAAACAGGTACTAATTCTTTTAGTTTTGTTGGACCAGCTGGTAATCCAGATGTACCAGATAATGGTTTTTCAACTGTAGAAATATTACAAGAGTATTCATCTGAAAATACTTTTTCTACGGAAAACCCAGCTATATTTGAAACTGAGCCAAAAGAAGCTATAGATATAGATATATATTATGAAGCAAGCGACGCTCACACTATTGATCACAGTAATTTAAGTACCACGTTTAATAAAACATTTGATTTAAATTATTTTAATTGTTTCAGTTTTGCAAACGGTGTTGAGTCAAATAGAATAAGAGATGACTTTAACACAATGACTATAGCAAAAGGTGTTAAGGCATCAGCTCCATTAGCAGAGCAATATAAAGAAGAAGTAAAGAAAAATGGTTTAATATTCTCTGGTATATATAATTCTACAAGTGGTATAAATAGAACAAATCAATTTATAATAGCTGAACCTATTACAAAAGATATAAATCCAGAGTATGGATCAATACAAAAGATACATCAAAGAGATACAGATTTAACAGTTTGCTGTGAAGACAAAATACTTAAAGTATTAGCAAACAAAGATGCTTTATTTGAAGCAGGTGGTAATCCACAGTTAACAGCTACAAATAGAGTTTTAGGACAATCAATGCCTTATATTGGTAAATTTGGTATAAGTAAAAACCCAGAAAGCTTTGCTAGCTATGGTTTTAGATCTTACTTTACAGATAAGGCGCGAGGAGCTGTTTTAAGGCTGTCTAGAGACGGTTTAACACCAATATCGCAACATGGTATGGTAGATTATTTTAGAGACAAACTAGCAACGTTTGATACACTTGTTGGTAGTTATGACGATAACAAAGGATTATATAATCTTACAATGCAAAGTACTACTTCAAGAGGTGGTGAAGATACTATAAGTTTTAAAGAGCAGGTTACTGGTTTTACAAGTAGAAAATCATTTTTATATGAAAGCGCTTTGTCTTTAAATAACATGTATTATAGTTTTAAACTTGGAGAATTATATTCACATGATAATCCTGTAAGAAATACTTTTTATGATACATTTAAAGCATCTAGTATAAAAGTTGTTTTAAACGACTCACCAAACGCTATTAAATCTTTTAAAACTATAAGTTATGAGGGATCACAAAGTAGAATTGTTTTAGACTCTACAGATACAGATGGTTTATTATATAACTTAACAGCAAAAAATGGTTGGTATGTTGACTCAATAATATCAGACAAACAAAGTGGTTCTATACCTGAGTTTATAGAAAAAGAAGGTAAATGGTTTAACTATATAAAAGGTGACACAACTACTTTATTAAATTTAGACAGTAAAGAGTTTAACGTTCAAGGTATAGGTTTAGCTAGTCAAGTAACAATGAACGACGGAGCTGCTATTACACCTGCAAACGTAATTATAACTATAGAAGAAAACAACGATTAATATGGCATTAACTAATTGCACAATAGATTCTACAAATGTAACAGTAACAGCTAGTCAAGCTGTTGGCAGTACAGCTAATCAAGTGTTAACTATATCACCTGATGATGGTTTTGTTGTTGCAGCTGAAAATTTTAGTAAACAAAGTCCTCCAACAGGAATAGATACTATAACATTAAGCGATAGCACAACTGCTTATGCAGATGATAATAAAGTGTTAGTAACTTGTGATTTAACAAACACATATAATCCTGGAGCTGCTAATGTAACTTTAACAATTGATATTGATGGTGAAGCTACAGATAAAAAAATAAGACCATACACATATGCTGGTACATGGAGCCAAGCTGCTACTGATTTTAATCCGCAGCCAATAAATGCTAATGGTCCGCATAGTTATAGTGGATCTCTTTTAGAAGGTGAAGAAGTTGTTATATTTGAGCAAACATATACTGCTAGTGCTAATCACACTATGACAGCGCCAACTGTTTCTTTTGGTAACTCTTCATACGCAGGTGATTATACTGTTATAACAGAAAATACAGCTATGAGTAGTTTTGGTCCAACGGCTATGAAAGTAACTTGTAAATACAAAAGTCCAGCTGCAAACGCTTCAGGTCATACTATAAGCGTTACAAAGGGTACTATGGTACAAGATCCAACTACGTCAAACTTAGTAACTGGCGTAAGAATAGATGAAAGTCTTATGAGTACAGCTGGTGAAACAAGAAGACTTTATATATACGGTAATAGCACAGCTTCATTTAGACTTTATATAAGAAAAGAAGGTGCTACTGATTCTGATGATAGATGGTATAATTTTTCAACAGATGAATTTACAGCGACGTCTCAAAGTTATTCTTCAAACTACACAATGAATAATAATGGGGTGTATTATTTTGATATACAGTTTCCTGAGCAAGCTGTAACACCAACGCAAGCTTATGTTATATCAATTATAGGTGGTACTGATCCCGCAACTAATACAACAGTAAATAGTAATGATAATAATGATGAGTTTACTGTTACTTTAAATCAAAAGCAAGATGTAACTGTAACAACAACTGCTACTAGCTCAGCTGATTTAACAGCTGCTTATGTAAACAATGTTGCTACTGCTAACCCATCTGAAAGTCTTTATGATGAGTTTGGTAATTTAAGTAGTGGTATTGATTTAAAAATGACTGTAACACATAGTAGTGGTAAAGCTTTATATAAGAGAAGACAACCTGTTTTTTCAGATGAAGTAGCTTACAATGCTAATAACTCTACTACTATTGATTTAGAGACAATGAACGATTTTACAAATACTGTACCATCATCAGACGGTGATACAGAGTTTGATATTGGTGGTCTAAGTATAACATCAGCAGACGGTGCTACAAGTTTAGTTATTGAAAGTGGTAGTGCTGGTTATGGTATAACAAACGCTGGACCGGCAAATGTAGCTTCAGTATTAAATTTAGATAATTTTATAAACCAACAACCAACAGCAAATGCCTTAAGTGTAAACACTGATTATGAAACCGCATTATCTATTACTTGTACCGGTACTGATCCAGAAAGTGACACGTTGACTTTTACAAAAACTGTAGATCCATCTAATGGATCATTAAGTACTTTAAACTCTAGCACAGGTGTTGTAACTTATACACCTAATAGTGCTTTTTCAGGAACTGATAGTTTTAAATTTAAAGTTAACGATGGTATAGAAGATAGTACAGCGGCTACAGTAACTGTAACAGTAGCTGGTAGTGGTGGTGGTGGAACACCTAGTGGTGGTAGATGGACTATAGAAACATATTTATCTACCGGTATTGTTAGTGGTCAACACTATGTTTCATCTGATAACTATTGTGACGGTAGCAGCCTTGCTGTAATGCCTGGTGGCGCTGCATCATGCTTTAGTGTTGGATCTTGGGTTAGATATGCTACAGTAGCTGGTGGATGTAGTACATCATTTGGTAGAGCTAAGGTAACAAGTCATAGCACTAGTGATGGAGTACCTACAGCGTACTTATATCAATTTAGAATTTATCCTAGTAGAGAAGATTCTCATAACAGTACAAACGCAACAGTTTGTTAAAATATAAAATATGGCAACTATAACATTAACATTTCCTAATCCTTTACATACATCGCTACAAATAGGTGACACAGCTTATTATATGAGTACACAAAACCATACTTTAACTGATGGTGATTATACTTTAAATAATGCTAGTACAGATCCTAGTTTTAGTGAGAATCAGTCAGGTAATCCTACACAAGCATACTCAAGCGCTTTTGTTGAAATGGGTATGGTAACTAATTTACCAACTGATATGGGTGGAAATATATCAACAGCTAATACAATGCATGTCTATATTGATGACACTACAACACGTCCTTCAACATCTGACTTTATATTGTTTAGTAAAGATGCTAGAGCAAATATGTCTAGCTTATTAGGATATTATGCTGAAGTTGAGTTTGTTAATAATTCTACAGAAGAAGCTGAAATATTCGCTGTTAATAGCGAGATAGTTGAAAGTAGTAAATAATATGTGATTATATATGTATAACTTAATAAAAAAATATAATGGGTTTAATTAGAGACGCAATAGGTGGAACGGTAGGCGGCTTAACTAGTATCGCTAGTGGTATTATTGGTGGCGGTAAAAGAAGAAGAGAAGAAAGAAGAGCTAAAGCTGAATTTGATGCTGCAAAACAACGTATGGCTGGTTTTGACACATCAAACCTATATGCTAATATGGAAAATACAATGGAAGATCTTACGGTCAACCAACAAGCTGCACAGTTTCAAGCACAGCAAAATCAAGCTTCACAAGCTAATATTATGTCTAGTATGGCTGGAGCTGCTGGTGGTGGTGGTATTGCTGCGTTAGCACAATCAATGGCTAATCAAGCTTCACAACAAAACCAAGCTGCGTCTGCTAGTATAGCTCAACAAGAAAGTGCTAATCAAATGGCACAAGCACAACAAGCTGCTAAAATACAATCTCAAGAAATAGCTGGTGCTGAGTCTGCAAGAAATATGGATTTACAAAAACAAAGCTTTTTGTTTGATCAAGCTTCACAAAGATTAGGTGCTGCAAAAGCCGCAAGAGCTAGAGCAACTGAAGCTATATATGGCGGTATAGGTCAAATGGGTGACGCTGCAGGAGCTGCAGGTGAATTTTTAGTTGCTAATTCAGCAGGAGGATACACAGTTTAAATAAATAAAAATGGCTACACAACAAAAAAGACAAGGTTTTATGGGACATGGTAATTACGGACAATACTCCGGAGACTATGTTGCTACAATAAAAGATATGGCTAAGTTTGGTAAACAAACAGCTGGTAGACAAGGATTTAATCAGATGATGAGGTATCAGTCTAAAAAACAAATTGAAAATGCTATAGATTCAGGAGATGTATCTTTTGACATGGGATTAGTACCTGATAAATATAAAGGTATGGTAGAAGACTTTATAAAAAGAAAAGCTAGAGAAAAAGGTGAGTTAGAAATAAGAGCTTTAAAATTAAAAGAAGGTGGTCAAGTACAAAGCCCAGAGTATCAAGATATAAAAATGAAAGCAGACGCTATAAGAAGGATGCTTGGTGATGGAGGTAGTTTAACAACTGCTTGGAAAGATTTTCAAAATGGAACTAAAGATTTTCTTGAAGACAAAACAACTGGCGCAATATCTTTAATGTCTGGTAGTGATAACGAATGGATATTATCTCAACTATATTCTAATGGTTTAGATTTAATGATAGATGATAATAGTGGCGCATTAAGTTTTGGTAATGAAGAAAACGGTTATACATTATTTAAAGAAATGCCTAAATATTTTAACTCAGATTATACTAATGCAGGTAAGATACTGGGTCATATGGATACTGTTTATAAATCTGGTGCAGTACTAAGTGATCAAAACGAATTATTTTACACAAATGAATTTAGTAAAATATTAAGAGAAGGTGGTAATGAAACTATATTGTCTTTAGGTTTTGATAAATTATTTTCAGAAAATACATTATTAAACGAAGATAATTATGAACAAGAAATAGAAGATTTACAAAGTAGCGATGCTACTATAGCTGGAGCTGCATATGATAAATTAAAAACAGATTTAACAAGTGCTTATTTAGAGTTATTAAGAAATCAAGCACAAACTGGTTTTGATGCTAAAAATATTACTCCACCTAGCGGTGGTACTAGTAAAACTGTTAATGGTAAAAAGGTAATTAACGTACAAACTGGTGATCTTGATATGAATCAAATATATTCACAGTATGGATTAATTGGTGGTATGGGTATAAAATATGAAAATGATAAAGGTTTTTACTTTGATAGAACTTTACCTATTCAAGCAACAAACCCAGAAAACTCAGCTGCAAAAGAAACATTAGCAAAGTTTACTGATTTTCTTAAAAAGAATAAACTTATAGGTGAAGATGAAACTCATACTGATTTTCTTAATAAAGAAAACTCTAACGAATTATTACAAGAAAAGTTTAAAGCATTTTCTTTAATGAAATTTGCTCAAGCGGCTAGTGATGAAATAGAAGCAAGTAGAGTAGGTAATAAACCAAGATTTAAATTTGCTGTTGGTAGTATAGAGCCTCCTATGTTTTATTTAAAAGATTCACAAGGCAATAACGTGTTTAGCGTGCCAAAATCATACAAAGATCTACTACAATATATAAAAAATAGATAAGCATGTTTGACTATTATATAGGTCCAGATGGTAAGCCAGTAAAGAAAGCTGACGTAGAAAACGCAGCTAGAGAAGCAAACTTACCACTGACTGATTACATATTTCTAAATAACTTCACAGAAGCTCAAGAAGACGAGCAGGGTGATAACACTATACACCCAATATCCCACAGCGTTACGACAAATAAAACAACTGATCAGTATGGAAATGTTATTACAAATACTTTTAAATCAGAGTTAGATGTTGTTGAGCCAGAAGTATATACTGGTCCGGTTGAAAATGTTGATGCTGATGAGTTTGAAAATTTAATAAACTCTAGGTCAAGTTTACAAAACATATCTCAAGGTACTTCAGAAGAGTTTCAAGAACTAGATTATGATCCTTCAGAAACAGGTTATGTAGATTATAACGGCGTTAGATATAAAAATGTAGATCCTAATTTTTTTGATAAGAAAAAGTTATTTGATGTTTTTGAAGAAGAGTTTGATGAAGACGAAATTTTAAATGAAGAAGGTCGTCCAGTACAAGATGTTAGGGAAGATCCTATAGTATCTTTCTTTGAACAAGAGGAAGAGGCGGCTAGAGAAACGTTAAAACAATATTTTCCAAGCTTTGATATTTCTTATGAAAATATATATGGTAGCCTTGAAAAAGGTGCTGACAGAGGTTTTGAAGAAACTCCTGGTGGTTTTTTCTATACAACAAGTGCTGACGCGCTTAGAATTAAACACCCAGATGATCCTGGTAATGGTATTATTATAGAGCTTGATATTACTGATCAATTTTTAACAAGCACAAGTAGAGCTAAATCAAAAAGAGATTTTAACTATAAAAGATTACAAGACTATGTAATGAAATATGTTGGTGATGCTGATGCTGAGTTAGAAAAAAGAAATTTAAGTTTAGAAACAACAAAAGTTCCTGGCACAGAAACAAAAATAAAAGATGTTTACAATTTACCTGTAGATAAAGGTGGTGTTAATCTAAGTGAAAATCAAATTAATCAAATAAATGATAAGTTTAAGTATAATTCTACAACTGGTGAGTTTGATTTAAGTATATTTGATATACAAAAAAGAACAGGTTATACAGGTGGTTATGCTTCAGGCACAACAGGTATCGCAACAGGTACTGGTTCTTATGAATATGATTTTCAACCATATGAGTTTGAGTTGAATCAAATGAAAAGATATTATGAAGAGTATCAAAAAGAGGTTGGTGTAGATAAATTTACTTTTACAGAGGAAGATATTAAGTTAGCTGTTGCAAAAGATTTACGTGCAAAAGAAATAATAGCTCAAAAAGAATATAACTTAGAGCAGTTTGTAGAAGATGATGAAGTACTACAAGGTTTAATGTCAGCTTATACTCTTAACATATCAGACGCTGAAGTTAAAGAAGCTGTAAAAGCTTCTACTAAAACTGAGTTAGCCGTAGATAATCTTATGGCTATGAATAATCACATTGAAGCGTTTAGCTCTTGGTATCACGATCCAAGTGCTACATGGGATATAAACTGGGAAGAAGACGAACAAAAGCTTGTAACTTTAGAAAATGGTAAAGTAATACCAGTAGATGACTATATGACTTTTTTACATGCTATAAAACAGTTTGATGAAGAGCAAACAAGAGTAAAAGAGTTATTTAAAATATCTAATGAAGCTAAAGATAAAGTGTCAGATAGACAAGCTCAATGGGATTTACTTAGAAGAGATTATGATATATTAAGTAAAGCTGGTAATAATATTTTATTAGGTACTGCAGATATAGTAGTTGGTGGTGCATATATGATACACAAGTTAAATAAGTTTGTACCAACACCAGTTGCAGGTATATCTTGGGCTATAGATGATGATGTTGATGAAGCAGTCGCTGATTATTATGGCTGGTCTCAACAAACTAGAGACGCATTTAGAAGAGATGTAAAGTTTGAAGATGCTTTTAGCGATGGTAATTTTGGTAGATTTTTTGTAGATGAAATAAGTAAACAAATACCTATTATAGCTTCAATAATAATTGCTGGTCCTTCATCTGCTATGTATGTCGTAGGTACTTATTCTGCAGGTCAAGAGTTTATGAGATTAGAACACAGCGATAGATACTTAGGTACGCAGCACAGTGAGTTTGAAAAGTATATGAGATCTATTGGTTATGGTACTGCTGAAGGTGTTTTAGGTACAATGCCTACTGTTTGGATATTAGGTAAAGGTAACAACATGTTAAAAGATGTTGCAAAAGGTGGTTTAAAAGATTGGTGGAAAAATCCTGGTAAAGAATTTTTTAAACGAAACGCACCTGCAGGAGTAATATATGGTCCAGCAATAGAAGCTGGATCTGAAGGCGCAACTGGTATTGCTCAAAACAGTATTAGTATAGCTGCTGATTGGATGGCAGATAGACCTAACAACATGACTGTATTAGATGGTTTTGGTCATCAAGCTTTTGTTGGTGGTATGGTAGGTTTTAGTTTAAGTGGTAGTCAATATGCTTATGGTCAATATATAGCAACTTTTGATACAAAAGAAAATATAAATAAAGTATTAAGCAGGCAAAATAGGTTAAAAGATCTAAATAATACCTATGATCAAATGGATAAAAGAACAAAGCCTGCATTAGATAATAGAAAAGAAGCAGAACAATTACAAACAGAGATTAATGAAATTATAGAAAATGCTGCAGCAAGATTAAACTACATAGACAGACCAGGATTTTTAGGTTATAGAGAAGCTACTAAAAGACAAGGTGAAATATATAGTGAAGTAGAAGCAATAACTAAAGACAACACGCTAAGTGATATTAAAAAGAAAGAGTTAATAGAAAAAAAGAAAGCTGACTTTGATGCTTTAGCTAAAATAAGAAATGATTTTAGAAACGAAAAATCATTTGGTGATAGCTTTTATGTTTATGAAGTAAATGATAAAGAAGGATATAATAAATTAAAATCTAAAGCAGAAGCAAATCTTAGAAACGAAGGTAAAGATTTTAAAGACCCTAAGGTGTTAGAAAAAGAAATGAAAAATCTTTACATTGAAATGCAGGTTGATGAAGCAAATACAAAAAGTGAAGAAGCTAATAATAATCTAAATAAAAAATTTGAAGTTGTAAGTACAGCTAAAAAAATGGCTGATATAATACAAGGTAAAATAGATGAAATAAATAATAAAGAAGAGTTAACTAAAGAAGATAAAGACAGAGTAAAAAATTTACTTAACGCTAAAGAAAATATTTTATCTGGTAGAGCAAATGGTTTTTATGATCCTGTAACAAAAGAAAAATATAACGTAAGAGAAAATCAAATTAAAAACGGTAAACCTTTTGTAGGTACACACGAAACAGGTCATGATGTTTGGGAAGATATGTTTGTTAACGATCCTGAGTTTGCTGAAGACTTTGCTAAGCAAATAAAAGATTATTTATTTATGACTAACAAAGATCTTTATAATAGATTAAATAATCAAGGTATATTTAATAAAACTGCTGAAGAGCAAGTGATGGAGTTTTTTGAAGAAGTAGCAAGAGGAGCAATAGATCCAAATGCAGAGAACATGCCATACTTAGCTCCGTTGCTAGGTTTTATAACAAATGATAAATCTGGTGATAAAATAGATTTTAAAAGTAAAGAAGATGTTGTTGCTTGGTTAAGTGGTTTAGCTAGTAAAATAGCAGATGGTACTATAAGTAAGCAAGATTTACTTGAAGCTAAAGAAATAGCTGATGAAGCTAGAAAGCAAAAGAAAGATGGAACTGTAAAGACAGAAAAAGATACAAAAATAAAAGAATCAATATCTAACAATATACAAAGTATATACGATGAGCAAGGTCCTAAAGATGGTGCTTTTAGTATATTAAACGAGTATGAGGGTATGGCTAACAAGCTTGCTAATAAGTATCAAAATGTACCTGGTTTTGACAGACAATTATTAGTTGATGAAATATTAACTGGTAAAAGAGGTATATATGATTTAATACAAGCTTATAATCCTAAATCAGGAGTGCCATTAGCTGCTTATATAAACAAATATGTAGGTGCTAGATCTATTGAAGCTGCAAACAGAATATTAAAAACAAACTTTGAACAAGATGTAACAGAAGCAAGAGGTATTGCTGCACAAGAAAAAGTTGAAGTAAATCTTGATAATCAAAAACAAAGAAACTCTAAATTAAGAAGACAACTAAATATACCTAATGCAGTTGTAACTAGAATAAAAGAAGCTGTAGAGAAAACATTTGGAACTAGACTACCTGATGTTAACTCTAAAAACTTTAAAAAAGCTTTACAAGATAGTTTTAGAACAGAACTATTTAAGGTTATTAAAAACACAATGGGTACTAGAACTAAGTTTAGAAATTACTTAGATAAAAACTTTGAAGCTATATATAAAGCTTTACCACAGTCTACTATAAATAAAAGATTTAAACCTTTTGCAGAACCAGTGCTAGATGAAAATGGTAAACAAAAAAGAGAAAAAACAGCACAGGGTAACGCTATATTTAAAAAGAAAAATATAACTAAAGAAGAGTTTATAAATTATTTCTTAGGTGATAATGTAGGTAACTCTACTAAAGGTACTAGAAAAGATGCGTTAGCAGAAGCATTAGCTGAAGAACTAGCATTTGATGCTACCATGGAAATAGTACAAAGTCCTGAGGTTATGCAAAGAAGAGCTATGATAGCTGAGCTTGATGGCAAAGAACTAATGAATAACGATATATCTGTTATAGCTAGACAAATAGATAGAGATCCTAGTATTAAATTTTCTGAGATAAGTGTACCTAAAGGTGTAGATCCAACTGATTATGTCAAAAATCAATTTATACCACAAGTTAATAAACTATATGATCTAGTACAAGACACGGATTACGATCATGTTTACGTAGAAAACGCTGATCTTTATAAAGCGAGTTATAACAATGATGTATGGAACTTTGTAGACAATGCTTTTATAAATCGTAAAATAGAAGATGGTAATAATACAACTTGGAAACAATGGCTTGAAAACAGTAATGTACCACAAGAAATAAAAAGTATAATAAAAGAAAGAGGTAGATTAACAAACAATAGTAAGAAAACACATTTAGATCATTACTTTAATAATATATCTAAACTAGCAAAGAAACTAGGTAAAGATGTTATGGATTTATTTGGTAAAGATATGGAAGTGTTAGGTTTTGTTTATAGACTATTAGATCCTGCTCAAAATAAACAAGATGGCACACAGGGTAAATATTATAACAAAAAAGAAAAATTAAAAAATAGTTTAAAACCTAGTGTAAATTTAACTTTTGATGTTAATGATGTGAGTTTAATGAATATTAAATTTCCATTATTTAAAAAGCTACAAAAAATACTTAACCAAGATACTAGCGCTAAATCTAAAATAGATCAGATATTAAGTAATCAAAAACTTGTTGATGAAATAAACGCTGCTAATACAGCAAACATAGATTTAAGTGTATTTATTGCTATGAATATGGCGACTAGTGATATGGATATATTATCTATATTAGACATGTTACAAGCGCAGAGTAATATTGTTGGTGGTATGAAAGGTTCTTCAAGAATTGATTATTTACAACCTTTAGATGGTCCACAAGGAACTAAAGATGTTAAGTCACATCCTAAATACGATGAAGTAAAAAAATATTTAGAAGAGCTTAATAAAAAATTAAAACCAGAAAATAGAAAAACACCAGCACAAATTGAAAGTGCTGTCAAAACAATATTAAACCCTAAAGGCGAGCACGTTGGTGCTTGGTTAAAAACAGCTCAAGCTATAGCTGATGCAATTGTTGATTTTAGATATGGTCCTAATAAAGGTGATGTTAATGCGTTAGAAACAGCTTTATATAAAGCACATAAAAACCATACACAGTATTTAACAGATATTTTTGATACTAAAATTATAGATAGAATACAACTTGATAGCGATGGTAATATACTTGTATCTGGTAGAACTACTGATAAAACAGTTTCAAGACTACAAGGTACAAAAGCCGTAGGTATATTAGGTGAAAGCGTAATAGAGAGACAAGCTAAATTAGTAGCTGAAAATGAGTTAAAAATTAAATTTTCTGAATCAAACTATGATACATATAAAAACGTATCAGGTAAACTAGATTTAATAACTAAAGTTAGAGCTATAGCTTCAAATCCTAATCAACCTCAAAAAGGTATTAGTGTATTAGACTTTGATGATACGTTAGCTAAAACAAATAGTAAGATTATAGTTAACATGCCTGATGGTAGTGTAAGAGAAATAAATGCTACAGAGTTTGCAACACAGTCAGAATTTTTAGAGCGTGAAGGTGCTACGTTTGATTTTAAACAATTTAATGAGGTTGTTGATGGTAAAAAAGGTCCTTTCTTTAACAAGGCTAAATCATTAAGAGATAAATTTGGTAACACAGATATATTTGTATTAACCGCTAGACCACAAGCCGCGGCAAATGCTATACACAAATTTTTAAAAGGTATTGGTTTAGAAATACCTTTAGCTAACATTACAGGTTTAGAAAATGGTAGTCCACAAGCAAAAGCAGACTGGATATTAGAAAAAGCAGCAGATGGTTATAATGACTTTTTATTTGCTGATGACGCTATTAAAAATGTTAAAGCTGTTAAAAGTGTTTTAGATGCTGTAGATATTAAATCAAAAGTATATCAAGCTGGTCAGAAAAATGCTAAAGGTCAACCTAATTTAAAGTTTAGCAAGAGTGATCAGTTTAATAAAATACTTGAAGATAAAAAAGGTGTATCAGCTAAAGCTAGATATTCAGATGCTGTAGCTAAGTTAAAAGGTAGTAGAGTTGGTAAGTTTCAATTTTATTTACCACCTTCAGCTCAAGACTTTGCTTTGCTTTTATATAACTTTTTACCCAAAGGTAAACTAGGTAATCAAGCTTGGCAGTTTTTACATGAAAACTTAATTAAACCTTATAACTCTGGTATTGCTGCGTTAGATATAGCTAGGCAACAAATACATATTGATTATAAAAACTTATTAAACGAGTTTAAAGATATTAAAAAGAACTTAAACAAAGAAATACCTAATAGTAGCTTTACATACCAACAAGCTGTTAGAATATATTTGTGGTCTAAAAATGGTATAAAAATACCTGGTATAGCTAAAAGAGATTTAAAAGCTGTTGCTGATATTATTAAAGCTGATCCTGAATTAAAAGCTTTTGCAGATAAATTAAGTAAAATAACAAACTTACCAGATGGTTATACTCAACCTTCAGAAGTTTGGGTTGTTGAAAGTATATTATCAGATCTACACGGTATAACAGATAAGATAGGTAGAAAACAATTTTTAAAAGAGTTTAACGATAATGTTGATGAAATATTTAGTAAAGACAATTTAAATAAAATAGAAGCTTTATTTGGTACGTCATTAGTAGATGCGTTGAAAGATGTTTTATATCGTATGAAAAACGGTACAAACAGACAACAAGGTTCAAGTAAACAAATGAATCAGTTTATGAACTGGATAAACAACTCTGTTGGTGCTACAATGTTTATAAACTTAAGATCTGCAACGCTACAAAGTTTATCTACATTTAACTATATAAATTATAGTGATAACAATATATTTAAAGCGGCTGCAGCATTTGCTAATTTTCCTAATTATATAAAACATGTTGTTAGGATATTTAATTCGCCTAAACTAAAACAAAGAAGATCTGGTTTAAGGTTGAATGTACAAGAAGCTGAAATGGCAGAAGCAGCTAACAAAGGAGGTTTTAATGGTATGTTAGCTTATTTATTAAAAATAGGTTTTACACCTACAAGAGCAGTTGATAGTTTAGCTATTGCGACTGGTGGAGCTACATTTTTAATTAATAGAACTAAAACCTATTTAAAGAAAGGTATGTCTAAGGCAGAAGCAGAAGCAAGAGCTTTTGAAGATTTTGCTGAAATAACAGAAAAAAATCAGCAATCAGCTGATCCATCAAAAATATCACCTATACAAGCTGGACCATTAGGTAGAGTTATATTTGCTTGGCAAAACACACCTTTCCAGTATAATAGGGTTATGAAGATGGCTTATTTAGATCTTGTTAATAGAAGAATAACACCTCCATATAAAACACAATTGCAAAGTGATGTTTCAAATGTTGGTAAGATAGTGTATTATGGAGCAATGCAAAACCTTATATTTAATGCTATGCAAACAGGTTTATTTGCGTTATTGTTTGATGAAGATGATTTACCTGATGATGAAAAACAACAGAAAAAAGAAGAAGGTCAATACGTTAGAACTATAAATCAAATGGTTGACACTATACTTAGAGGATCTGGTTTACCTGGAGCTATTGTTTCTACGATGAAAAATGTAATAATGAAATACAGAGAGCAAGAAGGTAAAGACTGGGGAACAGATCATACATATACATTAATAGAAGCGTTAAATTTATCACCAACAATAGGTAGTAAAGCTAGATTAATGTATTCAGGTATACAAACAAAAAGATTTGAAAACGACGTTATTGAAGCAAGAGGTTTAGCTTATGATAGTCCAGTGTGGGAAGTTATAGCTGCTGAGGTTCAAGCTTTAACTAACGTGCCTATGAGTAAAGCTTTATTACTGTTAAGAAATGCACAAGGTACTTTACAAGAAAGACATGCTGCTTGGCAAAGAATAGCTATGGGTATGGGTTGGCCTTATTATCAATTTAATGTAGACTTATATCCTGATCATGAACAAATAAAAGCTGATGCAAAAGCAAAGCGTAAACAAGAGGGTATTGAAAAAGCTAAAGTAACTAGAGCTCAAAATAAAGAGATAAGAGAGCAAGCTGAAGCATATATAATGATGAACATGGGTGTTATGGAGCAGATAGAATATAACAATTTAAATAGAAAAGAGCAAAAGGCTTGGTTGAAGAAAAAAGTAGAAGAATATCTAAATAAATAAAAAAACAAGTGATAGTAAATATTATAAAGACTTAACTATGAAAAAATTATTAATAGTGTTAGCACTTGTGTTAGCAATGCCTGCTATAGCACAAGAAAAACAAAAGAAAAATTTATTTAAAGAATTATACTCAGATTTTCTAAAGTATGGTACGTTTTATGCAGCTGGTAATATAGAGAATGCCAGACTGGTCCAACCTAATTATTTTATACGTACTAATCCCGATGACTTTTATGGAATACCTCAAGTAGAGGATAGAGCTAAATACCACCCTTTTAACTATAGATATGGTTTAGGTATACGTAAGTTAGCTAGATTTGATTATGAAATAAAGCCTGGAAACTTTTGGACAGGTAATGCTGCTAAAGAAAAACAAATAGGTTTATCAGCACCTACGTCAGCGGTACAAGGTTTAGAATATTTATTACATTGGGAAAAAGAAAGATTTAACGGTACAGAGTTTAACAATAAAAGATTATTTGTTAGACATACTGGTGATTACCACATAGCTAAGTTTGAAGCTAGAGAAACTGGTAAAATAGATTTTGAATATATGTCTGGTGAATTAAGAGCTAGATTACCTATTGGTAAAAAGTTTAGTATATCAGCGGGTGCAATATATAGAACACATCAACGTCCTTACGGTTATAATCCTGTAGAGATATGGTTAAATGAACAAGATGATCAAGGTAATGCAGTAAATCCATGGTATACATTAGGTTTTGAATATGGTTATGATGATATATATTATTCACAATCTGATGAATATGGTAATCAAACATATGACTGGTATTGGGTAAACTCACAAGGTGATATTGTTGCTCATACAGATCAACAATTTAGAGATCTTATAATGCCAGGTTTATTAAATAGGTTTAATCAAGAAGCTTGGAGTGAGCTTGACGCTTTTGCTGAGGTTGCACCAATCGTCGGTATGGACTTCTATCACTATAAAAATAATTTCTGGTTACATGCTTATGGCAGTTGGATATTGCCTTATCATAAGTATGTACAGGGCAACGAAGACTTTAGCTATCTTCATAGAAATAGCTGGGGTAAAGGTGGACACAATGATTTGTTAGATGGTGAACAATGGAGTGATTATCAAGCTGGTTTAGTACTTGGTGTAAAAATTACTAAGTCAATTGGTTTGTTTGTTGAAGGTGAATACACTAAGTTCTGGGACTCAGAGATGTTTAACTCAAATTTTGGAATTAACTACACATTTAGATAATCATG
>CEQK01018068.1_pt1 | contig 18855 bp, 9 predicted proteins | sample 531051 | NCBI WGS metagenome assembly CEQK01 (sample SAMEA2621229, study PRJEB7988) | marine metagenome | biome: marine biome (ENVO:00000447); feature: deep chlorophyll maximum layer (ENVO:xxxxxxxx); material: "saline water (ENVO:00002010), including plankton (ENVO:xxxxxxxx)" | depth 150 m
TAGTATCTGTAGTGTCTTCAACTTGTTTAGCAATTTCACTATCTGTACTTTCAGTATCAAGTTTCTTTTTATTTCTCTCTATGACATCTGTTAAATCAAACTTTAATTGACTACCAGCGTATGTACTCCAATTATCATTTATACGGGGATCAAATTTATTTAATAAACCTCTATCAACAACTCTTTCTCTAGCAACTTGATAACCTTCTTCATACGTTATATTTCCAAGACCAGCTCTACTATCAAAGCCCATTGTTCTTAAACCTACTCTAGCTGCTGCGTCTATTAATATATCTTCTATAACTTGTTTTTCGTAACCTTTAGCATTTTTAAGTTTTCTAATTAATTGCTCGTTAGTAAGGTTTTGAAGGTTAAATTTTTTCTTATCAAGTCTAGGCGCATCAACATTTGCAACAGATTGTCTACCTTCTGTTTCAAGCTTTAATCTTTCTTTTTCTTCTTCAGGTATTCTTACAGCTGTTACATCTCCTTTTACAATTTGCTTTCTAACATACTCAGCCATAAAATTATACATGTCTTGAGGTGTTCCAAAAGGATCAGTAATATCTACCATAGCACTACCCAACGGTCCTAATTTTCTAAATATGTTATTAAGAAAAGATTTAACACCATGCATGTTTGCTAAATCATTAACACTTAAATAACCACCAAGCATTGCTTCACCTAACACTGTTATAAATTCACTAGCGTCTACAACCTCTCCATCTTCATTTTTATACTTATCAATAATTTTTGTTATTTTCTCGTATATACCTCTATCTAATTGATCGCTGTCTACTTTATTTTTTAAAACATTTGAAATACCCATAGCAGCTTCTTTAGCGTTTTCATAAACACCGCTAAATATTTTTCTTCTATCTATTTCATCATGTATTACCTCATGTAATGGGGCTATTGCTGCTCTAAACTGCTCGTATGTACTTGCTTGAGTTAATATATTAGTTTCTACTTCTCCAGTCTTTAAAGCTTTTATTACATCTTTTGCGTCCATAAAAGTAAGACCTAGCTCTATAGAGTTAACACCTACTAAAGAAGAATATATATTATTTTCATTTAAATATATATTGCCATTAGGATCGTTGTAGGCATAACCCATTTTTCTTAACTCTTCTGCAACTGAATCAGATATATTGTTTGTCTTAATAAAGCTTTCAATTTCTTGCGCGCTACTAAAAGATATTACTTGTTTTTCAGACAACAACTCTGCCATTTCTTTTGCTGTTTCATATAGTAATCGATTAGCATTAGCAACTTCTGGATTTACAAACGAAAGATTTAAACCTCCATCTTCATTAAATTTTTTAAGTTCTTTAAGCTTGTCTTTATATTTCTGTCTTGATCTTGTATCAGTTAATACTTCTTGAAGTTGATCATTTGTTTTTAAAACTCTTTTCTTTGCTGCTTCAAAATTTTCAGCAAATCCATCTTGTCCAAAGTTTGCACTACCAGCTATTTGATAAAGTTGTTTTTCTTGGAAATTTTGTTTAGCTCTAAGTTCTAAATAAAGCTCTTTGTTTTTATCACTTAACCTGTTGTATCTCATCAGCTTGTTATGACTATCTAATCTAACAAGTTGATTTAATTTTTCCATTTTTTTATTTAACTCTTTTCTTTTTTCAGGAGTAATATTTAAATCATTTAATTGCTCTTGTATTTTAGCTCTTTCAGTACCGTATTGTACAGCTCTTTGATAATCACCATAAGTGCTAGACTCGTATCTAATAAAGTTATAAACATTACTAGCAGTATTAGGTGACTGCATCATCAAGCTAGCAAATGTAGTGTTTGCTATTAAATCCATGTTTACTTCTTTTAAAACAGGATCATTGCTTCCAACCACAGTTCTTTTAATTAAACCATGTCCCGCTGCTGTAAGTATTTCTTCAAAATTCTCTATAGTAACTCCATATCCTAAGTTATAAGTTCCAGCTCCTAAATCTTTAGCTCTATTTTTCCAGTAACTAGTATTTCTCCAACCTTTAGTAAACGTATCTTCAAGACCTTTTCTACCATACATATTTCTAGTAAACCTAATATCATTAACATATCTTAATGTACCAAATTTTTCTGCATACATTTCTGTTGTACCAAATAATAAGCCTTGAAAAGTTCTTTGCCAGGCAGCGCTATCAGCTACGTTTTCATAATAATCTATTTGGCTTAGTATTTCATTTTGTTTGTTTGGATCTTTTTCTTCAGCTAAAGCTGCTCTTAATTTTACTAATTCAGATTCTGCTTTTTGAAAACTAGCTTCTAGTCTACCCATTTCTCCACCACCTGTAGCAGTAAAAAAACTAGCCATTGTAACGTTATTAGCTCTTTGTAAAGCTTTTTTCTTTATAGTTAAATCAAACAATCTACTATCTAAAGTACCTTCGTCAAAAAATAATTCTTTACCAGGTTTCTTTTTATAATATCCTTTACCGGCACTTACCTTTGGTATCCAGTCTTCTTTGTTAGCAATGTTACCACCTGGTTTTAATTTATATAAATCAGGATTAAAGTTTTTACCTTTTGTAAGAGCTTTTTTAAAAGCCTGTTTTTGAAGTTGAACACCTACACGAGCAACTAAACTTGGTCCTAACACTTGTGCTATAGTTAAACCGTTTTCAGCTGTAGCTCCACTAAGCCAGTCACCAAAATTAGCTGCAGACCTATCGTCCATTACATCACTAATTTTTATAGGAGGAGCAAATTCTTTTTCATAATCTTCTGTTACAGCTTTATAATAATTAAGTGCACCGTTTTTTAAACCAGTATAATCAGGCTTGCTAGTACCTAACATTATATCTCCAACTTCTTCACCACTTAAAAATTCATTAGCATTGTTATAGACCTGTGCTGGCAATGATGTTTCAAATGGTCCCTTAACAATTGTTTCAGCAATTCTATTTATTATGCTTGCACCTAACATTGCGCCAGGCGCTAACAACTGTGTTTCAATAGTTGCTAAAAATTTATCTAAATTATTATAATTAAACTGCGCGCCATATGCTGCTAAATCTACATTTTGCTGCATATTAGCTTGGTTCATTATTTGATTCCCTATGTCTGCTAAATATTCTGATTGGCTATATAAGGTTAAACCTTCTTGAGCTAAATCACTAGTTGCATACTCTGTAATTTTATTATTGTATTGTTCTATTAAAGAGTTGTAATAATTAGCATCACCATTTGTTTTAATATCATCTACATCTATAGATTCTATTTGAGATCTCATGTCTGCTATCTCTTTTACAACAGGAGCGTTTTTTATATTATAATTATTTATTTCTTGTTTAAAAATTTCTCTTTGATTTTTTTCAAACTCTTCTAAACCTTTAAAATAAGCTTTACGTTCTTCTGGTGATATGGCATTTTTAGGGTCTTGTAATATAAAATCATCATCATAACCAGGCATTGAAGCAGCTTGGAATTGATCAGGTATTTTATTAGAACCAAACTCCATGTTGTTAGTATAATAAGCTATTAAATCAGGTGTAAAACCAGCTTCAGCTAATTTAGCTCTATATCTTTTTTTAACCTCTTCATTTTGTGAAGCAACTCTATCTTGTCTTGTATTCCAATCAGGATTAGGTTGAGGTATAGCTAAATACATTTGATCAGTACTTAATACATTAGAATATTTATTTTGTATATAAGTTGTTTCTTTAGCTTTTGTTTCTTGTATAAAATTATTAATTTGATTTCTTATATTAGGATTGTCTTGAGCCATTTTCATAACTGTAGAATAATCTATTTTAGATGAATCAAAACCAACTTGCTCAAACATTGAGAATAGTTCTGCAGGCATTTGCTCTTGTAATAAATTATACATTTGTTCGTATTCGCCTGGTTCTACTTGAAAATCTGCCCCTTCAACAATTTGTGTAGGGTCTAGTCCTTTACCTCTTTTTAATATTCTTCTACCTACATTTCCAAAACCAATAGTCTTTGACATCTCGTCTTTAAATGTTTCTCCTTCGTCAATTCGTAAGTTTGCTCTAAATTTTTCAGCATTTTCATTATAAACTTTATCTATATAACTATCAAACACATAGCTAACTGTTTCGTTTTTATAATTATCAGGTTTTATAAACTTCATTCTTTCTAAAAACTCTGATCTGTAATTATTTAAAGCTTTACTTTTTTTGGATGGCGTGATGCTTTCTATTTCATCTTCTACAACTTCAGCACCCAAAGATGGAAACGCCGTTGGCTTATCACCAGGTACTAATCTACTTTTCTTTTTACCTAGCACAACTGGTTCAATGCTTTCATCAACCTCAAAATCAGAATCTTTTTCTTCTTTAATATCAACACCCATACGTTTAGCATATTCTTCAAAGCTCATACCGTAGTCATCAGGGTTATACTCGTCTTTATATACAACAAAGTTTTCTTTAAGACCACCACGTAATACTTGACCTTTATTATTTGTTACTTTAGGTTGAGTAGTATTAAACGTAATGTATTGTCTTGGCGGATCAGTTGTAGGCAAAGGCTCTCCTATATACTCTGATTCAAGCACAATACTTGGCGTTTCAGTTTCTTTTATTCTTTTCTGAGCGTTAGGATATTGCTTCAAAAAGTCTTGTAGTCTATCTGGTGATACTTCAAAAATAGTATTACCATCTTGATATTCTTCAAACATATTATTTATCTAGCGTTTGTATTAAAGTCTGTATTTAATTGAAGCCTATTAGGATCTGTAATTATTTCTTCGTCAATAATATAGTCACCCCACCTATTAACATCGAAACCACCTTGATTAGGATTTGTAAATATATTTAATGCATTTAAAGCATAGCCAACATCTTTTCCAGAAATATAATTTGTGTTTTCTATAACTTCTTTTAATACAGAATATATATTACCTTCTACTTTTGTAGGTTTTAATTCTCCTTTTCTTATAACAACTACTTGTCTAGACTTAGGATCGTTAGGCGTTAATGATTGTATTGTTCTTTCTATTGCATCACTTTGTGCTTTTTTAATATCTTTTTTCATTTTATCTAAATCACCATCCTCTACATAAAACTCTGGATAATCAGTTTCAATTTCACTTTCTGTTAAGGCATCAATCATGTTGAAAGCATCTGCTAATAAATCACCTTTACTATTAGCGTCTAGTGTAGTATAAAAAGATTGTCCATCTGTATATTTTTGTAATAAGTCGATAGCTCTTTGTGGGTCTAATGTTATACTTTTTGGTGTTAATTTTGTTCTAGGACTTTTAAGCGAAGCCATACCTCCACCTTCTCCATCAACATTTTCTCCTTCAACTGGATCAAAAGCTTCTAGTTTTGTAAATTCTTTTATTATTGGTGCTACATCTGTAAATAAAGTTTGAGCAAAGTTAAACCCACCACCAGTGTTAAAACCTTCTTTTGAACTAGGTGATGTAGCTTGTCTTACGTCTATAATTTCATCAGCAGGAATATTTCTTGTAATAGCTTTGTTTATTAAAAAAGCCTCCATTGTTTGTCTCATGTCTTTATTAGAAGGATCCCATTGCTGAAAAGAACCTAATTCTTTGTCAGCGTTAACCATATCAGACCATACAACTTCCATTTCAGGATCATTAATAAGTTCTGCAAACAAACCTCTTTCAACCATTAACTGGCCTAGTCTTTCTGGATTGTACACTTGTTTTGTTTTAATATTTCCTTGATTATCTGTATATTCATATGTGTCTGTAGCTCCTTTTAATAAACCTTTTTGAGCTTCAAATAAAGCGTCAATACCTAAATCCTCATAGCTAGGTATTGTTTTAATCATAGCAAAACCTTCCTGATCAAGTAAGTTACCAAGCTCGTCTAAGTTCATATTGTATTGCCAGTCTTGACCACCTACAGTTCCACTACCTGTTAAATACATTTTACCATCTTTTTCTAAAAGCTCTATTCCACTAGAATTGTTAGCTATAGCGTCTAACATCGCAGATAATCCATCATCGTTTACTCTAGATATTTTGTTTGTAGCTTTAGAATCTCTATAGTATTTTATTTGTTCAACAAATTTTGGAGCTATTTTATTATATGAATCTATATAGTTCATTGTTTGAGATAAAATTTTTGCACCCTCTTGTTGGCTCATATGTCCATTAGCCATTAAATCTTTTACTTTAAATATTTTATCTGCGCCTTGATTAAAAAACGCATTAATATTTGAATCAAAAGTTTCTACACCAGTTTTAGGTATACTATTTATTTTATCATATACAGATGTAAACTCATTTAATTCTTGGTTTATTAATTGATCTTGTAAGTAGTCTCTTCTTAATGAATCATAACCACCACTACTAAATGCTTTAGCTACTCCAGCTCCAATAGCTAGTTGCTGTGCTTTACCTCCATATGAAACAGGTCCTGTAATAAATTGATTTTTTGCCATGTTATTATTTTTATAGTCCGTCAAAAAATTCACCGCCAACTTCTGTGCCAGCAAACTGTGCTATATTACCAAAAGCTCCTGATATGTTTCCAAAAAGATCTGCTTGACTTTGCTCTTGTTGTAGTTGAGCTGATCTCATTTCGCCGTACATACGATTAATCTTAGCGTTGTCTCTAGCTTCCTGAGCTTGGAACTCAAAGGCTAGGCCTTGTGCTTCTGCTGATTGAACTCTTTGACCCTCAGATATTTCAATACCTTGTATTCTTCTTTCTTCATCAATTACAGCTTGCTGTCTCATTCGCTCGCCTTCAGCTCTTAACTTTTGATTTTGAGCCTCTTGTTGTTCTATATTAGCTGCTATTCCTTTTTTACTTCTTAACGCTGCTTGAGCTAAAGCTGTGGCACCACCAGCGCTTGCGCCTGTAGCTCTTAATGTATCTAAAGTATTAGCTAAAGCTATATCAGCTTCTTCAGCTTGCATCTCTGCAGCTTGGGTTGCAACAGCTAGATCTGCAAAAGGATTTGTAATTCTATCCGATAAGTTAGTAGCCATGTCACTAAGATCTTCTACGCCAGCATAAGGATTAATTACGTCTTGCCTATTGTTTTCAAAGTTCTCAAGTGCTAAACGCATTTCTCTTGCTCTACGCGCAGCTCGCCTAGCGCTTACACCTGCACCAATAGATGAAGATAAAGCTGACACTCCCATGCCGACTAATGCTGTTGTTCCTGCTCCCATATTATAAATTTTTTGATAATTCGTATGACGGTTTTTCGTCTATATTCCAGTCTAAATTTTTATGTATTTCTATTAAATGTTTATTTTGTACTACACTAAACATGTATTTATATCCCATTGTAGTAATAAATTCTTCTAATTCTGTTAATAATTTTTTAATTGCGTCTTGTCTATCGTCTTCTTTATAATCAGGGTTAGATATAATATATTCTACCCATGCTATTTTAGAGTTTGTAAAATAAACAAAACCAGCCACTATAGGCTTGTTATTTTTTTCTACCATAAAACCTCCAGTTCCATGGTTAGGTAAAAAATCTTTAGGCGGCGCAGTCCAACCTGGCCACCAATCCCACCACTCGACCAAGGTATCCCAGTCTTTAGTGGTAAGAGCTCTTACGTTAAAATTCATATAATATAATTTAAATTGACGATATAACAAACTCTGATGATGCGGCAAATAATTCTTTTGTTCCGCCAGGATTTGTTGTTTGATCTGTAGACATTTTAACCGTAGCCACATAACCTTTTATACCACTTATATCTACACCAAATATAACTTCACCAGGTGCTACAAGTGAGTTGTTAACTAAATTAGCTACGTATTTATTTTCTTTTCTATTAAACCCAGCATAATACTGTACGTTATCTTCTGTATAAGCGCCTTCATAATAACTAGCTATTTGCGCGCTGTTGTCATTGGATGTTTGCCAGTTTGCATTTACTAAATCTAAACCTGTAACATCGGAAATTATAGAGTCTACTTGCCAGCCATTATTTCCTTCATACGCAATTGTTTTAAATACTTTTTGTGTAGAAGGATTAGGGTTTAATAAAAATTCTATACTTGATGGGTAAGATACTCCATAAAAATTATTTCTATTAACACCAGTACCTTCCACATAATGCCTATATATGTTTCCACCTGGATCAGGTAAATCAGAGCTAGCATTGTAATCAGGTATAGAATACATAGTGCCATTTACACTAAATACAAAGTTAGGGTTGTAACTATAAAAAGTTGGCCAACCTAAAACAGATTCATCAAAAGCTAATGTTCTAAAACCAGCAGCACCTGTTTGGTTGTGTGGTTTAATGTTTAAAGTGTATTGCTTAGTATAATTATCCCAACCACCTATCAACTGCCCAAAACTGTCAATAGTATCTACAGTTTGAAACTGATCTCTAAAAAAGTCAGTCATACCGTATCTTGATATTTCTGTTATACCATCATGAGATAATCTAAGAACAGCGCCTTTGTTTTTGTCTGTAAAATATTTTCTAAAACCATATACTGCAAAACTTTCAGGGTTATCACTAATACCGTACTCACCAGCATAAGGAACTATTTGTCCAATCACAACGTTAGCAGATGTAACTGTTCCGCCACCTTCTGCAGAATATATAGCATCTTTATCTATTAATGCTCTATTAACTTTGTTTTCCTGGAAAATTATTAAGTTAGTATCTTCAGCATATATTTTTTGTATACTACCATTTCTTGGATCTACACTTTTTATAATGTCTTCTCCAACTGGAAACTGATTAGTATTGTTAACACCAGTTCTAGCATTGTATATACCACTGTAAATCATAGAGTTAAATCTAATAGCTGCTTCTGGGTACTCTTCTTCTATATAAGCTTTAACACCATAGTCTACATTTATATTGTTGTACCCACCTCGTATTCTAGCTTCTTCCACGTGCCAATCTAATAAGGATACAACCCCTTGATCAGGAGTAAAGCTTGGTAAAGTTAAAACACCAGCCTGCGCAAAATATGGAAATGCTGCTCCAGTAGTAGATGTATTAGGCGATATAACACCTGGATATACAAGTTTACTAGGCAAAGATGCTGGATTTATCTCTGGATTTGGGTTGGGCGCAGTAGCAGCCCCGGTCTGCGCTCTACCATCTACAATCTTCTTTAACCAAAAAGAGTTAAAATAATTTACTTCTACTATTGCTGGCATAATTTATAATCACTTGTTTTTTAATAAATTAACATTATATTGATTTAGGATAAGTCTCTCCAATTCTGCTACCTGTGTTGTTAAATCTAGCTAACCATATTCTATCGTTTTGAGGATTAGAATTTGAGTTATTAAAATTGTTTAAAGTTACAGCCGCTCCATCATTACCAATAGGATTACCTTGACCACCTGGTATACCCGCCGTTGGTCTTGATTTGTAGGCATGCCACTGATTAGTACCTGTTTGATTGGGTGTCCAAGGCGTGGTTAATGTAGAGTCTGTATAAAATTGAGTTACATATCTAAAGAAAGGTTCTCTTGCAAAAACATTTTGCCACTGTGGACCTGTATAGTTTTCAGCATCTTGTACACTTGGTTGTGATGTTTCCATTACAGAATACTGCCAAGCTGGATTAGTTATACCATATGGATAATAAAAATCACCATAAGTAATACTACAACTAATATTATCATTGTTGTAAATACCGTTATTAGAATCTGTTACATTTGGATTAGGAGCTTCTGTTTGGCTACCTCGTATTTGATCAACCATAACTCTATAATCACCTAATGCTGATGGATTATTAGAATCAAAAGCAAAAGTTCTAGTACACACAACTGTTAATTGCTGACTTGCTACTGATTGAGGTTTATCCATTTGTCCAACTAAAGTATGTTGTACATATGGCTGAGGATAACCAGCTCCTTCTGATATATCATCTAAACTACCAAGGTTTAAAGCATAATCATTTTGATTATTAACAGGATAATTTACTTTCCAAATACCACCCATTGTTGTGTCTGGCCCAACTACATCTCCATTTTTATCAATAGCATCTGCCCAAGGACCAGGAAAAGCAGAACCATCTCTTCTTTGTATCCACACATTTGCGTCTATATTTAATGGATCAGGGATTTGGAAATTACTTGCGGCACTTGGGTCTATTGTTTGCACTAATTGAACAGTAATATACATACAGCCTTTATATAAACCTCTTTTAATAGCATCTAAATTACACCAGCTAGGTCCATCAGATAAATCTAATGACTTAACATTATATGAAAATCCAGAACCAGGAGGTCCATATGGAACAGTGTTGACATTAACTGGGTTTTGTGGATCTGGTATTTGATTCCATATATTACTCGCGTAGTTTTGAGGAGCAACCGGTCTGTTTAAGTTATAACCAGGTACTGTAAGGCCTGTAGATTTATTTGACCATATTACCATACCAGCATCAGAACCTTTAAGCAAGTTAATTGCTTCACCCGAATCAACAAAAGTACATGTTACAGAGGCTTCACCAAAGTCCCATTGTAACTCTATTACTGTTGTTAAGCTTCCAACCACACCTAAGGCGTCTGTAACAGCTAACTGTATATTATATGGCCCAGACATTATTGTTTGAGGCAGCTGTGTAAATTCACCTGTAAACTCATCTACTGCGAATATGTTTACATCATTACCATATTGTGTTTGCGTTAATATAGAAAACTGTAATTCTAAAGCATCGTTAGGCCCTGGATCTGCGGTTCCATTTTCACCACTATATACTGGATTTCCTAGTCCAAAACTATTATAAGGAAATATTCTATATCCTCCACCAGGTGGATCAAATCCAGGCGCAGCATTACCTAATTGTATTTGTTTTTGTATAACCGGTCCAATGTCACCACTTGCGTCATTTGTAGCTATAAAATCAAATGTAAATGTTCTTATAAGTGAATCTGCTAAAAATACAAAGTAACTACTTATTTGCAGCGTGTAACTATCATAAGCATGTGTATTTCCATTAGGAGTTAAAACCCCTGCTGCTGTTTCAACTAAAGTAAACAGACCACTTACATTAGTACCAGCGCCATCAACAACCGTCATTGATATAGAGGAATTAGCTATTGAACCACCTAGCGCATCTTCAACATAAAAGTCATCTGTTATAATTGGTCCTTGACCATTTGAATATGGTTGAACTGGAAAAGTATAATTTCTATCTTCAACAAAATCAACTGTAAAGTTTTCTAAATCATCTGGTACAGACGCCACTGTTGTTTGTATAGCGTCGTTTAAATCTTTAATTTTACCTGATGTAGATGTTTCCCAAAATAATTCTAGTCTAGATTCTACTGGTTTAGTTTCATAAACACTTAAGAAAAATGGATAACCAGACGCTGGTAATGGACCTGGATCACCCGCGCTACCAATTAGCTTTTGCGTTGCTACTCTTGCTAAGTAAGGGTTGTTTTTAGTATCATAGACATCTTCAAGAGGCGTCCACGAAGATGCTATATTAAAATATAAATCCGGATATAACTCTGTTTGTCTAGCTATTTGAGTAACAGTATCTGAAACAATGTTAGATAAATACTGCGTGTTATATTGAGGAGTAGTTATAGCCACTGTAGCTGGTGCTATAGGCAACTCAGGACTTACTTTACCATAAAGCTGCACGCTACTTCTAAAAGAAGTTTGATCTGGTCCAACCTCTTTTAAATCTCGTGGTACTTTATTTATATTGTCATTAAAAAGTGTAATTGTCGAGGTATAATATTGTTGATCATCAAATGAAGCACTAGAATCACCAGGCTCCCCAGTTAATATACCTGGTAGATAAACATTGTAATATTCTTGTTGTTTTTGTTTTACTACTATTTTATAAGTATACCAACCAAGTGGGTTGTAACGAGGATCTGTAGGATCACCATTATATAAACCAGGGGTTCCACTAGCATTATCTTTAGCTGAGTCTATAATATTATTAAAATATACTTTTAAACTATTACCAGGCCAATCAACTATATTGTTAAAATTTTGAGTATCATATTCATTTTGATATGGAACATATATAGTGTCAGCACCAAACTCTGGATTAGGAGATGCAGCTGCTATAAAGCCTTGATTATTAGAAAGTAACACTGTAGAGGTTCTGCCATATCTATCAGATAATACTACACCAACTTGATAATACCTGTTTTGTTTTACATTATGATTAGGATACGCTGAATAAGAATAGTTGCTATTAGGTTCATTATAAGGAATTTTAGCTGAAACACCTACGTTGTAATCTAATGCTGTTGGCGGAGTGTGTTTGTTTTGAAAATTACTATATACAACTCTGTTACTTATTATTTCTTGGCCTAAAGCTTTTACAGGCACTTTATCGTAAACTCTTGTTGTTTGGTCTTCTGGTAATACCTTAAATGGCTCCGTAGCTTGATAATCATATTCGTATATACTTACAGCGCCAGCCGCATTTAATTGTTCACTTGTAATTCTATCTACAACAGAAACAGATAAACCATCAGATTCTTTATATAGTATTTCTATTTCTTCAACTTTTAATTTTTCTAGTAACTCATCAGCGTTTATTTGAGTACCATCCATTTCATCTGGCATAGGAATTTGAAGTAAAACTCTATTAACTTGGTTTTCCATAAATGAAACAACTGTGCTCTCATAAGTTCTTTCTTCATCACTAGCTTCTTGATTTTCTAAAAAATAACCAAATTGTTTAGGTATAAACATTGATTGTGTAAACGGAGCCATTAAAGAAAATTCACCATCAACAAACTTAAATCTATAACTAAACCTAACAAATTTATCAGTTAAAAAATCTTGATTACCACCATAGCTTGGTATATAGTCAGGCGCGCCGGTGTTTACAAAATTAGGATTTGCATAACCAAAATATATTTGACCATCGTTAAGAGCGTTAAATCTAAAGACTATATTATCTCCATTTCTTTTTTGAACTTCTATTTCGTTAAGGTTAGGAGCAGATATAACTATAACATCATCTTCTGGTAATATTTGACCATCACTGGTCCAAACATTCATACCATTCGCCGCCGCTAAAGCTGTAGTAAGCCCGGGTGTAGCGTCAGTAGGTGGTGCAATCACTCTTATTACTTGCGGTGTAGAAGGCGCTAATGTTGCATCTAATTCCATTTGACCTATCATTGGGGTAACTGGTGAAACAGCATCAGTCATAGTTGTTTCAATTACACCAGCATTGTCTTTCCAAACCTCAATAGCTTTGTAAGGATTATATTTACAAACAGTTATATGATCTTCACTAGTATAAGGTAATCCTGCAATAGAAACAAAATTAGTCCATAAAACAGCATCTGGATTATTTATATTTATTACTCTTGGTTGATTTCTATTATCAGTCCAAAATAAAAGCTCTTCTATTAAATTAACACTACGTATTTGATAACCTGTAGAAAAATTTAAAAACGGTCCAGCTGCATATAAATATATATCACCATTATCTATGTCGTATCTTATAATAGCGTTTTGACTTATGCTGCTATAACCTGGTCTAGGATCTGTATTGTCTGTTAAAAATAAATATATTCTACTATTTACTTCGTCTGCGTACTGACCAACAATAAGTAAACGATTACCACCTAATACATCTACACCAACAATTTCACCTACGTTACCATTGAATATTAATTCTGTACCTTGTATGTTTTCAGCAGCTCCAACGTTACTATCTTCTGACTTTGATATTGCTATGTTTTGAGCGTCGCGATATTCACCGTTGGGTAGTAATCTTTCATCTAAGTCTTTATTCATTTTAGACTTTAGAAAAGTATTTTTTATTTCTGCCATTTAATTTTAATGTTTAATCCATTTAGATTTACCACGCATTACTTGTACTATTTGATCTAACTTAATATTAGATAATCTAATTTTTGCATTTCTTAGCTTAGCGTATTTTTCTTTTTGATACCTTTTAACTATATACTCAGGCATACGAGCTCTAGTAGCTAATATTTGGTAGTTTATATAAGCGTAGAGAGCTTCTTCTGCCATCTTAGGTATTCTTGTATCTAAATCACAAGAAAGTCCATCAGAGATGTATTCTAACACAATGCATCTTCCAGCTAAATTACTAGAAAAAGTAAACTTACCTTGTCTTTCGTCTAATCCATACCAACCATTTATTTGACTAGTTTGAGGATTTAAACCATATCTTTGACCTACAATTACGTTCCAATATAAAGGATATGGAGTATTAAAATAATCTGTATAATAACTCCAGTAGTTACCGTTCCAACCAGATATTAGTCTAGTATTAGCTTGTCTCCAAGCTTGTTTAGTTAACGATGTAGTTTCTAAGTTTTCGTTTAAAGCATCTTGTATTGGTATACCATCTTGATCTTGTGCTATACTTTCATATGGGTTAGTTGTCAAACCATTATTAGGATATATAGTATGTAACACTCCTAATTCGTCCTTCCATGATACCCTAACAATGTTGACATAATCTTGTGGTATAATAAGCGATAAACTTGGTGGTATTTGTAGCTCTTGCGACTTAACACTTTTTAACGTGTCATAACTAAACTCTTGTAAACCTCGCTTGGCATGAAATATAACATCAGTTCTTTTTACGTTAGATATTAATTTACCTGCACCAACATAAGCTATCATGTAGTTTGTAATAACATCTGATAATCTTGTGTAGGCATACCCACCGTAATTTTGCCACACAGTATTTTCAGTAAGTTGTACTCTTAAATAATTACCAGCTGCTAAACCACCTGTAACTGTAATAGTATTATCTACAACGGTATACGTATTGTATAAAGGTGTGTAAGTAAAACCACCATCAACACTAACTTCTAAATAAAAATTATTTGCAGGCCAATTAACATTAGTGGGATCAGCTGTTGCAAAAACTAGATCAGTGTTAAATGTAGTAGTAAACGATTCAGGTAAACCTCCGGATGCTATAAAGCTTTGAGCACCGATGTAATACTGTCTGTTGTTTTCAGAGATTAGCGTCATTTATTATAATTTTTCGTTTTGCTCATTCATTGCAGCCTCTTGAGCAGCTGCTTGTACTATTTGTGGGTCTCTAATAATAATACCCGCGTACATTAATATTTTTATAACTACTTCACTTTGTTCGGATGGGTGAAGTTCAAATTGTGTAGAACCAGTTGGGTTTAATGTAGGTTCATAAACTGTACTGTCGTATAAGTATTGTCCTTGTGGACCAATAGTATAACCCCATCTTACATCAAGAGGTTTACGAACATAGTTAGCCGTAACCCTACTAGTTATAGCTGTGGGTCTAACAAATAAAAATTGGTTTTCATATAAGTAATTTGGAAATTGTAATGAAGCTCTAGTTAATCCAGATTTTTCTACATAGTAAAAATCGTTTCTATCTAGTCTTTGCATTTCTACTTCATCATTGTATACGACACTGCCAAGCCTATAAAGCTCGACTGTATTACCGAGAAAGTCTACGGTAGGAAGGGTAAAATAACCTCCTGGTGCTTGATAAGCGCAATCACCAAAGGTTTTAAATATAGCTATTTTCTCATCTATATTCATCTGCCTGTCAGCATAATCAGTATCAGTCTGCGGAATACGCATCTGTTGATTTAAATCATCAAAATATTTTTCAAATATATCTAACTGTACTTGAGTAGCTGTTTTATTAAATTCATCAGGCGTCATATAACCACGCTGCTCTTTATTTAAAATTGATAATACAGTTCTATATACAGCATTTACGTTTATAGCCATAGTATATTTTTGTTATAATAAAGGCGGGCGTTAACCCGCCTGTTTATTATTAGTATAGTTTCTTTTCTATAGATTTCATCACCATGATTCCCTCATCTGTTTGTAAGAAACCTGCAAAAGCAGTGTATGGATTTTCACCATAAGGAACTTTCATAATAACTTCTTTTGTTTCTGCCCATAAAAAATCTTTATTTTTATTAGACAAAGTTATTATACCTTGTTCAACCGATTTAATAGCTATATTTCTTAACTGAACATTTTCATCGCTAGCTAATTGAATGAATAGTTTAGGATTTTTTCTAGCAAATACTAGTATATCTCTTTTTAATTCTTTAGTACTTAATTGAGATACTTTAGTTCCTTTTTCTACTCTTAATATAGCTTCAGCTAAGTCAATGTCTAGTGATCTAGCTATGTTCATTGCATCTATTTCAAATTCTATTTCTTCTACTTCATTAATAGCTACTTGAACTGGTTTTCTTTCTGCATATTTCTTGTTTAAACTAGGGTGATATAATGATAACAATTTTTGTAAAGCTTGATACTGCTTTGGAACATTTAAAACACCATCTTTAAATTGAATATGTTTTAATGTTACTTCTCCTTTTTGCTCATCAACAAATGGTGAGTTTTGATTAGTAGCATATCTTAAAGCTCTTTGCTCATTTTTTTCCTCGTCAAACCACAGTAATGGGTATCTTTGTGTATGTCTTGAAGATAGTGTATATGTAAGTGGTTCTTTACCACCTAATAAAAAATACTGTCTATCTTTTATTTCCCAAGAGTTGTCAACAACAACCTCTTTTTGTTTTTTCTTTTTTGTCATGATATAATATAATTAAATAAGTTAAAGGTATATGGGCGCCGAAGCGCCCTTACCTTATAAAAGTATTAAGCTGTCATTAATACAAAGTTGTTAGCACCTTGTACACATAAACATCTTTCAGATAAGAAGTGAACTTCCATCGCATCAAGATCAGAAGTGAAAGCACCACCGACAGAACCAGTGATCCATGATTTCATTCTTCTGTCATCAGTTTGAGAAGCTCTATATCTTACGTGTAAGAAAGGTCTTCTAATGTTTGTACCAAGAATTTGGTCATAAACAGTTGAAGTACCAGCAGGAATTAATACTCCTTCGATGTCATCTCCAGTAGTAAAGTTACTAGAACCACCTCTTGTAGAAGCATCGTTTAAGTATTTCCAGCTTGTCTTATAAAAATCGTAAGATCCTCTTCTAAATCCTGAGAACTGTAAATTAAGAGCCATTTCTTCAGAATTTTCAAATACACCATAAGATGTACCACCGATACCATAAGAGTTTTGTGAAGCAAGCATGTTATCAATATCAAGCTCAGTAGCTCTGTCTAAGAATAACATATTTTCTTCAATAGCTCCTTGGCTATCTAAGTTCTCAAGAATTGTATCGAAGTCAGCTAATGCGCCAGCGAAAGCAGAGAATACATTACCTCTAGCTTGGATAGCAGCAAATAAACCTTCAGTACCTAGTAAAGCAGCATTGGCAGCATTAAAGTCTGTAATACCAGCTTGTGCTTGAGTATGGAATAAGTTTGCAGACGCACCGTTAACAGCAGCGTTTTCACCTTCAACCATAACCATTTCTAAGTAATCTTCAAATCTTAATCTAGTTTCTGATTCAGCTTTTAGATACCATAAGTATCCAGTTGCACCATCTTCTGTAGTTACTTCAACCCAACCAATTTGTGCAGTATCAGATCCAGATACAACGTATCTATCTCTAATAATAACTGGTTTGTTAGAGAACTGAGTGAAAGAAGGCTCAACGTTTTCTAATACTCCTGAACTTCCTTTTGGATATTCAGAACCATATACGAATACTTTATATCCTACAGCATCAGCAGGAATTTGACCACCACCAGCAGAAGTTTCCTGATATGGGAAAACTTGGATTTCATTTGCGTTAAGCGCAGATCCAGTAACAATACCAGAGTCAGCAACATAAGCTTTGATTGAATCACCACCAGACTTAGGCATAATTACTACAGTCATACCTGGAGTAATAACGTTTGCAAGTCCAGCTGTTGGAGCGACAAATAAATCTAATACGTTTCCTGGCGCACCTAATGGCTGCACAGTATCGTAAGATATATGTAATCTATTTTGTTCAGACCAAACTACTTGGTCAGAAGTCATCGGCATTTCAGCGCCGACCATTCTAATAAAGCCACCTAGAGTTCTATTTCCATATCTCTCTACTTCAGCTTCATAGATTTCAGGTAGGTACTGTTGAGCAAAGTCATTAGTACCATCTGTAAAACTAAGGTAGTTATCCGACGTGATCTGTTGGATCTGTGAAGGATTTAAACTACCAAATAAAGGATTTAAGGGCATAATTAATTGTTTTTAAATTATCGTTTTTTAATTTTCAATTTACTAGTATCAGAACCACTAATTGCACGAACCTTTAAACCACCAACAAATACATCACCACTTGGAGACGTACGCGCCTCTGTAGATACATTTTTTGATTTATTAACAACATCTTTAACAGCGTCGGCTTTACCTTGCTCATAAAAATGATGTGCTATTTTGTCCGCGTTTCTAGCAGCAAAGATTGCTTTATGATAACCTTGAGTATCTTTTACATTGCCCTTATCGTCCAAGAACCTCTGAACAAAGTCTTGTAAATTACTCTGAGCCTTTGCAACTTCATTAGGATTTTTAACACCATATCTAAATTTCTTTTCACCAACCGCGAAGTCAAAACCTTTGAACTCCTCATTGAATAAACCAGATGTTTTTTGTTTAAAATCTTCATGTTGTTGTAAAGCAACTTCCTGATTTTTTTTATAGCGATTAAAAAAGTCAATAGCTTTTTGTTGATCTTCAGTAACACCAGGTCTTAATCTAACCTGATCATAATACTTATTTTTAAGATCATCTAAAAAGTTTTTGGCTTTAGCAACCTCTTCTTTGTAAGCGAGTTTTTTTCGTTTGATGTCTCGCTCTTCATCAACATCTTCATCATAGTCGAAATTTTCTTCCATGATAAATTTTATTTCCTCATCATTAAGATGTGGTTTGCTTTGTTTGTAATATTCTTTTAATAACACATTAGAATCTACATCGGAATAATCAGCATTAAGTCTAACGAAATCTTCAATTGTTCCGTTTGTTTCTTCCATAAACTTTACAAGCTTTTCAATATTTTCTGGTAA
>CEQK01005060.1_pt1 | contig 18837 bp, 35 predicted proteins | sample 531051 | NCBI WGS metagenome assembly CEQK01 (sample SAMEA2621229, study PRJEB7988) | marine metagenome | biome: marine biome (ENVO:00000447); feature: deep chlorophyll maximum layer (ENVO:xxxxxxxx); material: "saline water (ENVO:00002010), including plankton (ENVO:xxxxxxxx)" | depth 150 m
TATTCGTTTTTAATTGCATAGTCAATTAGAATCATAAGTATCGCGATTGTCTTGCCTGCTGAACTACCGCCCCTAATAATCTTAATTCTTTTGTCTAATTCTCGTAATCTATTAACCGCTGTGGTTTTTCTAAACATCAATCAATAAATAATGGCACATCCTCATTGATGTGTATATCTTTTGTTTCTTTTGGTTTGCCAACATAATAATTATAGTACAGTTGAACATACTTGTAATCTTTTTTCTTCAAACCTTCTTTGAGTGCTTCGTATGCTAGTGGCTCTAGTGGCTTTAATTTCTCTATAAGTTGTAGTTCCTCTGTCTTTGGTTTTCTACCTGCTCTGCCTTTTGTAGAGTGTCCACCATTGTTTTTTCTTCCATCCATAGAATTAATTTAAATTAATTAATTAATCTTTTGTATATCTATATATCGTAAAATTTAATTAATTTTTGTCACAGTGCTTTTTTTATGTTTTTTGCAACTGCCTCCACGACATCAACTGTGACTGCATTGCCACACATTTTATATCTTTGATTGTCTGATATTGTTCCTAATTCTTTTCCTGTCTTTGTCCAATTGTCTGGAAACCCCTGTAATCTTTCACATTCTTTTGGTGTTAATCTTCTTATTATATTTTGTGTTTGTGCCCCATTTGGATTTGCCGACCTAATGGTAAAGGCATCTTGATTATCTTTACCAATCATTGTTCCGCTTTTATAAGCAAATGTTTTTTTAGACTGCCCTATTTGGACGGGGTTTACTACCGCCTGCTCTCCCCCTGCATCTAGTGTTTGTGCTATACCTTTACCTACTCTACCTCTTCTTGTTTTGCTTGGTAGGTTTTGATAGTTTATCGTATCTCCAGCTCTTGCTATTTCGTACCCTTTATTGTTGTTTGTTTTTATTTTTAATATAGGTGGCATCTTACATAGTACTTTTGCACTATTTTTCATAGCCATCAAACAGGGTGTATCGCCATCCTTTCTCGCTCTAAATCCTTCATCATTCCTGTAATCTCCTACAATTATTTCTTGTCCATCAATTTCGTTTTCAGCAACTTGTCTATTGTTTTCTGTGAAAGGAAATATTTGCTTTCCACTTCCTTTTCCAAGACATCCGACAAGATAGACTCTCTCTCTATTTTGGGGTAAAAACCACTTTGTATTAAGCAGTTGCCATTCAAGTCTATAACCCCCAATGTTTGCAAAGGCTTGGATAATTGCCCAAAAGTCTGCGCCATTGTTTGTGGAGAAAGTTCCTTTAACATTTTCCCAGATAAAAAAACTTGGTTTGCATTCCTCGATAAGCCTAATTGCTTCGGTAATAAGGGATGATTTAGCCCCGCCCATTCCTTTTCTTTTTCCAGCCAAACTAAAATCTTGGCAAGGACTTCCGAAAGTGATGATGTCGATTTTTGGTAACTGTCCTCCTCGAACATCAGTAACTGATTTGACATACGTTATATTTTTAAAATTATTTTTATATACATCTATTGCATATTTATCTATCTCCGAGTAGTAAGTATGTTTAATATCAAAAACTCTTTTGAGCCCTAAACTAAAACCACCTATACCACTAAACAAATCAAGATGATTCATTATTTTTTGTCATTTTATCTACTTGCTTTGCGATTATATGCACATCTTTATTTTTTAGAAAGTTTACTTTGTGTTTTATAAACTCTTTCTTTGCATCTATATCCCTAAGTTGTCTTGTAATCTTCAGTAACCAACGTTGTATTTTGTTATTGTATTTGTTGTTTTTTTCAAAACTGTTTATTGAATGCAATACTGTTGTATGATTTCCTGACCTGCCTTTTTCTTTGTATAAGTTGCCTATTTCTTGCAGTGTCATCTTTTGGTATTTGTATAATATGAATGATAGGAGTGACCGTGCCTCTACTACCTCTTTCTTTCTTGTGTTCTCAAACACATCTACCTTTGCTATTTCGTTTATTTCTTTTGCTATCTTATCTGCTTTATTCATATTATTTATGTATTATTTGATTTTTTTATAGTAAAACTATCGCACACTTCCGCTGCATCCCAATGCCTTACGATTTCAATAGGAACATCTAAAACCGTATCAGTTAGTTTTTCGTGCCAGTATTCGTATTCTACTCCGTCGCTGTCTAGATATTCTAAATGAGAATCAACATATTTGGATTCTTCAATATCAAATGATTCTTCAACTAAAAATCCATCAGACAATTCTTGAGATTCTGAGTCATTTTTAAATATAACATTTCTTAAATGCTTAGCCAATTCTGTTCTGTTGATAAAATATTGTTTGTTTCTAAATTTTATTATTTTCATATAAATAACCTTTTTTGTTGTTTGTGTGTGTTAATTCGTTTCTGTGTATTATCAAAATATTCTTTGTCTATTTCATATCCTGTTAATTGATATTTCAAATTATAACAAGCAATGGCGATTGATCCGGAGCCTAAATGTGTATCAAGTATTTTGTAACCCTCTTTTGCATAATTCATAAGCAACCACTCATATAATTTAACAGGTTTTTGTGTTGGGTGTATTCTTTTTTCTAAACCTTTACCATAATCATTTATCATTCTGGTATTCATTACTCCTGCCTGAACATTACCACTCCACTGAAAATCAAACATTGTAATTCTATTCTGGCAATTTGTAGCAGCAATATCAGCGTGTGAATACGTACTTTTTAAAAAAGGTGTTACTAACTTATTATGTATTATTCTACCCTGCCCAAATAATTTTTGGGCTTCTCCATAATAATTACATCCCCAAATAATATGCTTTTTAGAAACTCTTAAAACTTCCTTAAAATAATCTATCGTAGGTGGGACTTTATTCCAATCTTTTTGTTTATGTCCTTTATAAACATAATCTTTTTTGGCTACTGTTTTTAACTTAGCATTAGTTTTAATTCTCTTTCCTTTACTAAAACTTAATCCTATACCATAAGGGGGGTCAACTATCGCTAAATCATACTCATCATCTGACATATTTTTCATAGCCTCCATACAATCTTGATTATAGATGTTTATCATAGTATTCCTTCTATTATATAATTATCTATGTCTTGTCCCTCTATGAAGAACTTTTCAAATATTTTTATTGCCTCTTTTGTTTTTCGTTCACCTTGTAAGTAAAACTCCTCGCTACAGTTCCATATTCCAATATCCAACGAGCCTTTGTCAATGACAACAAACTTGAAATCTAAATATGTTACATTGAACAACTGACAGTATATATAACATTGAACATCGTAAGAATATTTCTTTGCTGAATATGGAAAACCTTTTATATCTGTTGTGGTCTTTATATCTACAATGCCATCTTTTCTCAACACATCTGCTTTACCTCTAAATGGATAACCTTGTATTGTGCCTATTCCAGATACCTCAAACTCACAATCTGTAATGTGTTTTAATGCGTGTTCATTCTTAAAAAAAGCATCTGCGATTTTCTCTGCGTTTTCTTTTTCTACTCTTGTATATACCTCACCATATTTTTCTTTTGCCTCTTTGTATGCTTTTGTGTTCTTAGAAGATACGTTTACAAATATCTGCTCACTGAATTTTTGTGGCTCTAGGATTGCTTGATGTACCAATCTACCATCTCTTAATGGTTGGGTTTCTGGACTGCCATACTGCGTTACATACTTGTAAGTCTTAGGACTTGATAGTAATAGTTTGAGTGATGAACTGCTTAATGCTAATTTGTTTAGTTCTCCATAGTAGTATGAATCATCTACCATTTTTTTGAGCAATTCTTTCTTGGAGTAATTTTTTCCGTCCAAAAGTTGTATCATTATTTGTTTGTTTTAATATTAATTCTGTTTCAATTCTGTTGGTGTACTTATACATCTTGTTGATGCAACTTATAAATAAACCAATTTGCTTTTTTCTTTGTGGGTCTGCCTTTTCAAAAGCAGTCGCCATTGCTTGACCTATATAATTGAATGCCAATTCAAACTCTTGTTTTTCTTTTATATCCATATACTTATTAATCCATACGCACTCATTGATATTACAAATAATATGAATGCAAGTTTTAATGTTTGATATGTTTGCTCTTTTTGTCTAGGACTTCTGCCTTGATTGTTTCTGTATTGTTTTTTCATTTCAATATTTTTAAGTTTACTTTCTTTTCTAAGATATCCAATTTCGTAAAAATAATTATCATTCAGATAAGTCAGATATTTCTCTTTTTTTGATTTCATATCCAAGCTGCGCTAATATTATTCTGTTGTCTTTTAGAAATTGTATTACCCTCTCTTCTTGTATTTTTTTTCTACAATCATTAGTAACTTTATTCTCAATCGGAAAGTGATTATTTTCTGCCATAATTTTCATTTTTATACTACAAACATAATAATAATTATTGACAATTTATAAAAAAATCTGTACGAAGGAAAATTGTCGCTATTCAACTTTCTCAACTTTTTGATGTATTGATATGCCAGAGCCCCTAAAGTTCGTTAGAACACTTAAAAAGCGCCTTAGATTCGATTTCTGACTTTTGTATAAATTCATATATTTTTGCCTAAAAAAACTACTCTTTGTGTACAATTGATGCCATATTTTCGGTCAATAAATAGACTTGTTTTAGCTTCTTTTTTTTTGTCCAAAATGTCGTGTCAGGACAGTAAAGTTCTTTAACTTCTGGCATCTCTAAATAATTAATCCAATATAAATAAGTGCCTTTCGGATCACTGACAAAATACAGTTTTACAATCTCACTATCCATCTCCATAAGCTTATCGTACTTGTATTTTTCCAATAATTTTTCTTTATAATATTTGTTTCTAAACTTCATCTCCATCACGCACCTATGCCCTTTTGGTGTCGTGCCTGACGCATCATAATGCTCAAACTTACCCTCCGACCATTTTAAGTTCCAATCCTCAAACTCATTCAAGAATTTGACTACGATTCTTTCAAACTTATTTATTGTCTCTAAACCCATCTTCATATAATTTATTAATGTCTGCTATCCATTGATTCCAAGTTCTTGGCGAACATCCACACGGCAGATAAAAATTATGGTAGAAATATTTTGAATGTAAAGATGCAATCAGTTCTTGTTCTGCTTTATTAATCTGACTGCTTTTAATTCCTTTGAATTTTGTCCACTTTTGATATTCTTCTTTGTTTAGTTTTTGTTCTAGTTCTTGTGATTCCATTTAACCAATTTTTTCTTTTATTACATCCGCAATCTTCAAAACCAAGTTTGTGTGCAATCCACTCTGCTATGTCTTTGCCTTTGCCTAATGTAATGATGTTTATTATATATTCTAATTTATCTCCTAGTTTCATATAAGTTCTTTGAGTTTCTTTTTTACGTTTCTAAAAGTATTATAAAGTGAGTAATAACTTATGCGCGTTTTTCTGGACAGTTCGCTTATGCTTTGTCCATCGCTTACCATATCGTAAACTTGTCTGTTATACCAATGTATCTCTTTCAATGCTTTTTGTATCTTACCATAAACCTCATCATAGTTTACTGTTGCCTCATCTTCAATTTGTAAGTTGTCTAATGTGGTAAAAGTTACTTTCATTTTTTTTCGTAACAGGTCGATGTAAAGACCTCTTAATATTCTGAAACAGTAATAGTAATTAATATCGCAGTCTCCATAACTAAAGTCGATGCCTTTTTGTGTATTTTTAATGAGCAATAGGTATAGTTCTTGCACTATATCCTCAACCTCTGTTTCTCTCAGGCCTCCAAAACTTCTTGTAATTTCCATCCACTTTTCGTGCCTATCGTATGCTATCTCTACTTGTGTTTTCAAAATAATCTTTTTTGTGATTTGTGTTCTTCTAATCTTTTGATAGCGTCATTGTAATATTCTTTATCTATCTCACAAGCAGTTAAATCATAACCAAGATTATGACAAGCGATTGCAATGCTCCCACTTCCTAAATGTGTATCTAATATTTTATCTCCTTCCTTTGCATATTTCATAAGCAGCCACTCATATAATTTTGTATGTTTTTGAGTAGGATGTATTTTTTTTTGATGTTTATAGTCAACATTAATATCTTGTTTGAAACCAATTAGATTTCCAATTTGAGTGAATCTTAAAATTGTTGGTTTAAATTTAAATGATGTCCAAGCTAATTCAAAATCGTGCATATTTTCTCTTGGCACACCACCTTTTGTTAATTTTTTTTCCCTAATGTCGTCATTAAATACTTTATCCCAACATATCCAAGATTGTGTATGGGGTAATACAAAAAAATTACCTCCCCATATTATTTGATTTTTACTTACTCTAAATAATTCTGTAAAATATTCATCACTTGGTTTCATATCAATAGAGTCCCATTTTGCTATATCTATACAGTAAGGAGGGTCAACAATAGCCAAGTCAAAATAATTATCATTATATCTTGCCATCAAGTCCAAGTTATCTTCACAAGTTATTTTCAAAATGGCATTTTTAATTGTTCTATGATGTTTGGTCTGTGTATGTCTTTGTCTCCCAACTTATATCCGACATTGTTCTTTATGCTTTCTAGGATAAGTGGACTATCAAAAGGTGTTGGTTTACAACCTAAATCGTGGTCTTTAATTTTCTTACAATGCAGTTCTGTATATATCCATCTTGATTCGTGTTGGGTCATTCTGTGAATACAGTAGAAATCATCAGTACGGTTACCATATACATTGCCAGATTCTACATCAGACATTGCTAAAGGTATTGGATGTCCTGCGTATTCGTGATTATTATTGTATCTTTTCCTAAATGCCTCCGTGACCGAATGCATTACTAACCACAATCCTTTGTTGTATTTTTTGACAAAGATTCTAAAATCAGTCATCATTTCATAGTTGTATTCAAAAGCATTACTAAACTTCATCATTCCTTTATTCTTTCTCAAACTGTTTATTGGGTCGATAATCAAACAATCAAAATCATACTGTGGCATAACCACCTCGCACAAAGATAGTAAATCTAAATAATCATAATTTTGCTCGCAATCAACAAACTTAAAATGTTCATATACAAACTCTGTATGTTTATCTAATTCTTCTTTTGATAATTTGTTTATGGGTTTCTGTGATTTAAATTCGATGATGCGCCTGATTAATGAATGGGGCTCGTTTTCGCTAGAGAATACTAAAAACTTTATCTTATGTTTCATTGCAAAGAGTAACATAAAATAAATAATGACAGATGTCTTTCCTACGTTTGCGTGTCCTGCAAAACAAGTGAGATTCCTTTTAAATCGAATTACACTATCTATCTCTTCAATACCTATCTTTGGTGCTTCATTTAGTTTGCCTGTTCTTATCAGTTCAAGTTTGTCTAAATGATTCTCAAAGTTTATAAGCATTATCTGGATAGTTTTTCTAGTTCAAATTTTAAGTGATTGATTGCTTTCTGTATGTCGCTGTTTGGAGTTTCGTGTTTTTTGTAAGCTCGTAGTATGTAGGTGCAAGCAGTTCCTAGATTGTAATTCAGATCAAAGTTTTCTACAACCTCTCTTGCCGTGTAACCATTTGCACCATCATAATACTTTGGAGTTTTTATTTTGGAAACTATCTTATAACTTCCAAATTGTTCATCATAACCTTCAGAATGGCAAGGCATCTTCTCTATCTTCGTTTTGGTCTGCTAATTGCAATTCTTTTTTTAACTCTGCTTTTTCTATTTTCCAACCCTGAATTGAATTGAAAAACTTTTTTTGGTTGTGATTGTTAATCCACTCTCTGCCTTTGATATTGATGCCGATTGTTACACCATCATCTTTTTTGTAATTGTCTAACACTTGACATTTATCCTGTACAAATTCTATCAATACCTTTTGTGGATATTGTTCATCTGTAGATAAAACTAATTCTCTTTTCTTAAAGTTGTTAGACCCATATTCTTTTGTTGTGCCTATTTGTAATATTGTACCTGTTAATTCCATTTTATTTATCAATTATATTAAAGTATTTATTTGTTAATGTTCCCACTTCATCTTGAGTTATTTTACCTGCAATATATGCTTGTGATGCTTCTTTAAAAGCAACCTGCAGTAAAATACTTCTCCCTGTGTCTAGTCTAGCCCCTGTTTGTTCTTGTTTTGTATAGTTGCTATACATAGATACTTTTTTTATGTCTTTGTATTTGTAGCCGTTCTTTTGTTGTATGTATTCATACTCGACCTCGTCTCCTACTTTAAATTTAAGATTCTCAGCAGAAGATACAGGTGCATAAACAAACCCCTCTGAGTGTGCTCCTGTTGTTATTATATATGTGTAGATGCCATCGCCAAAAGGTGCTTTATCTACTTTGTGTATAGTTTTTATTATTGATTTACTCATCTTTTCAAATTTTTGTCTTTGTATTCTTCTAATTTAATATTTTTATTTTCAATGATCCGATTCAGTATGGTCTCATCATATTCTCTAATATTTCTTTGCAGACTTCGTAATTGTCTTAAAAGTGCTCTTTTATCTTTTTGTAATTGTTTTGCTTTTTGTTTATAATCCATAACTATTTATTTATGTGGTATTCAAAGATTTGTTCTCTTAAAAATTCTAAATCTTCTTGTGTAAAATTGTTTGTGATGTCAAGATTATCTTCCAATATACGATTTATTGTAACACCATCAAAAGTACCTGTGCCCTCAAAATAATCTAGTTCTGATGATGTAAAGTCATACTCTATAGTTATATATCTATGCTCGTAGATTGTATCGTATATGTTGGATTCTTGATTGTATCTAGTCATAATACTTGTCTATTATCATTTGAATACATTCTAGTAATTCATCTCTATCCCATACAGCATCAGAATTTCCAAATAAATCTCCTATTTCTTCGTAAGCGTATCTATTCTTATGTCTATTCTTCACTGTTATTTTTTAAATGATTTTTTATTCAATAATTTCTTTTACATCTTCTTTCTTAAAACGAGCCACATATTTTCCTGAAGCGATAGCATCAATCTCCCAACGTCTATACTGATAATTCAATTCAGCAATCCAACCGCACTGTAATGTGTACACAATTCCCCAAGGGGATGTGGTTTTCTTTATCACTTCACGTTTTAAATTATTTTTCCACTCATTTACGTTGTTTGCTGGTAATAGCAAAAACATTTTTTTACTTGTGTTTTCGTTTTTTATAAAATTTTCCACTGTTCTGTTTTTTATTACAGCCAAGTTAATTAAAAAATGTTAATATCAAAAAAAAAAGAGGAGAAAATTAATCCTCCCCTTAAAAAACAAAACTCTTACCGAAGATGGTAAGGGCTATAAAGATAATCTTTTATTTTCAATATCAAGTTTTTTTTTGTATTTATCTATAAGTTCTTGTAGGTCTGCTATGCTATACTTTACTGTTTGTTTGGAAAGATTATATAGATGTTTAGGTAAACCTTTTTTTTTCTTTTCAAGTGCTAATGAATATATATATTGATTGCCGTATCTAAATCTATTCTCAAAACGACTCTGCGCCCATACATTATCCTCGTGCCACCTAGTTGCCATTTCTTTACGAGATATAAAATGTCCTGCATCTACTTCTGAATAGTGATATTTTTTGCTAGATGTTATACATTTAACAAAACCTTTTTTATCTGCATCTCTCTTTCTTATATATTCTGAAAATATCCTGTCTAGTTTATTTATGAGTGTTTTTCTTTTAGGTTTTTTCACGTTATAAATATATCTAAATACAAAAGAAAAAGAAAAGAAAAGAACAAAAGAAAAGAAAAAGAAAAAATCCCTCTCAAAAAAACAAAACTAAATTTATCTGATCCAAGTGCCTTCCGACTTTATTAGGTTGCACAAGTTTTGCTATAAGCAAAGGCAAATATAAAAAAATATTTTATCTACCCTGACCTTTGTACCTTTTTAAATAATTCTTGCTTGATTTTACTTTACTGCTTTTTGTTTTAGAATGTATGCCTTTGCGTTTTCTGGTATTACTTTTGTATATATGTACGCTTGTTTTTCTAGCCATTCTTTGAAAGGTAATATAATAAATACCCACTTACATAAGCAGATACAAAAAATATGATGATATGATAAATGTTTATGTGGGATTCTCCACAAGTTCCTAGTAAGTGATTTAATAAATCCATAATTATTTTTTTATCTTTTCAAAACTCCTGCCTCCAAAATATGCAGATATGACGGTAATCAATGTGAGTTGTAATAAATCAACCCAAGAATCTTTGACCTCAAACGATACTACACCAGCATCAATAAAAATCATAAGCACAGTTGAAACAATCAAAAACAATAATACCAGTGGTCTTACATTTCTTGACAACCAACTTCCTTTATTGTCTGAAATCCATCTAGCACTAATTTCTTGCATCTCTTTGGATTGTTGCTCAAACAACATTTGTTGTAGTTGAATTTTATCTTGTGTTGGTATCTTTGCTTTTCCTATTTCTGCAATTGCTTCTTTTGGACTGGTGACACCTTTTAGAACATTTGCTAATGTAGGATTCACAACTGCTGCTGCACCAAATAATAATTTTCCTACTGTACTTTGTGCGAAAGGTTTTTTAGACATTATGTGATGTTAATATATTTTACTTTACCTTGGTCTCTTACTGCCTTTAATATGCGTTTTCTGTTCTTTTCTAAATCCACATAACTTATATGGACCCAATCAGGATTATCGCCACTACCAAACTCCCAAATTAAAGTATCAAACTCTAAATTATCTTTTATGTAATCAAACATCTCAGCGTTCGTTTTGTGTCCGTATATGTCATCAATATCTATTGCTTGACCTTTACAATGTTGTGATGTCTTACTCCCACCGATTGCTTCGTTTAGTTCTGTGCTTCTATACATTGATGTAATCTTTATCGGACCACCTACCCACTCTCTCAATGGCTCAAAGACATTTGCTGCTAATGTTTTCATATTGTTATAAGAATTGCCGTTTGGTGTATTGTCAATGCCTAATCTCAAAGCGGTTATGCTTTTTGTTGCCTCTTTGTCTGAAATATGTTTTGATATCATAATCTAAAGTTTATACCTACTTTGCTATTCAAAATTTCTGAATCCCAAAATTTTATATATTCTCCCTCAATAAATAACCCAAGTCGTTTACCGATTTTAACACCCAAAATTAAACCTGCTTGATAGTCTTCCCACTGTTCTTCTTGTGCATCTTTTATTAATCCACCTTTGCCAAAATTGTTTCTGTGCAAGTATGAATAATCCTCATCGCCTTTTATGTAATGATGATAAGGCAGTATATAGTTTCCGTATGCGTGTAACCAAAACTTTGAACGATAATGGTAAAAGTCAAAACCTACTATCGGTGCAACCTCTGCAAATGGATCAATCAAATTCCATTGTTCACGATTGTATCTGTTCATCAATCCACCAAAAACCCTATCCCTAAAATCTCTATCTCCATAAGCAACAATATCTCCATCCTCGTTTCTCCATATCCAATCATAAAAACTTTCTCCTGTTTGGATGTTAACATATTGTGTAAGTTCATCTGTATAAGAATAATAATAACCTAATTCGTACCATCTGTTTTTGGGAACTTCTTGGTTGTTTATTACTTGTGTTTCATTCAACCATATTTCTATAGGATTGTAGCCGTATGCTTTCTGATGGCTTCTCGCTATTGCACCTGCACTGATGCTGAACTTTTGTCCGATAGGTAATCTAAATCTAACCTCTGCACTTTGATACTGAAAGTTTACGTTACCCTGTTTTCTTGATTCAAATTTTACAATATGATATTTGCCTGTGTGTCTTATAAAATATCTTGTGTTATCAAACTCTTCACTTCTTTCTCTTTCTCTTTCATAGTGAAATAAATACTCCAATCCTTTTACTGCTGCAGTTGGTGCTGACAATCCAATTAAGTTCTCTGACCCATCAATATAATTCTGTCTGACCTCATAATTAAATCTTGCAAGTTTTCTAATACCAATTCCAACGCGATAATCAAAAGGATGATATATTGTTTGGTCAATGACATCAGGTATTGCATAAAGGTCATCTGGGTTTGTTCTTATAAAATAATCAGGGTACTGTGTTTCGTATGCCTCACGCATATCTCCTGCTACATAAACTGTTGCATACTTAAATATACCATCGTATGCTTTTTTAAAAAACTGTGCGTTTACATTCAGTGTAAATAATAATGCTAATAATAAATATTTTTTCATAATTAAAATCTATCTTCTAAAAGTTTGTCAATTTGTTTTTGAAATTCTACCTCGTAATCTTCTGGCAATCTTAATGTGATTCCTGCCTCTACCCTATAAATTTCTTTGCCATTATTGTATAAAATAATAGTCGGCAAAAACTCTATGGATTCATCTGTAAAATAATCCTCGTGTTTACTGTTTTCAAAGTCAAAGATATGTGTGTTGTGTTCTTTATATTCTTTTAGGCTAACATCCTCTACGAACGATGCTTTAAACAGAACAACACTAATATTATCTTTATAATATTGACTACTGACAGTTGAAACAAATAGGACAGTTAATAGGGCACATATTTTAATCTTTAAGTTCATATACTCTTTCTTCTATTTTCTCAACAACCTCTTTGATTTCCTTTACATCTTCTTGAATGTTCTCTACTTGTTGCTGAGTTAAATCTATTTGAGAACGTATGAGTTTGTCTTTAAATTCTGCTTCTTTTTCTGATACTATTGGTTTGGGTAATTCCTTTGCCTCTGCAATATCTGACTGCATCACAAAGTACATTGATGCAAGTGATATACAACCACCTACAATGATACCTATTGTTTTTAAATCTAACTTAACCTGTGTATTTTCATTTATTGTCTTACTCATCTTTCTCTACTTTTTGTATAGAGCCATCCGCTAAATTGATATTTACTTTGCCATATTTATTTTCTAGCCTCTGCATTTTCTTGCTAAAATCTTTTTTGCATTGGTCTATTTTTTTAATAGCATCTGCAATTTTGGCATCCGAAATAAGTTTGTTGTAGTGTGCTTTGCCCACCTCAACATAGTATCTTGTTTCATCATTTAACAATTCTTGTATGTACTCTAATTCTGATTTTTCTATTTTCATAATATATTTTTTTTCAAATATATAAATTCTACCATTTAGGTTTTAATATAACATCTGTTGGTGTTTCTTTAACTGCAATCTTTTCAGATAATTTTTTTTGCATTTTAGCAACATCTAATTTTTTTTCTAGCCATCTAATGACATCACTCTTTTTTAAATCTGCGTATTCAATAAAAGAATCTGCATTGTATTCAACAAAGTCAGACCCATTGATATCTGCATTGTGGTTGCCTTTATTTGCTTTGTAACACCAATGTATTTTATATATGACATTGTCTTTACTATCTTGGTTTATCTTGGCATCAAAACCATATATGTACCAACTATAACTAATTTTTGTCTTGCCCATTTTTTTATCCTGCTGATATTTTTAACGTTCCACTATCATTATATAATTGTCCTGCAACAGATGGATTTGATGTAGGCAGATTTGACATAAAAATCTTTACTGTTTCGATTTTTGTTGCCACCTCACTACCATCTAATAAGATATAAGTTGTGACACTTCCACTACCATCATCACATCTAAAAAATATATCTTTGTCATCTGTATGTTGTTCTATTTGTAAATCTCCAACAAAATTCTGCATAAAAGAGTTCGTGCTATGAAAAAACCTCAAATCTGCGCCACTACTACCAATTCTTAACTCAACACCATCTTCAAGTTCAATAGGTTTACTAACTATTATATCACTGTTATCCCCATTGCATCTAAAATATTCTGTTACTCCGCCTGAGCCATTGTCGCATTGAAAAGAAATATCTGCATCATCTGCGTGTTGTTGTAAAACCAAGTTACCTGTATAATTTTCCAACTCTGTTTGACCGCCTGAATGAAAAATTTTTAAATCATTGCCTGTCCCAAATATTACTTCGAGGTCATCGGCTAATGTTATATTTTTTGAAGCAACAATAGTTGTTGTACTTCCATCAAGAGTCAAGTATGCTGTAGTGCCACCACTGCCATCATCGCTTTGTAGTATTACATCCCCATCATCAACTGTGTTTACTATCGTAAGATTACCGCTAGCATTTGTAATTGTAGAGCCGTCTATTGTAATATTATCAACAATAAGGTCTCCTGTAACTAAAACGTTACCTGTAACATCTAATTCTTTGCCTGATGCTGCTGCAGCACCAATACCAACACCAGCCGTAGATAAAAACATAATACTGTTATTACCTGAGCCATCAGTTATTTGTTGGGCAGTAGATGTTAAGACTGTATTAGCACTTGTTTTTAAGAGCCCTACATACGTTACTGATATTTGTGTATTTGTTAATGTTGCCATTGACTTTTAAATATGTTATTAATTTTTCAATATTTTTTTTCTTTACCTTATACTTCATAATACCCAACCATTGAAAAGAGCATCTTTATCAGGATGTATGTCATCATTAGTATTGCTTGTATATTCTGGAAACAAACTCTGATTAAAACTCATATAATCAATAAATCTTCTTGTATAATATTCTGCTATGTCTCTGTGTTTTTCTATTAGGTAATCTACTTCCTCTTTGCTTACAGATTCACTATTTTCGCTTGTATGTTTATACAAGCCACCGTTTTTAAGAGTATATGCTGCAAAAGGTAGATAGTCCACCATCGCAAAATGAATCAACATAGGTTGTATAAAATCGTTGACAAGATTTAAATAATTACCTGCCAAACTGCCTGCAATAATATCAGCACTTATTTTATTGTATAAATCCGTACCAAGATAATTTCTAATGTGTATTTGCTGTGCAATCTTGACAAATCCAATGAACTTATCCACATCAACATTGCCATCAATGATTGAGTTTCTTTTTAGGTCTATCGGTTTTATGAATAATGCTACTGCCATCTCTTAATTTTTAAATCCCATTTTATTCCAATATGCAGATGTGTAACCTTTGTTTGCCATATTACGAGGGGCTATTGATACTTTCTTTGCATTTTTCTCAGGTCTAAATCCTTTGTTTATTGCTTGATTTGTACTTACTGTATTTCCTAATGATTTGTTACCTTCTTTTCGTGCGTATATTCTTCTGGTCCATCTATGCGAACATCTAGCGCCACCTTTATAAAGCCATATAGAATACGTGCTTGCACCATTCTTACCAAATCCTGCATTAACAACTTTGTTATCCATTGCCTTTATATCTTCTTTACGATAAACTTTTTTTGCGTTCATCATCTTAATACAAAATTCTCTTGACTTACCTTTTCTTGTTTTATATCCAGCACTATAAGGTGTGTACATATATCTTACCAAAAAGATGACATCTTCTTGTCCTTTCTTTTTTGACTTGCCATCTTGTTTACTGTCTCTGTATGGTTTTGCACTTCCTGTGTTTGCGAGTTCTGTCTTTTCGTTCAATTCTGAAATTTTATGATCCAACTCGTTTTCTGTTTCGTAATCTACTTCAAACTCATCTATGAGATCATATTTTTCTAATAACTCGTTTTCATCTTCTCCCAAATCTATCAAAGCATCTGCTACATCATTGTCTATGTATTTGTCTAAATCACTGCCTAAACTAACGCAACAAGCCTCCTCGCTTAATTTAACGCCTGTTTCCTCCTCTTTCGTTTCTTCATCCTCTACATTCTCCAAGTCGGTAAATTCGAGCGGTTGTAGGGTCTTAAAATAAAGATTTAGAGAAATCTTGTTGTATGCCAATATTTTATCAAAGCAGTCAATCAGTAAATGTTGGAAAGGTCTGATAACTGTATTGTCTAATAATATAGATGCAGTTTTTAATTCATCTGCATTGTTTCCTAATCCTGATTGGTCTTTGATACCAATAAGCATAGGAGATACAATACGATGTGCTACCATTATCTTTCTTGTACTTTCTTCACTCAAGAACTGATATTGTTGGTGAGCATCTGATAATTGAACAGGGTCGATACTTGCCGCTGTTTCTGCATTGTCATTGAAAGCAAGAATGAATTTACCAGCATTAGAACTGCCAGAAAACTTTTGTGATATTCTTTGTTCAATAAGTTCTCTTTCCTCTTCATTTGGCACGCCATTGTTGAAATTAATCAACATACTTGGACTCATACCATTCATAATATTATTTAAATGGAAATTACCTACTTCTTCTTCTAGTTCTGCATATTGCAAACCACCCTGATAATCTACAGGACTATAATAATGATAACCTGCTCTATAAGGTTTTATATATAATATTTCTATTGATTCGTTACTCTTGCTGAACGCAGGTATTCTTTTTAGTTTGCTTTGTGGTTTGTATTCTGCCCAATCGTGAAAATAATAATAAGCATTTATTTCTCCATCCTCTCCAGACTTTTCTGCTCTTAATGTTTCTACAGGAAAATGCTCTATTTGTGCGATTGTCTTTCTGTCTTTAGAATAAATAATTTGTATTGAACATTGTCCCATTAATTTCAAATCATAGCAAAGTTTTCTTATACAATCATTATTAAATAAAGAGACCATCTTAGCATACTCTTCAGGCTTTCTGCTACTGTCTGTAGCATCCAAACCTTTGCCAAAAATCATTGCGGAAATCGCGTTTATAATCGCGTTGTTTGTTGGACTGCCGTTGTATCTGTCTATAAGATATTTAAAGTAGTTGTTGTCATCTCCATATCCAATCCATTCTTTGTTCTTGTATTCAACAACTTTAGGTGTGGTGTAACTGCTTAAATTTATAACTCTTAAATCGTTCATACTATTATATAATCATTATCGTGCGAGCCTGATGTTTCATCAAACGTGAACTGTCCATTATTGATATCGTAATGATTGTTGTTCGCTTGATTAATTGTTTGGTCTGTGCAAAATACTTTGTCTTTGTACACCGTTGCACTGCCACTCAACAAATTCAGATCATAATATCTACCTTCTTTAAGCACAGGGCTAAAAGTTGCAGACAATCTTTTAAAATTGCCAGAATCAGAAGCACTTACAGTCGATGAAAATACTTCTTTGTTCTTGCTTGTATCTCTTAATTTTAAAGTATATGATGATGCGTATGTTCTGGGTATCACATCAATATTCTGTGCAGAACTACTTGTTGTCAAAACCTTCATACTTATATATCGAAATATTAAGGCGATTTTGTATAGGTGCAAAAAAAAACCCCCTACAATGAGGGGGATATTTATTTTGAGGATTAAACTGTAAATCGTTTTCTGTCAGCCCAGTTGTCTTCCCACAATTGATTGTGATACACTTCTAATATATCATAAGCAACATTATCAATTTCGCCATTGTAGTAAAGGTTTTGTAAATAGTCAACGAAATCATTTTTTTTATCTGAAGGTTTAAAATTTTCATCAAAGATTTGATTAATATATATTTCAAATAAATCCGAACACATAACTGCGTTTAATTTATTGGTCTTACAGGTAAATTCGATTAATAATTTGGCTAATTTTTTGCCGTATTTTGTAGTTTTTTTCATTGTTCTGTTTTTTAATTATACCACTAAGATAATAAAAATATTAATACAATTAACAATTTTCAATAAAATATTTGTTTTTTTTTTCTCTACCTCTGGATATTTGTCAAAAAAAACCCCCTACAATGAGGGGGCTCTCTTACTCGAGTCGCTCATATTTAATCTGTTTCCCTTATACAGGTACTCTAAATAGCGGTGCGCTTCCGTAATTGAAAATATCAGGAAATAGATACAGGGCATTTCGTGCGTGGCATCTGCCCCCTGATGTTTTAAATATTTTAAAGAACGTAAATACTTCAAATACCTATTCTATTTTCTTACATTGAGGTGGTTTACACTATATTATGTTTCAAATTTTATGATGTGTCTTGCAACTCAATCAATGAACTTTCAAAGTGCTCCGGAGTGTTAAGAGTATTACTACACTTAAACATTCTTGGAGTTTCATACTACTAGAAAACAATTCAATAAAGGCTTTCGTTGAGGTGGTTTACACTATATTGGGCTGTCCCAATTTTATGATGTGTCTTGCAACTCGCTAAGCATCATTATTCCTTCTTGCTTGTCGGTATTTTCAGTATTTCAATGAACGTTTGTAATTGTTATTACATAGCTAATATACGAAACTTTTTAATATAATTGACATTTTTTAATAAAAATCGTAATATTTTTTTGCTCTACCCCTGTAAAATATTTTAAAAAAAATAAAAAAAACACAAAAAAAAAGGGGCAAATGCCCCTATTTTCTTTACCATAACTCTATCCTAATTTGGTTGAATTGGCGAACTCGCATCATCTGATGGAGATGCTGCACAGAAGAATGGTGGATTTGTTTCTTGTGCAGTCAATACTATCGTAAATCCTGACAATTCTTGCATCCCTGATCCCGTGACTATTGTTCCCCCAGTGACATCACATCCGTGTATCTTACCTAATAAGAAAGCATTACCATTGTAATCCTCTACAACTACTTGTGGTCTACCGTGAGCAAGTAATTTAATCTGCTCTTGTGTAGCCTTATCTAAAAATTGTAATGTGACGTTCAATGTGCTTTCGTAGAAAGTTGTTCCATTCTCTCTTGAAGAGTTTATGGTTGTTTCTAAAGAAGAGTTACCTTTTAAGTCATATCTGAAAAAATCAACAGAGCCATCAAGTGTTACCTCACCATCTGAAACTGCTAAATCTCTTGTCGTATTACTGTAGTTTGAGAAGAAAATATATCTCAATCCACCTACTCCTGACTTACACGCTAAGCCTCTTCCGTTTGTTATATTACAAGCCATAAATTTAATTTTTTAATAATAAAGAGGGTAGGTATTTTATCTTGCGTTTCTAGAAAACTTCTCTCTCTCTACTCTACCCAACTTTATTATGTTCAACAATATTACGAATACAATAC
>CEQK01055281.1_pt1 | contig 18824 bp, 25 predicted proteins | sample 531051 | NCBI WGS metagenome assembly CEQK01 (sample SAMEA2621229, study PRJEB7988) | marine metagenome | biome: marine biome (ENVO:00000447); feature: deep chlorophyll maximum layer (ENVO:xxxxxxxx); material: "saline water (ENVO:00002010), including plankton (ENVO:xxxxxxxx)" | depth 150 m
TATAAGGCCTCGATGATACTGTCTAAAGTTGCATATTTGCTATTATTGTAAAAAGGATTTTCACCATCCTTTGAGGCTGTAAGTTGGTCAGATTGTAATTTGACCATCGCTGTCTTTAAATTATATTTTTGATCGCTAGTTTTATCAGTCATTGTTAGTTCCCCCAATTTTAACTGCGTGCATGTCATCCGGGTTGTTGTATGAGAAGGCATCAAAATTTTTAACATCTTTTTTGATTTCATTGACAAGATTGCCAAATAAAATATTTGTTAAATTTTTGACGATCATACTATAAGCATGATGAATGTCACCGAAATGTTTCGGTTGATCAGGGTCGAGCATAAAAGCGCTAAATGCTAAGGCTTTTGCTAAAGACGTAGTAATGCACTCGTCATTGAGAATTCTTTGTTCAATAACTTTGAATCTTTCCTTTGCGTCTAGAGATGCCCATTTATAAAAAAGCAATTGCCTCCATAGATAGTGGTGAGGATTTCTACCAAGCATATCCGCCCAGATTTTTGGATTTTCATGATAATAAAATAACCGGTCGTTGTATTCTTTAACCGCATTTTCACTCGGCGTGTGGTTTGTTTTGAACATAGATCTAAAAGCAGAATTAACCGCTACTTCTATGTCAATCATTGATCGAGCGTTTTCTAAGTTGTTTACTTCTTCCATTTTTCTCTCCCTTTATAGTTGAATTAAATCTGCGTAGTACCGGGCTTCTTTCATGCAGTAGAACCCTGATCGAATAACTTTCCAACAATAAATGTCAAATCTATCTTCGTCAGTTTTTCCAGTAAATATTTCTATAGCCCAGTCATCATATTTTTGTTTACAAATTGCAAATCTACCGCAATCAGAGACGTGCCTGCCGCTCCAATATTTCCCTTGATATAATTGTTTTTTGAACTTACGTTTGAGTTTCTTTTGATCGCTCATATTTTCAACAGCCTTATCAAACAAAAACCGTCGGATCATTTCGTTAAATGATTTTCTGTCATACTTACGCCAATAAACTCCAAGTCTTTCAAATCTGTCCATTCATCTCTCCTTTTTTAAGTCCCTTGATAATAGCTCAGAAATGATTTAAAGTACAATAAATTAAGATATATTTTTAAATATTGCTAATTTTAGGGCTTGTTTCACGTGAAAAAGGGAGAAGATAGCGGTGGCAATACCATTTTTAAACATTGCTTGGAAAAGCAAGAAAGTTATAAAATCGACTAAGTTTGTGTTTGTGAGTTTGGCTGACCAAGCTAATGATGACGGTTGGTGCTGGCCACGAGTTGAAACAATTGTAGAGAGAACGGGATATAGTGAAAGAACTGTCCAATATGCATTAAGAAGACTAGAACGTTTAGGTCTAATTCAAGTTGTTTATAGGAAGGGAAGAGCAAGCTATTATAAAGTTTTATCAGGTGCAAATAATGCACCCACCCCTGCAAATAAAGGTACTGACACCCCTGCAATAGATGCACCCATAACCATCATTAATAACCATCAAGAAACCATGATGTCTATTTATAAGGATCAAGCTATTGAAGTTATAAAAATTTTAAACGAGGTTTCTGGCAAAAACTTCCGAATGGTTGATACTAACTTTAAACCGGTGATCGCTTTGTTGAAAGATGGTTTTACGGTAGAAGACATTGCAAATGTAATTAAACGTAAGGCAAGAAGCAGTTTTAAAGAAGGTGAATGGAGAATGTATTTGCGGCCTGAAACTTTATTCAGAAAGTCTAAGTTCGAGTCCTACTACGCAGAAATACCTACGGAGGAAGAGAAAGATGAAATGCCCTGACTGTGGAAATCAAATGTCAAATCCAAATCAGTGCAAGATTTGTCTTTGGGAGCCATTAATTAAAAGTGATGAAAAAGTAAAAGAACCGACTAAATGTAAGGTTTGCGGAAGGCTTACGAGGTTAGGAGGTAGCAAAACCGGAGGCATGATTTGTGATGATTGCCGTAACAAAGATGAATCGGAGTGGGATTGGATTGATGTAAAAATAAATCAAATATCAAGGTCTAACGCAGAGAGATCTGATGATATTGGTAAGGCATATAGAGTTATGCTTTCGGAGGATACATCTCCCGATCTAAAAAAACGCGCTGGAAAGTTCTTATTGTCAAAGCATAAAATAGGAGTTTAAAATGCCATTACCGGATGATAATGATGTGGAAAAAGTAATCGAGAGGTGTAAAGATGTCAATTTACGTTACGCTCAAGCTAAAAGCAAAGTTACGACGGCAAAGGAATATCTTAAAATTGCAAGGTATAAAGGCTTGCCGCGAGAAGGAACAGCGCTGGAAAGAGAAGCTATTGCACATCAAACGCCGGAGTATCTTAAAGCTGTTGAGGATTTGGGAGATGCTGTTTTTGAAGAGACTTTAGCATTTTATGACAGGAGGGCAGATGATATGATTTTTGATGCGTGGAGGACTACCTGCGCTAACGAAAGGAAGATCTGATGGCCATTAAACGAGACGCGGCTGATAAATGGTTTAGCGCCTGCGTTCGAGAAAGAGCTAATTGGACTTGCGAAAAATCTGGACTTATTGATCCGGAGGGACAAGTAAATGGTGTATCAAGAGTACTTGAGTGCGCTCACGTTTATGGTCGCAGGTCGCGAAATGTTCGGTGGCATCCTTTTAATGCTTTTTGCTTGTCTCATAGATGGCATAAGTATTTTACTGAGAATCCAATAGAGTTTCAAAGGTTTGTGCTTGAAAAACTTGGAGAATTAAAACATGAATTATTAAGGGAGAGGTTTCATGACTTGTCGATTAAATATTCGCCTACCGAGCGAAAAAAAGAAATCCCAGCTCACTATCGTAAGGAATACAACAAAATGCGAGAAGTACGAAAGTGTGGAGTTGAAGGAAGGATTGAGTTTCTTGGATACGACTGACTCTCGTGAGTTGTTGAAAGACTGGGCAAGCTGGAGAAAGTCAGCAAATGGTTATCCTAGCTCAACAACTGTATGGAGATTGGCCAACGCTCCCGGTGAGGATACTTTCGGATCAAGAATACCTTCTGGTATCATTCCTCCACGCCGTTTTGAGCGTCTAGAAAAAGTCTTTAATGAATTGCTTGGAACAAAAAGGTGGGGTGAAATTGTAAGTACTACTAGAGCCTTTTATTTAGAGGGACTTGAAAGTACAAAAGATTATTTTTCTATTAGCGGCCGAACAGTTTATGATCGAAAGAAAAAATTTGAGGAACATATACAAAAAAAATTATTTAAATAAAAATTGTATTTTTTGCAAAAAACATGCATACTTGTAGTAATTTAGGATAAATGCCCTTTATGGAGAGTTGTTTTTTATTTTTTCTCTTCTTCCAAAAAATATTAGACTACTCTCCAATACCATTATGAAATCAAAATACTTTTCTTACAATGAGCTGAAATGCAAATGCGGCTGTGATAAATGCTTGATCGAAGAGGATTTTTTAGCAAAGTTAGATGATTTAAGAGAATCAATGGATATGCCGCTAATAATCACTAGCGGATATAGATGTCCCGACCATAATGAAAAAGTTTCCCTTTCAGGAAGAAATGGTTCACATACAACTGGAAGAGCGGTCGATATTGGCGTTAACCGTAAAGATGCATATTTATTATTACAGTTTGCTTTTCTTAAGAAATTTACAGGTATAGGAGTCAATCAATCCGGATCGGCAAGATTCATTCATCTTGACGATTTAACAAAGTTAGACAAGGGCATTCGGCCGACCGTTTGGAGTTATTAAAATGCTTGGAGATGCAGTAGTAAATGTTGCTGGAAAGGTCTTGGACAAATTTGTGGTTGATAAAGACCTAAAACTTAAATTAGAGCATGAATTAAAAAGAGAGCTTCACGACGCAAATCTTGCCCAGATCGAGGTCAACAAAGAACAAGTAAAGCATCCAAGTTTATTTGTTTCTGGCGCAAGGCCTGCAATAATGTGGATTTGTGCGCTAGGCCTGTTTATGTCGTTTTTTATCATGCCCTTAGCAGAATGGATGACCGCTATTTGGTATCCCGAAGTTAGCCTTCCAGACCTTAATACAGGCGAATTGATGACTTTAACGCTATCATTGCTTGGTTTAGGTGGCCTCAGGTCTTTTGAGAAGTCCAAAGGCGTTGCAAGAGATAATTTACGCAAATGATCGAATATAGAGGCGAAAGGTTTAGTAAATACAACAAACCCAAAAGAACTCCGGGTAAAAATAAAAAATTTGCCGTATTAGCCAAACAAGGCGATGAGGTTAAATTAATTAGATTTGGCGATCCTAACATGAAAATTAAAAAGAATCAGCCTGCAAGACGCAAATCATTTAGGGCGAGGCATCGTTGTGACACCTCTCCCCCATCAAAATTGACGGCTCGCTATTGGAGCTGTAAGAACTGGTAAGGAGGATAAACTATGAAACATGGATCGAAAGGGATGAAATCCTATGGTGGTAGGAAAGCTAAAAAGACCAATGGAAAAAAGAAACCTAAAAAAATGACTCCTCGTCGCAGGGTTAAAAAATAAAATGAAAAAAGAAGTTCCAGCTCCTGCCGGGTTTCATTGGATGAAACATGGCAAAGGCTTTAAACTAATGAAAGACCCTGCTGGCGGTTTCGTCAAACACGCCGGAGCAAGTAAGAAAGTTTCCTTTGAAGTGCAAAAGGTTCATAAAAATGCCAGTAAGAAAAGTTAAAGGCGGTTATAAGTACGGTACAACAGGTAAAGTTTACCGTTCTAAAAAGAAGGCTGAGAGGCAAGGGCGAGCTATCGAAGCAAATAAACGACGGCGTAAAAGATGAGAAAATTTAGAAGAGTTGCTAAGACTAAAAAAGGCACGCCAAAAAAATATTTAGCTGGGTCTAAAAATCCTGCGGCTAAAGAAAAAGAAATCAGAGAAACCGCTGAGAAATATAAACGTGGTGAATATATTAATATTAAAGAGGTGAGTAGAAGTCGTGCCAACCAAAGCAAAACCAAAACCAAAACGAAGTCGCAAACCCCTAAGCGCAAAAACAAAAGCCGCACTCAAAAAAAAGGCAGATAATAGTCGCTTTACCTACGGTCAACTAGCTGAAGTTTATCGTAGAGGTCAGGGTGCATATCTCGGTAGTGGTTCAAGAGACGTTCCGATGGCGCAATGGGCTATGGGTCGAGTCAATAGTTTTATGACAGGAAAAGGTGGTGCGAGAAAAGCTGATAAAGATGTCTACGCTAGAACAAAAAAAGCATAAAAATCTAATTTGATAGTCATTTTATCTATATAGAACGCTAAAAACATATGAAAATAGACGCTATAAAAGAAATAAAGGTCGAAGAGCTAATTCCTTACGTTGGGAATGCTAGGACTCATTCTGATGACCAAGTTAGTCAAATAGCGGCAAGTATCATTGAATACGGTTTTACTAATCCAATACTAATTGACGAGCAGAAAGGCATCATTGCTGGTCATGGTAGATTACAAGCGGCAAAGCTACTAGGCATGAGTCTAGTGCCTACTATTACTTTAGCTGGCCTAACAAAAGCGCAAAAGAAAGCCTATATTTTAGCTGATAACAAAATTGCTCTAAATGCTGGTTGGGATATGCAAACCTTAAAGTTAGAACTAGAGAGCTTGCAAGAATTAAACTTTGATTTAGGTCTAACTGGTTTTGATGATTCCGAGCTAGGCAATCTTCTCGACCGAACTGAGGGACTAACCGATCCAGATACAATCCCTGAAAAGGTAGAGCCTACATCTAAACTTGGAGACGTTTGGCGTTTAGGAAAGCATACTTTAGTGTGTGGCGACAGCACAGACCCATCGGTAGTAGAGTCCTGTTTAGAAGGCGTAAAACCTAATTTGATGGTTACCGATCCACCTTATGGAGTTGAGTACGATGCTAGTTGGAGACAAAAAGCAGGTATAAATAAAAACCAATTAAAGATGGGGGAAGTAAAAAATGATGACAAAGCTGATTGGAGAGACGCTTGGTCTTTATTTGAAGGTAACGTGGCCTACGTTTGGCATTCAGCTATTATGGGAGCTAAGGTTGAGGAAAGTTTAACCGCCTGCGGTTTTGAAATTAGATCACAAATAATTTGGTCAAAAGATCGATTTGCTTTGAGTCGAGGTGATTATCACTGGCAACATGAGCCTTGCTGGTATGCGGTAAGAAACAAATCAAACTGGTCAGGTAGTAGATCAGAATCAACGATCTGGCAAATTAAAGCACGTGAGGGAAAAGGACTTGGTCACTCTACGCAAAAACCAGTTGAATGTATGAAAAGGCCAATTGAAAACAATTCAAGCGCAGGACAGGCCGTATATGAGCCTTTCAGCGGCAGTGGCACGACTATTATAGCGGCTGAGATGGCTGGTAGAGTATGTCATGCAATAGAGTTAAACCCGGAGTATGTAGATATAGCCATCAAACGATGGGAAGATTTCACAGGCAAGAGGGCAGAGTATGCCAAACAACAAATTTCAACCGACCGACGAACAGCGTAGAACCGTTTTATCAATGACTGGTTTTGGAATACCAGTCGAGGACATTGCAAAGGTAATTATAAATCCAAATACTAACTCACCTATTTGCAAGCAGACCATGTATAACTATTTCAAAACAGAACTAGAAACTGGTCATGTAAAAGCAAACTCAAAGGTTGCTGAGTCACTGTACAAGCAAGCAATAGATGGAAACACAACAGCAAGTATCTGGTGGACTAAAACTCGTATGGGTTGGAAAGAAACAAACGTTCACGAAGTTGGTGGTGAGTTAAAAATAAGCTGGGATGAGATCCCTGATGATTACTAGGAGTTGAGATTGAATCCGTATGATGAAATGAATCGTCTTGATGGAAGTAGAAAAAGCGAGACAGGTTTTTTAGGTAGACTATCTGATTTAAGGAATCTTGTTAGAAACCCTCCTAAAGTTATGACAGAATCTTCTATAGGCGTTCCGAGTACAAATGAAATGTTTCGACCGGCTTTAGTTCCAACGTTGACTCAGGATGAAATATTACAGGTGAGACTTGGAAATATCACTCCTGAGATTCAAAGAAAATCTCTTGAACACGCTTTGATGCGAGAGCGTTTAGGCAGGCCAGTATTCTTTGAGGATTCTGAGATACCCGAACTGCAAGGTGCTGATGAATTTATAAGAACAGGGATCACGCCAGATAGGTTCAATCCTTTAATTACCGGAACTATCACGCCCTTGCCTGAAACAAGAATGATGAAGATGGGTCGTGCCTTTCAAAATTATTTGAATGTATTACGCAAGACCTTTCCATCGGGTAACCCTTACGGTCAAGCTTTGGAGGATTTTTTTTTAGGCGGATCGGAAGATTTAGCTGATAGAATGGCGATGGGAGATCGCAGAGCAATTGTAGATCCACGATCAAATACGCCGTTAATTAATCCTGTAGTACCAGAGGCGGCAAGTTTACTTCCTATCGCAACAGCGGTGAATGTAGCAACAAAAACCGCACCCCTAGCCACAGGTCTAATAGCGGCTAAAAGCGCCACAGAAGGCTTAAAAGAGGCCTTAGAAGTACCAGATCAGGTTGATAGTCAGGATTTGATAGGAGATGCTTTAGCTCAAGCGAGGTTAGCTACCGATCCAGCATCTAACGTTATGATGGCAACAAGTAAGTTTACAGAGTTTCAACCTAATGAAATTAGATTAATTACACGAGAAGATGGAAGAAAACTTCTTCCTAACGACCCTGATAGGTTTGGGTTTCGCTCGACAGTAGCCGATGTGTTAAATTTAGATACTTTTCCTAACAGCGGTACGGCGCAACAAATGCTTGCGGAGTTAGGTCAAAAAGGTGGTTTAAGTAAGCGCGCGAAAGATGCTGTTGGTCAAAGGAATATAAACAAAGAGGAATTGAAATTTCTTGGTGTAACTGAATTACTCGAAGCCGCCGATAAAAACAATAAACGGGTTACTAGAGATGATCTCCTCAATACGGTATCTAGAAATAGATACAAATATAATTTGCAGGAAGAGGTAAGACTTGAAGGAGATCTATTTGATTTAACTGAAGAAAAAATACCATTTGAAAAAGCTCAATTTCGCACGCCCTATAGCGAAGGTTTAGACGATAAAATAGATATAGAGTTAGAGGAAGGAGTAGATCCGAGGATGTATGGCTTACCGGATGATGCCTCCCAAGATCAATTACGTAATGCAATAAAGGATTTTTATATAGAAGAATATGATAAAATCCCTGAGGAAAAAATTACACTTAATGTAGATGATTCATCTCTCATAACTGGCAGTTTGCGATTTAGTGGTATGTCTGTTGAAAATCCTCAAATATATGCATATAAAAATTTTGATTCAGAGTTTGGTGACGGCTTCTGGGAAATCAGAATTGGAGATGATGTAAACTACGAAGTTTTAGATGCAGATGGCCAGTTTGTTGATCCGAGAGATTCGTTAGATTTTGATTTCAACCGAAGAACAATTCCTAACAGACAAGAGGCAATAGTTCAACTCAGAACTATTGGTTCAGAAATAACCGGAACTAAAAGAGCACAATTTAAAAACGAGACTGTTGATTTTGATGTTGTAGGTTTATCAGATCCTGAAAATTACCGAGAAATTATTGTGAGGCTTCCTTACGAGACACAGGGTTCAATTCGAAGCCATTTTGGCAATGATGTAGCATACCACGCAAGAGTTTCTGATCGAGAGATGATAATACCCAATAATGTTTTATCTAAAGATTTTTATAAAAATGAAACTCTTTCAGCAAAAGATGCAACGGTAGAAGACAGGTTGGCGGCTTTAAATATTAGCTCAGATTTTATGGTGCCAAAAATACAAAAATTTCAACAAGATATTTTGGACAATGGAAGCTATACAAGGGTCTTATTTGTAGATGAGATTCAAAGTGATTATGCGCAAGCTGTAACGGGTGGAAAGTTAAAAGGCCAGTTAAAGAAAAATGAAAAATTAATTTTGAAGTTATTGGATCTCAGTCCTCAAGAGGTTAATAAAGGATTACGCAGGCTAGATATTCCTGAAAACCACGAAGCTCACAAAAAGTTAATTCGTGAAATTAAAAGTTTTAAAGAAAAATATAAAAAGAGAGAGGAATCTTTAGGTAAAGAAATCGATAACGCAATTGACAAAAGATATGATCTTGAAAATACACCTATAGACGGTTTTGCAAGAGATGATGATTTCTATAGTGAACTGCGACAAATCACTGATGAAGTAGAGGCGCTCAAAGAAAATCAAGTGAAGGCGATGGGATATGCAACAAATGCGCAGGGTTTATTAAATAAACTTCAACCGCCGCTTAATCCCGGAGCAATTGAAGCTGATGGAGCTTTGGTTGATTCGAGAAGTTATGTGAAGCTAAAAGATCAGCCTCTCATAGGTAGCGATCAATGGGTTGACCATGCTATTAAAAATTTGATTACTAAAATGGTAAACGAAGATTATCCAAGTATGGTTTTTTCAAGCGGTAAAAATCAAACTGAAATGTGGGGAAATAAAAAATTACAAGAATTTTATGACAGAGATATTTTAAAGGCAGTTAAAAAGATTTTAAAAGGCATCGACCCAGATGCAGTAAAAACAATTAATTTAAAAGCGCTAGATTCTAATGATTTTTATGATAACATAAGACAGGGTGGTAGTAATCAACATATTATCATAGAAAATACCGAAAAAATAAAAGATTTTATAAAGAATATTGGCGAAAGCCCAAAAAAAGGATTTAATGTTTCGGCTGTTGCTCCAGTAATTGGGTCAGGACTTTTAGCAACACCAGAAGCAAGTCAAAGAAATGATAACATAAATGCTGGGCTGTTAGCTTAATATGGGGATTGAGTATCGTATACTTTTCAGCAGAGAGAACCCTTCTCCTCAGTACGTTAAGCTCTTATATGAGTATAAAAAGATGCATGAGGGTGGGAAGGTCTTTGATGGGAGATCGCTTCATAACTGGATCGATATCATTGATGACTTGTTAGAGGAGCATTCTTGTAGGACTTTATTAGATTATGGTTCGGGTCAAGGTAAATTATATACAGATGATTTTTGTAATTTATCTGACAAACTAAAATGCAAGATTCAAGATCATTGGAAACTTGATGAGGTTCACCTATATGAACCAGCAATAAAAGAATTTGAGGTATTACCTGATAAAAAATTTGATGCAGTCATTTGTACAGATGTGCTTGAACATATACCGAAGGCTGATCTAGGGTGGGTAATAGAAGAAATGTTTGCGAGAGCAGACAAATTACTTTTTTTAAATATAGCAACCTACCCGGCTTTAAAAACTTTTGCAGATGGAACAAATGTTCATGTATCATTGTTTCCTGTTAAAGACTGGTTAAGTTTCATTGAAAGAATACACAACCGTTATCCGGCTGTAACGGTAGAGGTGTATTTTGATGAATATAAAGAGTTTGAAGTTTTGACAAGTGGGTTTAAATTGGAGGGCAGAGATGCCAGATATAAAAATACCTTATCGGCCGAGACCGCTACAGCTCAAAGCGCATAATAGAAAAGAACGATTTGCTTTATTAAGTTGTCACCGACGGTTTGGTAAAACAGTTTTTGCTATAAACGAATTAATTAGAGCCAGTGTTACTTGTAAGAATCGTAGTCCTAGATTTGCATATTTAGCGCCACTATATAGACAAGCTAAAGCGGTGGCGTGGGATATGCTCAAATATTACTCGCGGCCTATACCGGGTATGCAATATAACGAGGCCGAGCTTCGTGCCGACTTTCCAAACGGTGCGAGGATATCTTTGCATGGCGGTGATAACCCTGATCATCTTCGAGGTTTAGGATTTGATGGCGTTGTGATGGATGAGTACGGTCAAATGTCATCCAGACTATGGGCTGAGGTCGTTAGACCGAGTTTAGTTGATCGACAAGGCTGGGGTGTGTTTATTGGTACGCCTAAAGGATATAATAGCTTTTACGATTTATATGAAGCGGCCAAAAAGGATCAGGATTGGTATGTAGCCATTCATCGAGCGAGTGAGACAGGTTATGTAAATCAAGATGAGCTTGATGCCGCAAAAAAACAAATGTCTGAAGAGCAATACAATCAAGAGTTTGAGTGTTCTTGGACTGCCGCAATACAAGGTAGTTATTACGGTCGATTGCTAGAAGATGCGCAGAAAGAACAAAGGATTAGTAAAATAAATCATGATCCCGGACTCTTAGTTGAGACGTGGTGGGATCTTGGTGTATCTGATTCAACTTCAATTTGGTTTGCACAAAGAAATGGAGCTGAAATACGTCTCATAGATTATTATGAGGCAACAGGCGAGCCTTTATCGCATTACGTTAATGTTTTAGAGGAAAAGGCTAAGTCAGGCGGTTGGAAGTATAGTAATCACGTATTTCCTCACGATGTTCGACAAAGATCTTTAGACACAGGCCGCACCAGAACAGAGGCTCTTAACTCTTTAGGTGTAGAGGTAACGATAGCACCCTTGCAAAAGGTTGAGGATGGTATAGAAGCGGTTCGTAGACAGCTAAAAAACTGCTGGTTTGACGAGTTAAGATGCAAGAGAGGCTTAGATGCCTTGAGGCAGTACAGAGCGCAATATGATGAGGTAAGAAGAACGTTTCGGTTAAAACCTTACCACGATTGGGCATCTCATGGATCGGATGCATTTAGATATGGATGTATTTACACACCGACAACCTATGATTGGCAACCGATAGAATATTCATCAACAGGAATAGTTTAGAATGGCAGAAGCATTAACAGACGAACAAGTTGCGGCAATCTGTAGATCAGAAGTAGACGGCGCAAGCGGTAACGCGGCCGGAGAGATATCTCATGAAAGAGCAGAGGCTTTAGATTTTTATTATGGTGAGCCTTACGGTGACGAAGTTGAAGGTCGAAGCTCTGTCGTTACGAGAGAGGTGATGGAGACGGTTGAATGGATGTTACCATCTTTGGCTCGTATTTTTTGTGATCAAGAAAATATGATTCAATTTGATCCTGTCAATGAAACGGATATTGAACAGGCAAAATTAGAAACAGAAACTTGTAATTATGTTTACTGGAAGCAAAACAAAGGTTTTTATAATACTTATACGTTTTTAAAAGATGCCCTTCTATCTAAAACAGGTATTTTAAAAATTTACTATGACGATTCACGAGAAGAGTCAAAGGAGGAGTATAAAAATTTAACGGTAGCACAGCTGGGAGAGTTATTACTTGATCCCACCACTGATCGTGAACTATTAGAGGATACGTTTGAAGAGACCGAGCTTGGTTTGATAAACGTTGAATTTAAAGTCATGGAAAAAACCGGAAAAATAAAGATAGAGCCAGTGCCGCCAGAAGAGTTTGGAATAGCACGTTATGCTCGATCACCTTATGTTGAAGATACAAACTTCTGTTATCATAGAACGTTAAAATCTTTCTCAGAGTTAGTTGCTATGGGTTACGACGTTGAGTTAATAAGGTCGTTGCCTTTTGATGAAACAGCTATGACAGAAGAAGAGTTAGCGAGACGCAATAAAACAGATGAGGAGGAGCCTTTTGATTTCGTATCAGAAGAGTCTATGCGTAATTACTTTATTACGGAATGTTACATTCGTATTGATCGTGATGGAGATGATATAGCTGAGTTACTTAGAGTTACTTTAGCTGGAGGTCATTACAGTTCAGGATCTAGCAGATTGTTAGATATAGAAGAAGTTGACTTCATGCCCTTTGCAACTTGTTCTCCTATACTCATGCCGCATAAATTTTACGGTTTATCTATAGCTGATATCACGATGGATATTCAAAGAATTAAGTCAGTGATGTTGAGACAAATGCTTGATAACACTTATCTTGCAAATAACTCGAGAACGGCAGTTAATGATTCACACGTGAACCTTGATGACTTATTAACATCAAGACCCGGCGGTGTAGTAAGATATAAAGGTGAAGGTTCTGCTAGTCAGTATATAACTCCAATACCTCATAATCCTTTACCTAATGAAGCGTATTCAATGATGGGTTATTTAGATGATGTTAAACGTCAAAGAACCGGTGTTGGTGATGAAACTGCTGGTTTGGATAAAACTTCACTCGCAAACGTTAACACAGGAGTAGCGGCGCTTGCTTTTGATGCGGCAAGGATGAAGATTGAGTTAATAGCGCGTATTTTAGGAGAAGTTGGTTTCAAGTCCGCATTTCGTTTAATACATCGTTTATTAATGACCAATCAAGATCAATTTATGATGATTAATGTTGCTGGTAATTTTCGAGCAGTAAATCCATCAGAGTGGCGTAAGAGAGAAAACACAACCGTTCAAGTTGGTGTTGGAGCTGTATCAAGAGAGAGACGTATGGTTGCTCTTGAAACCATCATGGCAAAACAAAATGAATTAGTTGCAAGCGGAGGAATGGGTACTTTAGTCCAACCATTTCAAATGTACCAGACTTTGCGCGATATGGTTGATAATTTTGGTTTACAACCACAGGCCTATTTTACTGATCCAAGAACCTTACCGCCACCTCCGCCGCCTCAACCTGACGCACAGGCAGAGTTAGCACTCACTCACGCAAGGGCGTTAGTAATGGATGCCGAAAGTAAAATGCGAGCCAATGAGGTTGACGTAGCAAAAGTTGTTGCCGATCAGCAAATTAGATTTAGAGAGCTTGAATTAAGACAAGCAGAGTTAGAACTCAAGTCAGCAATAGAAAGACAAAAGGCAGACTTAGTATTGCTTCAAAGTGAAAATAAAGGTGATCAAGAGGTTGCAAAATTAGAAATAGAAGTTGAGAAACAAAATGCTGAGAAGCGTTTAGAAGAATTAGAGTTAGAATTAAAAACAGTTCAACAAGATAAAGATCGAGAGGTTGAGATATATAAAAATCAAATGAACAATCTGACTAAGCTAGTACAAGAAGATATAAAAACCGGAGGCAATGATTTTCAAAAGGTAATTGATGATTTAAAGCGTGACAACGAAATGCTGAGGAAGCAAATAGAGGATTTTAATGGCACACAAGGATAAAGAAAGAGCAATATTAGCTCAACAAATTTTAGACAATCCAATATATCAAGAGGCCGTAAGTGAGGTAGAAAATAGATTGGTTCAAGCATGGCAGGATACTATCGTGTCCCAGCGGGAAGATAGGGAGAAAATTTATCACATGCTTTTAGCTATGCGTGATATAAAATCTCAAATTGAAGAAGTTCTAACAACAGGAAAACTAGCAGAGATGCAGGAGTTAAAAAATGGCTGAACAACAACAACTTAGTATTGAGCAAAGAATTGAGCAGACAATTAATCCATCACAGGAGCAAACGTCTGCTGAACAATCAGCTCCAGAGCAACCTTCATTATTAAACAATCAAGAGCCACCTCAAGAAATTGAAGAGGCTGAGGTTGTTGATTTACAGGAGCAACCATCCGAAGAAGCACCTGAAATACCTGAGGGTGAGGAGTCTGAGGCAACAGATCAGATTGCCGATGAGCAAACTGAAGAACCAGAGTCATATCAAGTTGAATCACTTAACCAGTTAGCAGAAATAGTAAAAATTGATCCTGCCGAGTTATATAAATTAAAGATTCCCGTTACTGATCAATCAACTGGTGAAAGGATGGAAGTAACGCTTGGAGAGTATAAAGACTCTTTTACAGCTCAAGAAAGATCTGCCAAAGCAGAAGAGAAAGCCGAACAAGCTAGAATAGAATACGAATCAAAAAAAACAAAAGCTGATCAACAGTTTGAAGAGGCGGCGCAACAAAACGCACAAATGTTAAACTTAATTGAGCAACAGCTATTACATGAGTTTAGTAACGTAAACTGGGATCATTTAAAAGCGACTGACCCTAATAAGTGGTCAATCACTAGGCAAGAGATGACTGAACGGCAGAATGCCATTCAGAACATAAGGCAGACTGCGGCACAACAATATCAACAAAGATTAGATGCTCAGAAAGCCGAACAACAAAAGCAACTGACTGAGATACTTAAGCGAGAGCAAGATAGTTTATATAGAAAGTTGCCTGTTATGAGAGATGAAACGACAAGAGAAGCCGAGCAGGTGAAATTGACTAATTATCTTCTTACTCAAGGTTATTCTAACGACGATATTAACAGGGCTTACGATCATAGAACCATTGTGTTAGCTCACAAAGCTATGTTGTTTGACGAGTTAAAAGAAAAAGGAACAACCGTTAAAAAGAAAGTTGCAAAAATTGGAAATAAAAAAATACTCAAGCCGGGAGCCAAACAATCCAAAAAGCAACAACAATCAGACCTCCTCACGAAGCAAAAAGCTAGACTTAAAAAGACTGGCGATGTACGTGACGCAACGGTCTTAATTTCACAACTACTAAATAATAAGAGGTAATTAACATGGCTGTACCAAGTCAAACTTTTACAACTTATGGTGCTGTTGGTGAGAGAGAAGATTTAACTGACATAATCTACGACATTTCACCAATGGATACACCATTTCTTTCAAACGCGGCTAGAGAAACTGCTTCAGCAGTTTTGTACGAATGGCAAACTGATAGCTTAGAGGCCGCGGCAAATAATGCACAAGTGGAAGGTGATGACGGTGTCACAAGCACGGCAACTGCAACAGTCAGGCTGGCAAACTTCACACAAATATCAACCAAAGTGCCAAGAGTCACAGGAACACTTCGCGCTGTAGCAACTGCTGGTAGGGCTGATGAGTTAGCTTATCAAATATCAAAACGCGGTCGAGAGCTTAAGCGTGACATGGAAACTGCTCTTACAGGCTCTCAAGCGGCATCTGCTGGTGGAGCGGCAACTGCTCGTAACCTAGCTGGTATCGGTGCGTGGCTTGCAACTAACCAAGTCCAAAAAGGAGCGAACGCGACTACACCTGCGACTACTTCTGGCGCACCTACCACAGATCCCACTGCTGGTACTGCGGCAACTTTTGTTGAGGCTGATTTAAAATCAGTTGTTAAAAAGTGCTGGGACAATGGTGGAGATCCGGGTGTTATCATGTGTGGATCTTTTAATAAGCAAGTAGCATCAGGCTTTTCTGGTATCGGAACACAGTTTAGAGATGTTCAACCTTCTGGCCCTGTAGCTCCGGGTTCTATCGTGGGCGCGGCTGATATTTACATATCAGACTTTGGTCAACATCAGATAGTAGCAAACCGATTTATGCCATCTGCTAACGTGTATGCGTTAGATATGGAGTATTGGTGTGTTGCTTATCTGCGACCAATCACGACAGAAGATCTTGGAAAAACTGGTGACTCAGATAGACGTATGTTAATTGCTGAGTACACGTTAGGTTCTAAGAATGAAGCGGCAAGTGGGAAAATTTATACCACTACAACTTCATAAGTAAATTTGTCTGTTGCCCCAAGTAAGCAGACATACCCACGCGCCCATCTCTCAACTCCCCCTGTTGATGGGCGCACTTTTAAGGAGTAATTTATGTATCATGGAATGAAAAAAGATGGTTCTAAAAAAATGAATCATGATTCTAAAAACTTTGCTGATAATAAAGGTCAGTTTTTAAAAAATATTGGCAATTTTTCAGATAAAGGTATGAAGCAAATGCCTATGCAAGCAACCTTTTCTAAAATGAGTAAGAAGCACACATGAAAAGGGTTTTAGATCAAGATCCTTTGACCGCTACTACGGTTTATCATGATTACGACCACAGCACTGGCCTTTCAACTATTGCTGAGGTGCAAGATGTGCAACCTTCTCTGGAACTAGCAAAGTCTATTAGAAATCATGGTGGTGGCGGTGCTATGGGTTTGAATGACTACTCAAAGCAAGGTATTAAGAAAGATTGGTGGCACGTTGCATCTGTACCTAACTCAGTAATCTTAAAATGGAAACGTGAATTAGGTGTTGATATATTTAATAAGCATCAATGGAAAGAGGTGCAAAAGCTGTTAAATAGTCCAGACTATGCGTATCTAAGAACTGGAACAGGTCGTGTCTGAACTTTTAAAGGATTGCCATCTAGCAATAAACGCTGGAGACCTTGAGTTTGCTGGCACTTTACTGTTAGAGGCAATGACTGAGAAACCGGATGACATTGAGGGATGGCTTTTATTATGTCGATTTTTGATTGATTCTGGTAAAGCCGCATTTGCATATCCTATTGCTATGCAGATGGTGAGAAAGCAACGCTCATGGCGGACTCTTATGATCTTAGGTGCGGTTCAACAGCACTTACAAGAGCCAAAAAAAGCTGTGCATACTTTAAAGGATGCTCTTGCTATTTTTCCTAAAAACTCGCCTAAAGAAAATTACGCGATGATTTATAGGCTTTTAGGAAATGCTTGTGTAATTAATTATGATTTTGATGAAGCAGAAAAATATTCAAAGCTATCGTTAGACATTGAGTCGCATCATCAAGCACATACGACTTATGCTTATGCAAAATTGCATCAGAGAAACTATAAGGAAGGTTTTTATCATTATCAGTTTGGTTTAGGTCACCAACCTTTTAGAGCAAAGCATGATTACGGTTTACCTGAATGGGAAGGTCAAAAGGATGCAAAACTTTTAGTCTACGGAGAGCAAGGGTTAGGTGATCAAATAGCTTTTATGAGTTGTTGCCCGGTTGTGCCGGAGCAATTAATTTGTGAACCAAAGTTAGAAGATTTATTCAAACGATCCTTTCCAAATACAAAGGTTTATCCAACTCAATATGTAAAAGAATTTACTTATCCAGTCACATCGACCCATCAAACGTCAATGGCTACTATGATGCAATGGGCTGAAATTAAAAAACGTGATGGTTACATGAGAGTTAATCCAGATAAAAAAATTATGTGGAAAGGCTTGTTAGACAGCATAAGCAATAAACCTAAAATTGGTATTGCTTGGACTGGAGGAAGATTAGGAAGTGATGGTTGGCGTACTAGAGCATTAAGTTTAAGAGAATTGTCTCCTTTATTTTCGTTAGACTGCTCGTTTGTATCTCTCCAATATCATGACGATGAGTCAGAAGTAAGTGAGTTCAATAAACAAACTGGTATCAAAATCCATCGCTTCCCCTACGGATCGCAAAGCAAAAACTTAGAAGACGTAGCCGCTTTAATAGAAAATTTAGACGCCATTTTATGCGTTCCAACCACTGTTTACCATCTTGCAGGAGCTTTGAATAAAAAAGCCCTTGTGATAGTCCATTCTACGCCACACTGGCACGAAGGCTTAAAAGGCGATAGTCCCTACTGGAGAAGCGTAGAGTTCATTAGAAGGAAAGAAATGGGCGTTAAAAAGGCAGTTCAAGTAACAGTTAATAAATTAGAGGCATTTTTAAAGGAGAAATCATGCGAATCTACATCGGAATCGACCCTCGACAACCAGTTGCATACAACGTCTTACAATGGTCAATTACAAGAAGAGCAAGCAAGCCTGTAAGCATAATCCCATTGGTGCTACCGCAGTTACCAATAAAAAGAGTTGGACTAACAGATTTTACTTTTAGTCGTTATTTAGCTCCAGCGTTATGCGGTTATCAAGGTGTCTCAGTTTTTATGGATGCCGATATGTTAGTTCTTGATGACATACATAAGTTAAATGATTTCGTTGAAGATAACTGCGCGGTTTCTGTTAGAAAAAGTATTCATAAATTTGAATGGGCATCCTTAATGGTTTTTAATAATAGTTTGTGTAAAAAGCTAACGGCAGATTATATAAACGATGAGTCAAACACTCCGCAGAATTTTGAGTGGGCTGATTCGATAGGTGATATACCGCAAAAATTTAATTATTGTGTGGGTTATGACGAACCAACTGAGCCAGCTTCAATCGTTCATTTCACTGCTGGTATTCCACACTTTCCTGAGACTAGGCATTGTGAGTATGCAAAAGAATGGTGGGATGAGTA
>CEQK01079207.1_pt1 | contig 18817 bp, 19 predicted proteins | sample 531051 | NCBI WGS metagenome assembly CEQK01 (sample SAMEA2621229, study PRJEB7988) | marine metagenome | biome: marine biome (ENVO:00000447); feature: deep chlorophyll maximum layer (ENVO:xxxxxxxx); material: "saline water (ENVO:00002010), including plankton (ENVO:xxxxxxxx)" | depth 150 m
TCCCCCCTCGCCCGCCGCGTAGCCGCCCAGCGCGGCATCGACCTCTCCGGCATCTCGCCCACGAGCCCTTCAGGCCGCATCCGCCTGCGCGACGTCGAGGCCCAAGGCGGGAGGAGCACTTCCGCAGGGCCGACTGCCGCACCTGCGACGCCGCCGCCCACGGCTGCGGGCCCATTGAGCGCCGACAGCGGTTCGCTCAATCTCACAGTTCGCGGCAAGGGCATTCAGGGAGACATCGTCTTCCTGCACGGTTTCGGTGGAGACGGTCCGTCATGGCAGCCCCTGCTATCGGCGCTGGGCAACGAATATCGGGCAATCCTCGTCGACCTGCCCGCACACGGCAAATCCGCGCCGCATGACGGTCCGGTATCGGTGGACGCCATTGCCGCATCTGTCGCAGAGACGCTGGAAACAGCCGGGATCGGCGCCTTCCATCTGGTGGCGCATTCGCTTGGCGGCGCTGTCGCGCTCGCTCTTTCCGGTATCGGTCGTCTCGACATTCTCTCGCTGACACTGCTCGCGCCCGCCGGCCTCGGTCCGGAAATAGACGGCGACTTCATCAGCGGCTACAGCAGGGCGGAAAGGCCCGAAAGCCTCAAGCCGTGGCTCGACCGGCTGTTCGCCGATCCGACGCTTGTCACGCCCGCCTTCGTCGCCGCCACGATGGGCGCTCGACAAGACGCAGCTCTTCGTCACGCACAAGCCAAACTCGGCGATGCGGTATTCCCGAACGGCACCCAGACGGGTGATCTGACGACGCAACTGACGACAAACCAGTTTCCGCAGAAGATCGTGTGGGGACGCGAGGATCGCATCATCCCGATGCGCCATGCCATGCGTGCCACGGGCATGGTCGGGCTTCACCTGCTCGAGGCGACCGGCCACATGCCTCACATCGAAAAGCCGGCGGTTGTCGCGCAATTGATCCGACAGAACATCAAGTCGAGCATCTGATCGAGAGGACCCATGAAACCCACCGCAATCGTCACTGGAGCCACCGGCGGAATTGGGCGGCACGTCGTCCATAATCTGATCGCCGCAGGCTACCCGGTCGTCGCGATGGGGACGAGGGTCGAAGCGCTTGAGGCCTTGGCCGCCGAGACCGGTTGCAGCATTCGCGCAGTCGACATTACCGACGCCTCGGCCGTCAAGGAGGCCTTGGCGGATGTCGATGCGGATATCCTCGTCCACGCGGCAGGCATACTCGGTCCGCAAATAGCGATCGAGGATACGCCTCCGGAGACCGTCGCCAAACTCCTCGACATCAATATCGTCGGCACCATCAACCTCCTGCGCGCGGTGCTGCCAGCCATGAAGGCGGATGACACCGGAACGATCATCCTTCTCGGTTCAATCTGCGGCACGGTGGCGGGCACCGGACCTGGCGTCTACAGTGCCAGCAAGGCCGCACTCGCAGCCCTTGCCGCGAACCTGCGCTACGACCTGCGCGGGCGTTCGATTCGGGTGTCGGAGGTCAGGCTCGGCCGGGTTCAAACCGGAATCCACGACCAGCTGTCCGTCGAGGACGAATTCTACAAGGGCTATGATTGCGTATTGCCGGAGGACGTCGCCTCGACGATCCGGCACATCATCGAGAGCCCTTCTTATGTCGATCTGTCGACGATCGAGATGATGCCGACCCGCCAGGTGGTGGGCGGTGCGCACTTTACCAAAGCATGAGGTCCGAAATGCCATCGATTTACTTCAAGCTCGGCGACCAGGAGCACGAGATCGAGCTCTTTCCCGATCTCGCACCTCAAACCATCGGCAAGCTGATCTCCACCCTGCCCTCGGACATCGACATTCATTGTGCGAAGATCGCCGGACAGCACATCTTCTGGCATGCGCCGATCGTCACGGACATCGAGAAAGCACAGGACATTCTCTCGCTGCCGGCTGGCACGTTTCTCTACTGGCCGGAACGACAGTTCCTCGAACTGATCTACGGCGAACTGCAGGCCGAGAAGGCCCAGGTTTCGGTTCTTGGCAGACTGACCGGGGACATCGCATGGCTGAAGGATTTCGGCCGCAAGGTGGTCGAGGACCACGGCAAGGGGCTGATCACCGCCCAGCTTTTGCCCGGCGAAGGCCTCGACGGGCTTGCGATCGCGGAAACGCCTGTCGCGGACCCCGACCTGGTCGCTATCAGAGAGGCGCGGAGGGCGATGTGGAAGGAGCCTCCGCAGGAGTTCCTTTCACTCCTCAAGCGCGATGGCATGATGATGCCCTATGGCCCGCTGGCGATGGCGGAGGGCGAGTTTCGCAAATTGCACGAGCTGATCTGGCGGCTGCGCAGCGAAGCCTACGGCGTTGCCTTTGAGGATCGCGCCAAGGTCGCGACATTCCTGATCGACGCATTCAATGCGAGGATCGATGGCTTCTGCGGTCTCCATAATTGCGGGGCAGAACTGGACCGCGCAAAGTCGCTTCTTCAAAAGCCGGAACTCGTGGGTGAGACCATTGAGGAGCTCGTTCTCTTCACCGGTCGGGCCGCTGCCTGGCTCGATGATTTCATACCGTGGAACGAACTGACAAAAGTAACTGTCGGAACGCTTGAGAACCAGGGGCGGCGCTGATGCAGCCTCTTCACGGAGCACTGCAATAGGGTCCGGATATTCCAGTCCCCCCATCGTATCCGGACCCGTAATCACCAGGCCGATTTCTGCTGGCCGCTGGTGATTGCTCCTACATCGATGGCAATTCGAGCGGCCGATCTCTCCCCCGGTCGCTCTTTTTTTATCTCCGCGACAAACATGAAAGAGGCCGGGCGCTCAGCATCCGGCCTCTCCCTCTTTGACCTGCGATGACGTAGCCGGGCGACGGGTGTGGGGGATGCCGCCCGGCGAGGACACGCCGCACGCCGGCTTAGAGCTTCATCTTGCTGAGAAAACCCTGCTCGTAAAACGTAACGATACGAGTCAGCGAGAACGCGATGATGAAATAGATCACCGCGGTCGCCGTCAGGATCTCCACCGGCCGCGCCGTGGCGTCGGCGATCATCTGACCCTGATACATCAGGTCCGCCATGCCGACCGCGGAGACAAGGGCGCTTTCCTTGAAAAGGGTCACGCAGTTCGACAACAAGGTCGGTACCGCGCGCATCACCGTCTGCGGCAGGATCACATAGGCGAGGGAAACCCGCTGCGGCAGACCGAGCGCAATGCAGGCGTCGCGCTGTTCGGCGCCGATGGACTTCAGCGCCGAGCGGAAACTCTCGCTCGAGATCGCGCCCATATACAATGACAAGGTGGCAATGGTGGAAAACTCGTTGCCGATTTCGATTCCGAGAATTGCCGGCAGACAGAAAAAGAACCAGAAAAGCTGGATGAGAACCGGGGTGCCGCGGAAAATCTCGACGTAGCCGCGGGCGATGGCCGCGAAAACCGGGTGGGCCATCTGCCGGATTGCGGCGACGGAAAAACCGATTGCCAACCCGATCGCGAGGCCGAGGAGGGTGAAATGGAGCGTGTTCAGGAGACCGGTGAGAAGCGCATTCCGGTAATCCCAGAGAAAGCTCAGCGACGTTGAAAAATCGACCATTCCGGCGTCCTCAGGATTGCATCCAGCGCAGACGCGCCTCGATATAGCTGACAACCTGCGACATCGGCAGGGACAGCGCGAAATAGATCAGAGCGACGAGCGTGTAGATCTCGATCGGCCGATACGTCTGGGTAGCAAGGCTTTTGCCCTGGTACATCAGGTCGGCGATCGCCACGATGGCCACGAGCGAGGTCTGCTGCAAAAGGCCGATCGTGTTGGTCAGCAGTACCGGAATGGCGATCATCACCGCCTGTGGCAGCACCACATAGATGGTCCGCTTGGCCGCCGAGAGACCCAGTGCAGTCGAAGCGTCATAATGGGAAGACGGTATCGTCTGTATCGCGGCACGATAGGCTTCAGCATTGAAGGCCGTGATATTGAGGCCAAGGGCCAGCACCGCCATCGTGAACGGATCCCAGAAAATGCCGAAGAAAATCGGCACGCAATAGAAGATCCAGACGATTTGCACGAGGGCGGGCGTACAGCGGAATATCTCGATGAAAGCGATCGCCAGCCAGCGCAGCGGTGCGATCTTGCTCATGGCCATGAGGCAGACAAGAAACCCCGCCACGAGGCCGATGACCGCCGATATCGCGGTAAGCTGAAGCGTCAGCCCCAGCCCGCTCATCAGTTTCGGGAAACTGTTGAAAACGACGTTCCAGTCCCAGGTGAAAGAACCCATTGGTTTCCCCGTCAGATCGTGTCTATCGTTTCGACATGGAGAACCTTCTTGAGGAACTCGGCGGTGCGCTTTTCCTTCGGCTGCTTGAAGATGATCTCCGGCGGAGCATCCTCGACGATCCGCCCGTCCGCGCAGAAGATTACGCGTGTTGCAATGCGCCGGGCGAACCACATGTCGTGAGTGACGATCATCATCGACATCTGCTGTTCGGCGAGTTCAAGCATCAGGCCTTCGACTTCCGCCACGAGTTCGGGGTCGAGCGCTGAGGTGACTTCGTCGAAAAGCATGATCCGAGGGTCGAGAAGAAGGGCGCGGGCGATGGCGACGCGCTGTTTCTGACCGCCGGACAGCATGCCCGGATAGGCTTCGGCGCGATCCTGCAGTCCGAGACGACCGAGTAGCTGCATCGCACGCTCGGTGGCGGCCTTGCGGTTCTCACCGCGGGCGCGGATCGGAGCCAGCGTCAGGTTGTCGAGCACCGAGAGATGCGGAAAGAGCGTGTAATGCTGAAAGACCATACCGATCTTCGAGCGCACTTCGGTATCGAGGAAGTTGTCGCGCTTCCGGTTGGAATTGGCAGCGATGTAAGGGTTGCCCTCGAGTTCGATCTTGCCGCTGTCGATCTTTTCCAGTCCCATGACGCAGCGCAGGAGGGTGCTCTTGCCGCTGCCGCTCTGGCCGATGACAACGACGCGTTCACCAGGCTCCATCTCGAAATTCATGCCGTCGAGAACCCGGACGACGTCGCCATAGGATTTGACGAGATCGGTAATCTTCAGAAATGCAGGGGGCATTCCGCCTTCTCCTTCAAGCGCAAAAGCGGATGCCGCCCGAAGCGGGCGACATCCTCATTGCGGCAGAATGAATTACTTCGCGCCTTCGAGGTAGACCTCACCCCAGTGTTCCAGCGAGCTTTCGACCTCACCAAGGGCGACTTGCTCCTCAAGGAAGATGTTGAGGACAGCGAGATCGTGCGCATCGACCTGCGGCGGCAAGCCGAAGGAGATGCCCTGCTTCATGAGAGCCGGCTCGGCTTCGAGAAGTTCGACCTTGCCCTGATGGGCGACCGAAAGAAGCATGTTAGTTGTCGAGTCGGCGGCGGCCACGTCGACGCGACCTGACAGGAGCGCGAGGTTGAGGCCGTTCGCATCCGGAACACGGATGATCTCGGCCTGCTTGAAGCGGTCGGTGGTCTTGTGGTCCTGCGCGGAGCCAGACATGACGCCGACACGAATTCCCGGCTGATCGAAGGTCGACAGATCCGGGTTCGGATCCTTCAGCTTCTCGTTGGAGCTGAGATAGGCGAAGTTCATTTCGTCATATCCCGCGATGCCGGAATAGGAGATGGCGAGCGCGCGCTGCGGGGTGCGGTTGAGGGCCGGAGACATATCCCACTTGCCTGCCTGCAGACCGGCGATCACGTTGTCCCAAGTGGTGTCCACGAACTCGACATCGACGTCGAGAACCTTCGCGAACTTTTTGCACAGATCGAGATAAGCGCCACCGTATTCGCCGGTCTTGAGATCCTTCATCACATAGGGCGGCGAAATAGCCGCAGCGCAACGCAGCGCGCCACGCTGCTGAACCTGTTCCCAGAAACCTTGGGCGGACGCTGGTGCTGCAGCGAGAGTGGATACGGCTACGGCGAGGCCGGCCAGCCCGAACACACCGGCGCGCCGGCTGGATGTTCCGAGCTTCTTGAGAGCGGACATGAAGGCCATAAGGAATTCCCCTTTTCGTTGTGACAGGCAGATCAAGACGCATCGTTCGCCTTTCGTTATATCGTATAAATTTTCTTTCTTCTGTCAAACGGAGTCTGTTTGCGCATCTCATCAAATGCCAATCGAAATCCTATTTAGTTGTTATATAAAGCTTTATTAGAACGTAGCACCCATTTTACCGCACGCTGACCCGCAGGCTTATCCAGTTTCCACATCGGCTCTGACTTGCGGAGAAACGCAAAATGTAATTTGTTATATAATTATCATGATGGCCAGCGGAGGCGAAATTGCAGCGGCATTCCAACAGACGGATCCTGATCACGGGCGCAGCCAACGGTATCGGACGCGCGACTGCCGCCTTCTTTGCCCGTGAGGGCGCAAAGCTTTGCCTGCTCGACCTGCCGGATACCGGGATCGCCGAGGTAGCACGGGAATTCGGCGATCCTGCCACTATAATGTCCTTTGAGGCGTCGGTCACCGAAGAGACCGCTGTCGAAGCTGCGGTCGAGGCCATGGTACAGCGTTTCGGAGGCATTGATGCCGTCGTCAACTCCGCCGGCGTCGTGGCGGTCGAGCCGGCCCTGGAAGTGGCGGCGGACGATTTCCGTCGGGTGATCGACATCAACCTCGTCGGAACCTGGCTCGTCTGCAAGGCGGCCGCCAGCCGAATGATGTCGCAAGGCGGCGGAGCGATCGTCAACATCAGCTCTGTCTACGGCTTCCAGGGCGCGCCCAAGCGGACCGCGTATTGCGCATCCAAGGGCGCCGTGATCTCGTTGACGGATTCACTCGCCGTCGAATGGGGCAAGCTCGGCATCCGGGTCAACTCCGTTGCGCCGACGGGGACAAGAACCCCGATGGTCCGCGATCTGATCGACCGAGGCATTTATGATCTCGATGGCGTTTCCCGGAAGACCCCGCTCGGTCGCCTGGCCGAGCCAGAGGAAGTTGCCGCTGCCTGCGGCTATCTCGTTTCCGACGATGCCGCCATGGTCACTGGTCATCATCTCCGGATTGACGGCGGCTGGCTCGCCAACGGCTATCCTACCTGAACTCCAACTCCACACAGGACACTCCATCATGGTCAAACGACAGAACATCTCCTCCGGTTCGAAATTCGAGGAAGCTTATGGCTATTCGCGTGCCGTCAAGGTGGGAGACACCCTCTATATCTCCGGCACGATCGGCATGGACTATACTGCTGGCGAAGTACCGAAGGAACCCGCCGCCCAGGTGCGCCAGATCATCAAGAACTTCGAACCCGCGCTTGAGGCCGCCGGCGCGAAGCTTTCCGATATCGTGCAGATCACAACCTACGTGACGGCGCCGGAGATCTTCCAAGAAGTAGGTCCGGAACTCGGCAAGATTTTCGGCGACATCCGCCCCACCAATGCCGCACTCGTGGTGGCGTTCCCGGTTCCCGACGTTGTGGTCGAGATCGCTGCAGTCGCAGTGATCGGCTGCGAATAGGCCGGATGCCGGAGCCGATATCGATGTGCAATTCATGTGATACGGGACTCGGTTTCGATCCCGAAACCCTGCCCGAGGCGGATATGGCAGAAGCGGCTCGCGCGGCCCACGCGGCAGGCGAAGCCTGGCACTTTCATGTGCTCGCGCCCGACTGTGCCTTCAATCCGAACAAGGAGAAATACACCTTCCTTCTCGAACTGACCGCGCAGAAGCGAAATATCTGCACGGTGTTCGACGAGAGGCCGACAGGGGTCAACAAGGAACTTCTGGCCCTGCTCCATGGCGAGGCTGCACTTTCAGAAAAAGCGCCCGGAGCCGACGAACTCTCTGCTGAAGAAAGCGAGCTTCTCGACACGATCAGCAAGGTTGCGGATCTCGATAAGCGCTGGCACCATCACATGATGTTTCCGGCCTGCGGCCTGAACACGTCAGACGGCAAATGGCGCCTTTTCGTCGAGCTCGAAGGCGAGGAAACGCGTCATCTCGATTCCGATTCCGAACCGTCCGCCCTGCTCAACCGTATCGAGAGGATCTATTTCGGCATGGCATGAGCCGCCATTCGGCGAAACGATCCGGGCCGGCGAGAGACATCCCGCCGGTCTTTTTTTGAATTGTCACGGCGCGCTGCTGGGCAGGTCGTCCGGCTTTATCGGTTCGTTGAGGCGCGCCTTTCGCCTGACGATGAAGAGGCCAGCCAGAACAATGATACAGGCGCCGATGATGATCCGTGGCGCGGGAACGTCATCGAAGAAGATGTAGCCGAGCACGATTCCCCAGATGAGTAATGTGTACTGGAACGGCGCCAGCAGGGAAACGGGAGCAAGCTTCATCGCACGGGTGATCGTCAGATGCGCCAAGCCGCCGATAACACCGAGCAGCAGCAGCAACATCCACTCGACAGGCGTGGGATCGACCCAGCCGAAGACGGCGAGCGCACCGCCGCCGATCAGCATGCCCGTCGCCTGATAGATGCCGAGCGTGGTGTCGGATGTCGACTGGAGCACCTTGCTCAGGACAAGCCAGAATGCGCATGACAAGCTGCCCGCCAAAGCCAGAAGCGCGCCCATAGACAGTGATGCGGATGACGGGCCGAGCGCCACGATGACACCCGAAAATCCCACGAGAATCGCGGCCCACCTTTGCCAGCCAACTCTTTCTCCCAGGAAGAAGTGCGACAGGACCGCCACGTAGATCGGCCCGGCCATGTAGAAGGTGAAGACATCTGCGAGCGGCAGATAGACGATGGCGGCATAAAACAGCAGCGTGTCCAGCGTGATGAAGATGACACGCAAGACCTGTGTCCAGGGACGCTCGACGTTCCGAAAGGGCTTCTTTTTCTGGCCGGCGGCGGCAGGCGCCAGTAGAATGAACGCACCGACGGCGCGGATCGCCACCACCTGCCCCACACTCATGCCGGCGACGAGAAACTTGCCGAGCGCGTCGCTGGCTGCAAAGAGAAAGTTGCCTGAGATCATCAGCATGATCCCGACGGCAACGGCAGCCGCGTTACCGGGGGTCAGCAGTCCGAGAAAGCGTGCGCGCATGCGAAACCCTCCAACCGTTCCGCAATGCCATGCGGTGTCCATCGCGTGAGGAGCGGGCGATCGCGTCCGGTCCGGTTCTTGGGAAACCCCGGCGCCGGCGCGGCGCGGGAGGGAATTTTCAGCCCGCTTGGCCGAGCTCGATCGACCGGTCTCTCGCGGCTTCTGCCGCGCGCACGACGAGGGGCGCGAGTGCATCCGGCGCCATCAGAACATCAAGCGCGGCGGCGGTCGTTCCATTTGGACTGGTGACCTGGCGGCGCAGCTCCCGTGCACCGACATCGCTCTCGCGAGCGAGCTTTCCAGCGCCGTAAACGGTCTGAAGCGCCAGTTCCGAAGCAAGTTCCGCCGGAAGGCCGGCAGCTTTGCCGGCCTCAGCAAGGCACTCGATAAAATGGAACACGTAGGCCGGTCCGGACCCGGAGATCGCCGTCACGGCATCCATCAGCGACTCATCTTCGACGAAATGGACCGAACCGCAGGTGGAAAGAAGCTGTGACGCCATTTCGACTTGCGCATCCGTCGTGCTGGAACTCTTGCAACACACAAGCGCTCCGGCGCCAATCTGCGACGGTGTATTGGGCATGCAGCGGATAATCCCCCCATCTTTTCCCGCTTTGCCCTGCATGGTTGCGATTGTCACGCCCGCAGCAACCGATAGGGCGACCGCTCCGGCAGCCAGATACTCCCGGCACTCGGCCAGAATGGCGGCGGTCAAATGCGGTTTGACCGCGAGCAGTATCACCTCGGGCACGAATTGGTGCGGCACTGTGAGCTCGGCACTTGCAGAAGCGCCAAGCTCGACAGCCTTGTCTCTCAAACCATCGGCTGGCTCGACCACATGAACCCTTACCGGCCTGGAGAGCGACAGGCAGCCCTTGAGCAGGGCCTGCCCCATGTTGCCACACCCTACCAACAGGACAGACAGCTCGGTTGCTTCCATGGTGTTGCCTCGCCTTCCGTACTTTCCATTTTTTACATCATATATGTTATGACATTTTTGGCGAATCGTCCAGTATCCGGCTTTCAAGCGATGCCTCCAAATGCCCGGCTCGCACCATGACGGTTTTTCCCAGTGCGAGAGCGTCGGTGTGCTGATTACGCAGGGGACGCTGCCAATGCTGCATTTCCAGGAGACTGCGGACCGGTAAGCTGCGATGTCGCCGGCCGGCCCGGGACTTCGTCAGATTGGTGCTCGCAAACGATCGGCCTGCGGCACTGCCAATGTGTTGCCAGTGGTCTCTCCGAGTTCCACATGAAGCGCAACTCGGAGGTCACGATAGTTTGGACGTAGATCCGCTGATCGTGCGCATTACCGTTCAGGCCACGCCCATGGGGGAACCTCGACATTGGCAACGACCGTTTCCCCGTGTTCCTTCTCCAATGCAAGCATTTGCGCGCCATGGTCGCAGAGCGCTTCGACAAGCGGTCTGGCGTGACTGACGACGATGATCTGGCTACGCTCACTCGCCGCGGCGATCATCCGTGCGAGTGGATCCAGCAAGTCTGCATGCAGACTGCCTTCCGGTTCGTTCAGCACCATAAGTTCCGGCGGACGCGGGGTGTGGAGCGCTGTCGCCAGGGCAATGTAACGCAAGGTGCCGTCCGACAGTTCAGATGCGTCGAGGGGGCGGTTAAGACCATCCTGACGGACCGAAAGACGAAATAGTCCGTTCACTGCATCGATCTCGATCGCGGATCCGGGGAAGGCATCCTCGATCGCCCCATCGAAAGCTGATCCGTTGCCGATCTCACGTATTGTCTGAACGGCGGGAGCCAGATCCGAGCCGTCGGACGCGAGAGCAACCGTGCGCGTGCCGATCCTCGGAATACGCGATGGAGCGTCGCGATCTATGCGGAAGTGGTCGTAGAAGCGCCAAGCTCTCATGCGCTCGCGCAGAAGAAGCAGTTCGACCGCGTTGGTCGGGTCGGCCGCGCGCATCATCATGGTTTCGAAGGGGGCGAGATCGGTCACGACGGGCCGCAGACGACCACTATCATCCTGAATGAGCACCGATGCATTGCCGCGCCGCGCAATGGCGTTGTGCCTCGAAAGCCGCTCTCCTGCCCAAACGGCTTCTGCCTTCACAACCGGATCGTCCCCGAAGAGCGAGGCCTCCTCCCGGCTCACACCAGGTCCGGGAATCGGAAGCCCAAGATCGATGGCGTAACCGTAGTCTTCCGATGCGAATCCGAGACGAAGAGCCAGCGGGCCACGCCCGATATTGCCCTGCATCGGCGATCGGCCCGAACGCATTGCGGAGGAGTAGCCGGAGCTCCCGGCCCACATGGTCGATCGCAATCCCCCTTCCGCAGCAAGTGACGCGATTGCCTGCCCCTGTGCGACATCCGCAAGGAGCCGCAAGGAACGGTAAAGGCTGGATTTGCCGCTACCGTTCGCGCCCGTGACCACATTCAGTCGCTGGAGCGGGAGCACGAGACTGCGAAGCGAACGGTAGCCGGATACGGCAAGGGTTATCAGCGCCATGGCCGGTTTGTAGCATGCGAGCGGATTGGTTGCGCAAGGGATTGCTGTCGTTCGCCCGTCTACCGGAGATGGCCGCTAAACGAAATCCCACCCGGCGACTTCTAACTTAGCCCCTTAAGCCGGACATCTCACAGCGGCTCCACCGACCTTGGCCGACGATGGACAGAACAGCCCCCCGCGATCAAGCGCTGGCCCGTCTTGCATGGGCCGCATTGTCGAAGATCCGACTGTCGCTGCCCGAGTCCAGCTGCACGTAAATGTCTGCTTTACTCACTCTCCGGCCTCGAACACGCCTGTTCGCTCCGCGCCCAAATCGGCAGTTCTCTCGCGTATTCCGGGACGGCACAGATCACACCGCCTGACTCCGCCTTGAAGCCGAAACCCGACGCCCTACAATTATTCCAACATGTGAGGGGCCGTCTCTGACCGCGTCTCGAGAGCCACCCTGCACCGTGAAGGAACAGCCCCATGGACGTCACCCAGATCATTCTGCACGATCACGCCGAACAGCGCCGTCTGTTTGCAGCGATCAGCGAGATCGACCCGAGCGAAACCGAAGCGCTTGCCGCCATATGGGGACGCTTGAAATCCCTGCTCGACTCCCATGCTGAAGCCGAAGAGCGCTTTTTCTACCCTGACCTGCTGAAGACAGGCACCGGTGCCGCAGACGCCGACGATGCGGAGGAAGAGACACGCGACGCCATCGACGATCACAACGAGATCCGGGATACGGGCGAAGAGGTGCAGAAATACGAGGTGGGTTCGCCGGAGTGGTTCTCGGCAGTCGCTGCCTGCGAGGTCGCCAACAGCGATCATATGGGTGAAGAAGAGCGTCAGGGCCTGGTGGATTTCCGCAAACGCAACTCCCTGGAGGTGCGCCACAAGCTGGGCGTCCAATTCCTTGCGTTTCAGTGCGCCCATCTGACCGGCGTTCCCGTCGAGGACAAGGACGTGGACGACTACGTCGAGGATCCGGCGCAGACACTGGGCAAAGTCTGATCCGCATAGCGACGGGCGCATTGAGCGCGTCTGGTTGACAGACCAATTGCGGAGTTTGCGCTCGCCGCGAGTGCCGATGCCCTTATCCTGCTTGTCCGAAGCCCGATGCGGACGGCGATCGCCACAGAAATTCGGTCGTCGACCCCCTAAAACGTCTCACTGCGGATTATTCGCCGGGAACGAAAGTGCGCATTCGAACCGCTTCTCTGGGCCCTGTGTCTCGACCACGCGGAGGGTCATCGTACCGTTCATCTGTTCCATCAGCTTGTCGACGATCGTCAATCCGAGACCCGAACCCCGCTCGGTCGTCTGACCGCGTTTGAAGCGTGCGCGATAGACATCGACATCCGGATCGATCGGTCCATTGACGGCATTGGCAACAACGATGCTCCCGTCCGCAGCGATAGTCAGGGTGATAGGTTTGGCAGGCGCGCCATAGCGCCGGGCGTTTTCCAGAAGGTTGTTCAAGACAATTGCAAACGCGTCCGGATCGACCGTGCGCGGCAGATTGGCCACGCCTGGCGCCAGTTGAACATCCACGTCGGCGTCCGTATGGGACCGGCGAAACCCTTCGACGAGAAGCGTCACGAGACCCACAAGGTCCACCGGGGTTTTCGACAAACCGATGCCGGCCTCGGCGCGCGAAAGCTGCAAGAGCTTTTCCAGGATCACGGACAGGCGACGCAGCGCCGCCAGCACCTGATCCGCACGCGATTTGTCCTCCGGCCTGGTCAATTGCCCCGACAGGAGTTCCATCTGGGCAAGCGCGCCGGCAACCGGCGTGCGAAGTTCATGCGCGCTGTTGGCCGCCAGATCCCGTTCGGCATGGAGCGCGTGCTTCAGGCGGCCGAGCAGCCTATTCACTGAGCTTGTGATCGTGGCAATTTCAGTTGGCAACCCCGCGGGCGCTATGGGTTCGAGATTGCTGCCGTCGCGCTCTCCGATCGCATCGCGCAACTCGTTGACAGGCCGCGTCGCCAGCATGACGACCAGGCGGGTGGCGACCATGCCGATCGGAAGCAACAGAAGGATCGGGACCAACAGCGTGAGAGCGCTCTCGAGCGTAGCCTCGCGGCGGTGGGCGAGCGAATCCGCGACCTGTATGAAGACCGTGTTGCTGACCGTTGCGATGGTATAAATTCGCAGGTCTTCGCCGCTCCAGAAGCCGTGCCGCAACGGTGCGGGATAAGCTTCCGCACCGTTGTTGTGCGAATGCAGGACCACCCGTCCCGACGCATCGCGCACCTGGTAGGTCAGGTATTCGTCTATCTCGCCCGGATTGAGTGCGGAGACTTCGTTCGGCCCCGTGGCGTTGTTGCGGCGGAAATAATCGTCGATGACGAGCGGAGCCAGCCGTTCGGCCGTTTCTTGAAGCGCGCTGTCGAAGACCTCGTCGAACTCCTCGCGCATGACGTGGATGGAGAGGGCGACACCGATCGTCCAGAAGAGCACAAGCAGCACCGATATCGACAGGACGAGCCGTCCGGCAAGGCTGCGGGGCTTAAGATGCATCGGGGGACATCCGGTAACCGACGCCACGGACAGTCTCTATGGCGTTCTTACCCAGTTTACGGCGCAAGCGGCTGACATAGACTTCGACCGTATTGCTCTCCACTTCTGCTCCGAAGGCATAAAGCGCCTCCTCGATCTGCGCTTTCGAGATGATTGCCCGCTTGTGGGCGACCAGACGGTCCAGCACCGCCCATTCACGTGAAGACAGAAGGATCTCTTCGCCGTTCCCGCCCACGATCCGCCGTTCGGACGGATAGACGGTCATATCCTTGATGGTGAGGGCGGGAAGCGTGTGTGTGCCGTAGCGCCGGGACACGGCGTGAATTCGGGCCTGCAATTCACCGAGATCGACCGGCTTCACGAGATAATCGTCGGCTCCGGCATTCAAGCCGGCGATCCGGTCGGAAACCTGATCATGTGCGGTCATGATGATGACGGGCGTTTCGTCCCGCCGGCCGCGAAGCCCCTTGAGAATATCGAGCCCGTTGCCATCCGGCAGGCGTAGATCGAGAAGCACGAGATCGTAGGCGACGGCGTCGAGGCTGGCCTCGGCGTTGTCGCGCGAGAGGACCCAGTCGACGGCATGCCCCTGGCGATGGACATGGGTCTTTACCGCATCGCCCAGAAGCTCGTCATCTTCCACCAAGAGCACACGCATTCAATTGTTCCCATTCACGAGATCGCGACCTCTCGTCGGGCCTGAAACTGACAGGCTGCCGGGCAGCCCGCAAGACCGGAGAGATACCTTCAGGTGGCTGTCAGCTTGGTCGCCGAAATTCAGCTCCATGCCCGAAACAGGAAAGGAGCATACATCATGCAAAAGATCATCCTCGCCCTCACTATCGTAACCGCTTTCGGCGGCACCGCTCTCGCTTCGGAGAAGTGCAGCGTGGCCATGGCCGACTGGCAACCGCGCGAAGCCCTGCAGACCAAGCTCGAAGGCGAAGGCTGGAAGGTTCGCTCGATCAAGACGGAAGATGGCTGCTACGAGGCTTATGCCATCAATGCCGAAGGCAAGAAGGTCGAAGCCTATTTCAACCCGCAGACCTTCCAATCGGTCGCAATGAAGCTCGAGGACTGACCGGTGCCGCAAACGGTCAGGATTTGGGACCGTCCGGTCAGGCTCCTTCATTGGGGCCTGGCCGGCAGTGTCGCCGTGTGCTGGTTGACGGCGGATGAGCTGCAGGGTGTGCACGAGGTGGCGGGCTATACGGCTGCCGGGCTCGTCGGGCTGCGGCTCATCCTCGGTCTTGCCGGAACGCGATACGCACGCTTCAGCCAGTTCATCCGCTCGCCCGGGCGCACATTGAGCTATGCCCGCGAGATGTTCCGCCACAGGGAGCCGCGCTATCTGGGGCACAATCCGCTCGGAGCGGCGATGGTCGTCACGCTGCTCCTCATGGTGGGTGCGACCGGCCTCACCGGCTGGATGCAGACCACCGATGCCTATTGGGGTGTCGAATGGGTTCAGGAAACACATGAAGTCCTGGCAGAACTGCTGCTGGTGGCAATCGGCCTGCATGTGGCAGGCGTCATCCATGCGAGCTTTCGCCATCATGAGAACCTGGTTTTCGCCATGATCAATGGTCGCAAGCGCGCACCGGAGAGTGGCGATATTCTCTGAACCCGGAGCGAAGCCAGACAGACAGGACGCCGCAGCCCGCGGCGTCCTTTTTTGTTTGTCATTCAGCATCAATGGGTCGCGGGCGGGAAAACGGAGTTGCCCCACCTTCACTCCCAGAATTGAATGGCAAGGGCATAGACGAACAGGATGGAATTGGCGGCGATCAGGCAGAAGACGGCCAACGAGCCGAGATCCTTGGCGTGTTTTCCCGTCTCCGAGATTTCAGGCGAAATCCGATCGATGATTTCCTCGATCGCCGTATTGACCGCCTCGATGGCGATCAGCAGGAGAAACAGGATGGCGGCGGACAGGCGGACTTGAGCGGTGACGTCGATAACCGCGTAGACCGCCGCCAGTCCGACGCCCGCCGCGGCCTCGTGCCGAAAGGCAGCTTCCCTTGCCAGACGCACGAGACCGCCAAGCGAATAGCATGCGGCCGCCCAGAGATGGGCAAGACCGGTTTGCTTGGGTGGCGCGGATCCCACATGATCGGTCATGAAGACACGCCGTCGCGGCAGGAGGCGAAGATGTCGAGAGCTGGGTCGTAGACCTTCGTCTCGACGCGCATCAGGCCGAGAACGCTGTGAAAGAGCTTGTCCTGCGATTGAGGCGCATCCGTCTTCGCCGAGAGACATGACCTATCGATCCCTGTCGACTGCCGAAGTCCCTGTGAGGTCCAGAGGACGAACGGAATGTGGGTCTGCTCTTCGGGCGCAAACATGTAAGGCGCGCCGTGCAGGTAAAGTCCCTTTTCCCCGAGCGACTCGCCGTGATCGGACATGTAGATCATGGCCCCGTCGAGCCGGTCGGCGTGCGCACCGAGCTTGTCGATCACCTCCGACAGAATGTGATCGGTGTAGAGTATCCCGTTGTCATAGGCGTTGGTGATGGTTTCGGGCGTGCAGGCGTCGAAGTCCACGGTACGGCAGTCCGGCACGAACTTCCGGAATTCCTCGGGATAGCGCAGATAGTAGGCCGGGCCGTGGTTTCCCAGTTGGTGCAGCACCAGCACGGCGTCGCCCTTGACGTCGTTCAGCCAGGCATCAAGCCCGTCCACCAGGATCTGGTCGAGGCATTCGCCACCTGAACAGTAGCGCGGATCGCCTGAACTGAAGAAATCGATCTTCTTGATCCGATCGGCCACCTGCTTGTCGCCGGTATTGTTGTCCCACCATTCGGTCTTGATGCCGGCATGGGTGAGGACGTCCATCAAATCCTCGGTCGCGAGCGCTTTGGCATGGGAGTAATCCTGACGGCTGTAGACCGAGAACATGCACGGCACGGATACCGCGGTTGCCGTACCGCAGCTCGAGGTGTCCTTGAAATAGAGGATATCGCGCTTGGAGAGTTCCGGATTGGTTTCGCGCCCATAGCCGCCGAGCTGGAAATTCGCAGCCCGCGCCGTCTCGCCGACGACGACGATGGTCACCCGCGGCTTGCGATCGACATTCTTGGTGTCGTCCACCACCCTCGCATCCGTGCCGAGCGGCTGGGCGACGATGGTTTGCTCCTCGCCTTTGCGGATGAAGAGCTTGGCGGCACTTCCGATCGGGAAAAGCGGATTGAGCGTGTGGAACCAGTCACGATGCTGGCGGATGTTGAACGTGAACGTGCCGCTTTGCGAGTAGCCGGCCAGCGCGAACACCAGCAGACAGGGAATGATGATCATCAGGTTGACCGCGACCTTCTTCAGGATCGGGCGGTGCACGATGTCGACTGATGCAATGAACAGCGACGGCAGAATGCCGAACACCACCATGTGCAGAATAAAGGCGCGCGTGATGAGGTGGCCAGCTTCCGCCTGATTGGTCTCGACCGCGTTGCGGACCATCTCGCTGTCGATGATCACGCCGAACCGGTCCATGAACCAGGCACCCGCGACGCTTGCCAGAACAAGCAGGATTAGAACCGGCTTGGTGAGATACTTGACCGACAGCGAGACAAAGAGGGCGATGAAGATCGCGAATATGCCGACCCCGAGCGCAAGCAGGGCCATGACGTCGCCGTTGAGATAGGCAACCGACTTGTCCCAGAAAGTCGTGTTGAGGAAAACAAGGACGTAAACTGCGGTAAGGATGGACAGCCACTCGCTGCGCATCCGGGGCCTGAAGCGCAAAAGCGATTTGAACAAGCCGCTTCCTTCCATGCATCGACTACGGGAGCCGGTGCAATGGCTGCGAAACCTGACAGGTACCTGAACGGCGCCAAGGAAGGTCGCTCCGGCATCAGCACGCGCCCGCTTGATGGTGGTCCCCAACCGCCTGGAATTCTCCGGACTGCCGAAGTTCGATCATTCCATTGCTTTTCCATGACGGGTTTGCCGGCAAACTGACCGAATTTCGCCTGCGGCGGCGGCTCTTTCCGGAAACGTTTACCTGTGATTCATCACATCCTAATAAGCAAGTATTTGCGGCGGCTTTCATCATTCCATTTTGGACGGACGAGATCCGTGCTCTCGTCGCGATGCGCAGGAAGTTGCATCGCCAGAAGTGAATCACGCTATCGGGGAACTGAAGATAAAATGAAGATCAGCGGGAAAATCCAGCTTGTGGTCGGGGTGATGGGCCTTTCGACGTTGCTCATGGGGGCAATCGCCGTCGGAGTGGTTTTCGGCTACGGCGTCAAGATGAAAGAATATGAGAACGCTTCGGACCGGTCTTTCCTGGGTGAATCCCTCAACAGGCAGGTCGGCGCGGTCGCTCTGGACTCGCGCGGTATCTACACCGCCAACACCAAGCGCGACGCGAAGCCCTTTGCGGAAGGCATCCGGACAAGCCTTGCCAAGATTGACACGATCCTGAACGACTGGGCCCCGATGGTCCCCGCCAGCCAGACCGACGACTTCGCCGAAATGGCGACGGAAGCGAAAGCGTTCGCGGAGCATCGTGCCGAAACCGCCCGGCTTGCGCTCGAGATGTCGCCGCGCGTGGCGAACCTTCAAGGCAACACGCTCGAGAACCGGAAGAAAATGGAGGCATTTCAGGTCGCGATCGATGACGTTGTGGCGCAAGACCGGAAAAACCTGAAGGCCATCAAGGACGAAGTCGCGCAGTTTCAAGACATCATGCTCGCGGTGGTCGGGCTGACCGGTATCCTCGGTCTCGTGGCCGGGTTCGGCGCAGCTTCGTTCATTGCCCGGCGTCACCTGAGCCAGCCGATCCAGTCCATCACCCATACGATGACCGAGCTGGTGAAGGGTGATCTCGACACGGAAGTGCCCTATGCGGGCCGTCCGGACGA
>CEQK01079453.1_pt1 | contig 18767 bp, 16 predicted proteins | sample 531051 | NCBI WGS metagenome assembly CEQK01 (sample SAMEA2621229, study PRJEB7988) | marine metagenome | biome: marine biome (ENVO:00000447); feature: deep chlorophyll maximum layer (ENVO:xxxxxxxx); material: "saline water (ENVO:00002010), including plankton (ENVO:xxxxxxxx)" | depth 150 m
CTGCGTGGCGCCGAGGAGGATGCCGGCGACCAACACGACATACATCAGCCGGCGCGCGAAATCGTTGAGCTCTCCGCCAAAGATGAGCATGCCGCCTGCGACCGCAACGGCGGCCAGCGCGATGAACCCCGCAACCGGACCGGTGATCGATTGCTGTATCTGCTGGAGCGGCCCCTCCCAGGGCAGACCGCCGCCACTTGAGGCGAGCGCCGGCGTTGCAAGAGCGACAAGTAGGAGCGTTGCCGCAACCGGGATGGCGGCCAGAGCGCGGCTGTTACGCGGCATGACTTTCCTCGTCGATCTGGGGATGGTGATCTGTCGCGTAGCGCGCGCCGTCGAAGCCGGTGACATACATGACATCACGCACCCGCCGCCCGTGGCCGGCGCGTTCGATCGAAACGACGAGGTCGACGGCTTCACCGATCACTTCTCGCATCGGCTGCTGGCTGACCTCTGCGGTCAATTGCTCGAGGCGGCGAAGCGCGGAGATGGCGCTGTCGGCATGAATAGTCGTCACGCCGCCCGGGTGGCCGGTATTCCATGCCTTGATGAGGGTGAGCGCGGCACCGTCGCGAACCTCGCCGACAATGATCCGGTCCGGCCTCAGCCGCATCGTGCTCTTGAGAAGCCGGGCCATGTCCACTGTGTCGCTGGTATGAAGGGCAACCGCGTTCTCGGCGGCGCACTGGATTTCCGCGGTGTCTTCCAGGATGACCAGACGGTCATCGGGCGACCGGGCGACGATCTCAGCAATCACTGCGTTGGCAAGCGTAGTCTTGCCCGATCCGGTTCCGCCGCTGATCACGATGTTCATGCGCGAGGCAACGGCGCTCCGCAGCACGGTTGCCTGGCGGTGGGTCATGATTCCTGCGCGCACATATTCCTCGAGCGGAATGAGCCGGGATGCCCGCCTTCGAATGGTGAACGTGGGCGCAGCGACGATTGGTGGGAGCAGACCCTCGAAGCGGTGCCCGCCGATCGGGAGTTCGCCCGAGATGATCGGCTGGCTCGCATCCACCTCGGTCTGCAGCGCATGGGCCACGCTGCCGATAATGATTTCGGCGGCGCCGGGCGCGAGCTCACCAATGGGCTCGACCCCCTGCCCCAACCGTTCAACGAACAGCCGGGCATCCGGATTGAGCATGATCTCGACGACCAGCGGATCGTCGAGCGCCTGGCAGATCGCCTCTCCGAGTGCGTCCGTAAGTTTGCGCACGAGCCGGTCGTGTGACGGTGCTCGGCTCATCGGGCACCTTCCGGAAACCGGACCTCGCTAGACGCAGTTGTGTCGTATCGAGCGGCTCCGCACCACTCTCGTCTCCATGGCATGTATCTGTCCCACCAATGCGATTGACGGGCTCTTTCGATCATGGATGACTTCGTTCCGTCAGCCCGGCAGAATTGCCGGGTTCGGTTGGGGTGAGTCGGCTTCTGGACGGCGGATTGGAGGATATTTGCTTTCCCAGGGCCCAACGGCCGGGTTCGGCCCCGGCAATTCTGCCGGGCCAGGATTTGCTCCAGGTATCATCAGGCAAAGTTGTTAAGTCACTGAGAGAAAAGCAAAAAGGCCGCCAAGATCAAGGCTGCCGCCGATCTTGGTCGCCCTTCTGGAAACCTTCTGTTAACCTAAAATCGCTTGCCAGAGAACGGGAATCGCTCATACTGGCGCCAGATTGGCCGTATGGCCGAATATGGCGCTATTTTCTCGTTCGGGGGACAAAGCGGAGATGGCATTTCTCCCAAGTTTTGAGTTTGACGACAAGATCCTCGCCCAAGGGGCCGAGATCTCGCGCAAGCTCGACCAACTGAGGGTCGAGAAGTTTCCGACCGAAGGGCAGAAGACGCTTCGGCGGTTCTCGATGGCCGAGGTCGCCCACTATCTCGGGATCAGTCCAAACAATCTGAAACGCCTCCATCTCGAGAAGAAAGGCCCCGAGCCGTTCGTCGTTGCCGGCGGACGGCGCTTTTACTCGGCCGAGCAGATGACCGAGCTTCGGGACTATCTCGATAAGCACGGGCGATCGGATTCCAAAAAGTATGTGCCCTACCGCAAACCCGGCGAAAAGCTGCAGGTCATTGCGGTCGTCAATTTCAAGGGCGGGTCGGGAAAAACCACCACTACGGCACATCTCGCGCAGCACCTTGCGCTCACGGGTCACAGGGTCCTGACTGTGGATCTTGATCCGCAGGCTTCGCTATCGGCCCTCCATGGTTTCCAGCCCGAGCTCGACAAAAACCCCTCGCTCTACGATGCGATCCGGTATGATGACGCCGCTCCGGTCGAAGACGTTATTCGCAAGACGAACTTCCCGTTGCTCGACATCATCCCGGCGAACCTAGAACTGCAGGAATATGAGTACGAGACGCCGCTTGCGATGCAGTCTCCGTCTCAAGAAGGAAAGCGGTTCTTCACGAGGGTCGCCAAGGCGTTGGATTCGGTCAGTGACCGTTATGACGTCGTGGTCGTCGATTGCCCTCCGCAGCTTGGCTATCTGACGCTCTCGGCACTCTCGGCCGCCACCTCGGTTCTGATTACAGTCCATCCGCAGATGCTGGACCTGATGTCCATGAGTCAGTTTCTGCTGATGCTGGGCAATATCATGAAGTCGATCAAGAATGCTGGCGCGCAGGTTCAGCTGGACTGGCTGCGCTATCTCATCACCCGATACGAGCCCACGGACATTCCCCAGGCGCAGATGGTCGGCTTCATGCAGTCGATGCTTGCCGAGGAAATCCTGAAGAACCCGATGCTCAAATCCACGGCGATTTCCGACGCCGGCCTCACCAAGCAGACGCTCTATGAGGTCGAGCGATCGAACTTCAATCGGGATACTTACGATCGTGCAATCGACAGCATGGATGCCGTGAACTTCGAGATTCAGGGACTGATCCACCAGGCATGGGGGCGGCTGTGATGTTGACTGCCGTCAAAACCGCCAAAAAAGTGCGCGGTTTCAAGCGCATAAGTCGGATAAGGGGGTGCTAGCCAAATGGCGCGGAAAAATCCCTTTGCGAGCATTATGGACAACGGCAACGCTCCCGCTGAGCGCCCGGTCGCGCGAGACTACGCCTTCAAGGGTGCATCACGCTCGCTCATAAGCTCGATCGACGAAATGGCAGCTCAGGCAGGCAAGCTGCTCGAGGGCGAGACGATAATCGAGGTTGACCCCGACTTGGTGGACCAATCCTTCGCCAACGACCGGCTCAACGTTGATCAGGAAGACTACGAGGCCGACTACGCCCAGGTGCTGGAGTCGATCCGCAGTTCCGGTCAGAACTCCCCGGCCCTCCTTCGCCCTCATCCCGAGCGGTCCGGCCGCTACATGCTGGTCTTCGGTCGCCTCCGCTGGCGCGCCGCTAAGGAGCTTGGTCTCAAGCTTCGCGCTGTCATCAAAGAGATCTCCGAGCGCGACCATGTGATCGCCCAGGGACAGGAAAACAACGCACGAGCGAACACGTCCTTCATCGAGAAAGCGTTGTTTGCCGCCGACATCGTTCAACGGAAATTCGACGAGGACAACGCGACCGCCCTCGCCGCGATCGGCGTCGATCGGCCGACACTTTCGAAGATGCTCTCTGTCGCGTCGATACCCAAGGACCTGCTCGAAGCGATCGGCCGCGCCAAAGCCGTTGGTCGTGATCGCTGGTACGAGCTCAAACTCCTCCTCGACAAGCCGGGCAATGTCGACACTGCCCTGGCTCTGGCGTCGAATTCCGATTTTCAAGGGATGCCGAGCGAAGCGCGGTTCGATGCGATCGTCGCGAAGCTGAAAGCCTCCAAGCCGCGCCGCCGTGCCGCGCCAGCACCATCCAAACGCACTTGGGCGCCGTCTGATGGGCGTGTCGCCGCGGAGATGGTGGCCAGTGGCAAGAAATTCACCATCGCCCTCAAGGCGAAGGGGACCGACGCAACAGCGTTCGGTGACTACCTCTCGGAAAATCTCAGCGAGTTGTATGAGGCTTTCCGTCGGGAAAAACGAGCAACCACAAACGGAGATTGAGCGCAAAAGAAAAAGGCCCCCGAAACGGCATTCCGGAAGACCTTCTCTTTAAGTTTGGCGACTGAGAGAATCCCACTTCCGCGAATCATAGTCAAGACCATTCAGGTCGGTTTGAGCGCCGATTCGGCGAGCAGGTTTCTTTTGCCTAGCGATAGGTGAAGAAAAATGCAGACGCATACCCCAACGACGCCCTTTGGGCGGCGAACGATGTCGCTTGGCATGATGGCAAGCCAGGCTGTGGCAAAGACCGTGCCGGAAAGTGCGCAGGTCCAGAAATGGAAAGTCTTCCATTCGATCCGGGAGGCGCGCGACCTGATCGGCGCCACGGACCGCGCACTCGCCATTCTCAACGCCCTGCTCTCGTTCCATCCAGAAACGGAGCTCTCGGGCGACGGTGAACTGATTGTCTGGCCGTCGAACGAGCAACTCATGGCCCGTGCAAACGGCATGCCGGCGACAACGCTGCGGCGGCATCTGGCCGTTTTGGTCGACTGCGGGCTGATCATTCGTCGCGATAGTCCGAACGGCAAACGCTTCGCCCGCAAGGGCAGGGGCGGGCAGGTCGAACAGGCCTACGGGTTCGATCTGGCCCCGATCGTTGCCCGTGCGGAGGAGTTCGAGGAACTGGCGGACGCGGTTCGGGCCGAAAAGAATGCCTTTCGGCTTGCCAAGGAACGCCTGACGTTACTGCGCCGCGACGTCGTCAAGCTTATTGAGACCGGCATCGAGGAGAACGTTCCGGGCAATTGGGGCAGGGTACAGCAGACCTACCAGGCTATTGTCGGCCGCCTGCCGCGCTCTGCCCCGAGGCAACTAATCGAAGACATCTGCTGCGATCTCCACGGTCTCTACACGGAGATCCTCGAGGTGTTGGAATCATTTGCAAAAACACAGAATCCGGACGCCAATGAGTCCCATTCTGGCCGCCACATACAGAATTCAAACCCAGACTCCATATCTGAATCTGAACAAGGCTCTCGAAAAGAGAGTGATGCGGGCGGCAACGCCGCGGAAAACGGCAACCTGCGGAGCTTGCCGAAGCGGGAGTTGCCCTTGGGGATCGTGCTTGATGCCTGCCCGGACGTGAGGGACTTGGTGCCAGGGGGTGAGATACGCCATTGGCGGGACTTTCTGGCGGCCGCAGAGGTGGCCCGGCCACTGCTTGGGGTCAGCCCGAGCGCCTGGCGAGAAGCCTGCGAGGCCATGGGCGAGGTGCAGGCTGCGATTACGCTCGCGGCGATCCTGCAGCGCTCCGACCAGATCAACAGCGCTGGTGGTTACCTGCGCAGCCTGACGGACAAGGCGAGGGAGGGCAAATTCTCCACCTGGCCGATGATCATGGCGCTTTTGCGCGCCAAGCTGGACGCCAGCAGGTCTTCCGCCGCAAAGCCTCCGGAGCCGCAAAGCGACGGGGACAAGGCGGGCGAGCGTTTAGAGGTCTCGGACGCGCTGCTGCGATCGCTGGAACGACCGAGAAGGTGAGGGTGCCTCGATGAGCCGAACTGCCTTGTTGCCCCCGGCCATCCTGCGGCGGAAACTTGGTGCTCAGTCGCCGTCGACAAGTCCGTCGAATGCCTCGAGCAGTGCGTCGACGATCGCTTGGCCAAGAGCGTTTGCGGTTTCACCGATCCGTGGTTCGTCTTCGTTCCGGACCGCTGTAGCGAGATCCGAACCTTGGTCCTCCAGGATCGATTGGGCCCGCAAGATCGCCCATTGGGCGAAGTCGTCCCGGCTGTTGACGGTCATTGTTTCCATTGCAGTGCTCTCCGGATTTGTTGGCGTATGCTGGCGACGGTCGGCACCCGCGATCTGTACGACGTTCGCGCTCTAACGTCATTCCGGCTTCCGCGCTCAGGCTGCGTCGAGCAGGCCGCTTCGCTTTGCCCGGTCGAGAAGATTCTTTACGGAGGAGGGCGCCCATCTCGTACCACCCCGCGGCGTGCGCTCATGAAGGCGCTCGAGCTGGTTCGCGATCTCGCGCAAGGTGAGCTCCGGATTGGAGGAATGGATACCCGCCACAAGCGTCATCAGGCGATCCTCGGGCGGTCGAGGCGGTGACTTCCTCAGGAGCGACTTGTCGGCCATGCCTTCGCTGACCATCCATCTTACCGCGCGCCGCAGGCGCTCCGAGGTCCAATCGAAGCCGCGTTGCCTGAGGACGCGCGAGATGTCGTCCCAGGTGTGGTCTGGCCGCATGCGCCGGACGATCGGAAGCCATTGATTGGCACTGGACTGGATGCGCGCGCCGTAGGCCGCCTTCTGGGCAGCCGTCATCTTGGCCAGCATCTCCGGCCGGCGTTCCCTGACCCCGGGATTGCCTGGTAGCCGGCCTTTTGCCTTGGCAGCTTTGACGCCGGCCTTCGTCCGCTCCGAGTTGAGTGCCCGTTCCAGCTGGGCGACGGCGCCAAGGACCTGCAGCGAAAACATGCCCTGCGGCGTCGTGGTATCGATGGGATCGCTCAACGAGCGGAAATACGCGCCTTTGGCAGTCAGCTCCTCGATGACATTGAGCAGGTGGCTCACCGAGCGCGCCAGGCGGTCGAGGCGAACCACAACGAGGGTGTCGCCGGCGCCGATCTCGCGCACAAGCAGAGCGAGGGCAGGGCGGGTCCGCGAGGCGCCGGACCCATGCTCCTGGATGATTGCATCGCATCCGGCCGACCTCAGTTCCATCTCCTGCGCTTCCGTCGCCTGCTCGTCCGTGGAGACGCGCGCATAGCCGATAAGCCGGCCCTGTGGTCGATGAGAGGAGCGATTGGGCGGTGTTTTGGCCATTTGGAGAGCCTGAGAGCGGTGTTGAAGGTGAATTTACAAACATAGAAGATACGGATAACCGATCGTTTGTAAACGTCTCTTGAGCGTCTTTCTATCACCGGCATGTGCAAGAAAACCCCGGAAAAACGGGTTCTCTCGTCGATCTGAGCACCGGTTGCAGGGTCTCTGTTCAATCTCGTAGGCCGCAGCGCTCATTATATCTAGAGGGTCTTGCGAATTACCGGTGTGACGGAATCCAAATGCATGATAGCTTCTGTAACGAATTTGAAGCACCGTGTTATCAATGGCTTACGATATCGGGAAATTGACTCATGAGACCCTCCTGGGGCCGATTGCGGCCGCGGAGGACGCGCTTGCCCGGCTTGATGAGCGCGTCGCCCGATCCGAGGTCGGGGCCGGCTTCACCGAACGAGCTGATTTCTTCGATTCCGTTTCCAGTATGTGGGTCGGCGGCGAGCTCGTCCATCTTGAGGATCTGGTTCTCCACGACGCACAGATGGACATTCGCGCGCCCAGCCATGAGCTCGTGATCGCGCACCGCTTTGTCCGGGCAAGGCGCCGGGTCTCGCGGAACAAACCTGGATGGGCGGTTTCGCGGTCGGGTATCATGGCGCTGGCTGGCGTCGCGGAAGAGACCTCCGTCGAGGCCGAATCCGTTGGCAGGGGAGGGGAGGGGGGCGAGCTCGACTTGGTTGGTGACGCAGCCCTCTTTCCCGAGCTGGCCGAGATCGATGAGGTCCTCGCTCGCACCCAATGGCTGGTCGATGGCAATGCGGCTGTCGAACAAAGGAAAAGAGAACCCGAGATCAGTGTCGGCGAGCTGCTCATTCGCGATCCAGATTGGGATGAAGGTGAGCGGATTGGCGAGTGGCTTGTTCTGGTCAAGCAGGTCGAACGGCTTCCGGCCACGCTAGCCGCCGCGGTTCTCTGGGATGCATGGGAACATCTCGGACCCCTGCAACGCCAGCACTGGCTTGGTCAGGTGCTCGTTTCGGATTTCCTGCGATCGCGCGGAAAAGTCCGATCTCACCTGCTGGCATTTGCCGTCGGGCTGCGTGAAGTTCCGCGCGAACGGCGCCGTGCCAGTGATCGGACTGTGCGACTGGTCGCCTTTCTGGATGCGATGGGTGCGGCCGCCGCTGCTGGAATGAAAGACATCGACCGACTGACTCTGGCAAAACGCCAGCTCGAGCGGAAAGCAGCGGGCAAGCGCACAACAAGTAGCATTCCGGTCGCCATCGACCTTCTGCTGTCGCGGCCGATCGTTTCGGCACACATGATCGCGAAGGCTGCGAAGATCACGCCGCGCGGTGCGTTGAATCTGGTCGGCGAACTCGGCGTGCGTGAGTTGACGGGTAGGGGGCGCTATCGAGCGTGGGGCGTTCTTTAAAGACAGATTTCCCATCGTCGCGAGGAACGGCAAGGGCGACGAGTTTCCAAAGATTGCGACTTATTTCGGACAAACGATGATGCATGATCCTATATTAATAGCTCTTGTCGATCATTATCATATATCAAAAGATTGACAATTGAAGCGTGGAGCACTAGATGCATCATCCTGATCAAAAAATTACTTCTGATCTAGGATTATGTATCGTGTCTTACCAAAGCGAAAGCCTGACCGCGCAGGCGCGCGAAGTTCGCGAGGCCTCTGGCGTGAGTCAACGCGCGCTTAGCGAGCGGGCTGGGCTGACTCAGAGCCATATCTCACAAATAGAAAGCGGCAAGATGGAACCCGGGTTGTCGAGTTTCATCGATATGACCCGCGCGCTCGATCTCGAGCTCATGCTCGTGCCGAAAAAACTCGTTCCCGCAGTGCTGAGCCTCGTGAGGGCGCAAGCAACGCCCGACATGCATATCCATGCCGGTCAGCCGAACGACAAGCGTTTTGCTCGCGCCGAGCGCCTGGTCAAGAAATTGAAGCACCTCTACGGCAGTTCGGCCGATCTCGATCGTATAGAAGATACGCTGCGTTTTTTGCGCCGCGTGAATCTCAGCGATCAGGAGATGCAATTGGTACGTGACCTGCTCGCGCGCCTCGATCGATATCAGGCGAGCGAGCAGGCAGCGCCGGTCGTGCGCGACATCGCGCAGAACCTGCAGCGTCTGCGCAACTCAATTGCCCATGCGGCTCCGTCTGAACCTCGACCCGCCTATGCGCTGGACGATGGAGACGAAGATGCCTGACGTCTCCGTTCTCGATGTGCGGCTTTATGACGAGTCGATCGGTACGCTGACCCATTTACAGGGTGAGCGAACGATTTTCGCGTTCAACGAAGACTATGTCGAGAACCGGGATCGACCGACCTTTAGCCTGTCGTTCAAGGACGACCTGGGCGGCCTCATCACCAATATCCGCCCGACCCAACGTGTTGTACCCCCATTCTTTTCGAACCTGCTGCCGGAGGGAGGCCTGCGCCGCTATCTTGCGGAGCGGGCAGGGGTCAACCAGCAGCGGGAATTCTTCCTCCTTTGGGTGCTGGGCCTCGACTTGCCAGGAGCACTGTCGATTCATCCGGCGGCAGGGGACGCTCTTCCGCCTGCCGCTGACGATGATTTGCCGGACAACGCCAGACCCAATGCACTGCGCTTTTCACTTGCTGGTGTGCAGCTCAAATTCTCCGCGTTCGCGCACGCAGGGAAGGGCGGAGGCCTGACCATTCCCGCCGAAGGCGTTGGCGGCTCTTGGATCGTGAAGCTCCCGTCCCAGCAGTTCGGCGGCGTTCCCGAAAACGAGTTCTCGATGATGACGCTCGCCGGGATGATCGGCATGGACGTGCCGATCATCAACTTGGTCGATCTCGATGCCATCGCCGGCATTCCAGAAGGCATGGGCGAGCTGAAGGGACAGGCGCTTGCTGTCAGTCGCTTCGACCGAACCGCCGATGGTCCCGTCCACACCGAAGATTTCGCGCAGGTCTTCGGGGTTTTCCCCGACAACAAATACAAGCGCGCGAGTTACGCCAACATCGCTCGGGTCATAGGCACCGAGGCGGGGGACGCCGGCGCCGCCGAGTTCATTCGCCGGCTCGTGTACAGCGCGCTGATCGGAAACGGCGACATGCACCTCAAGAATTGGTCGCTGATCTATCCGGACCGGCGATCGGCAGCCTTGTCGCCAGCATACGATCTCGTGTCGACTATTCCCTATATCGAGGGTGAGGACACGGCTGCGCTCAATTTCTCCAGGACCAAGAAGATGGCCGAGTTCGATGTCGACGAGCTTCGGCACCTGGCGGCCAAGGCCCTTCTGTCCGAAAAGCTGGTCATCGACACCGCCATGGAAACCGTCCAACGCTTCCGCGAGGTCTGGCAGACCGAGAAGGGGCATCTTCCTCTCGCCGCCACGGTAGTGAAGGCAATCGACGCGCACGCGCCAACCGTGCCGCTACAGGCTGAACTCGCATGAGCGGAGACCCCGTCTTGGTTCCTGTGGCGCACCCAGCGACGATACTCGACCCAGCACAGTTTACCCGTATCGAAGCTGTCCATCGCGGTTTCCTTTTTCACCATCTCTACACCGTGCAGTGCCTGCTGAAGGCGGCGGAATTGTCGGTGCAGAAAGCATTGTCAGGTTGTTTTGCTTACCCGCGATGGCTCAGCAGGTTCTGCCCTTATGCTGTCAGATCGCATTTATATGCGGAAACCCGTAGCATTTGGGGGAACACGCGGCAGTCTGGTCGTAGACCGACAGGAAACGCTGTGCCTAGCCGAGCGATTTGAACCGGTTCATGACCTTTTCTCGTCGTCGGCAGTGCCTGTGCGACGCTGCAACCCGAGTTTTCAGACTCTTGTGCTAGCGATGCTCTACCCCGGCGCAAGTTCTGCCAGAGCAGCACTGTAGACCGAAGATTGTCGGTGACCATCGCCCGCGGCTGGCCCGGGTCTTGAACAGCTTCCGGAAGAAGCGCAGCCGCCTTAGGCCAAGATGTGTAAAACATCGCCCTTGGCGTCCACTGCCCGCCATAGCCAGTGTTTGCGTCCCTTGATAGGCACTACCACCTCCTCGAGGCGCCACTTATCCGCAGCGAGCTGCGTGCCGAAACGCGTCACACGGTCCCGCACCGTTTCGTAGGAAGCCGTGATCCCGCGCGCTGCCAACAGATCGTCGACGTCGCGAAGATTGAGAGCAAAACGATGATGGGTCCAGACTGCGTAGCCGATGACCGAGCGCGGAAACCGGAGACCTTCAAACGGGAAAGATCAGACAGATTCCACACGGCACCAAAATACAACGCAAAGACGGCTCCAACAACCTGACAATGCCCCGGGTGAAGAATACATGCCGAAAATTGGCGGCTTCCAATTATTCAATAGGGCGCGGCGACCGTCGCAGGATTCGAGGGGATGCTTTGGCTTAGAAAAGGCTTCGGCTTAATAGGCCGTTGGCGCGTCAATGATCAGAATGATCTGTTGGCGCACCTATTCGGACTTCAAAAGACTAATAAAACGTAAAGATGATGCCGATATGGGATCACACCGAGACTACCGAAGTTTTGCGAGACACCTGCAAAAATCTCCCCTGTTAATTTGAGCGTAACCAGCCTTGTGTCAATTCGAGACAAATATCGGGAGAGCAAGAAATGTTTGCAGTGGCTGGCTGCATTATCAACGAACATGATCTTTGGCTGGTCGCCATCGCAGCAGTTATCTGTGCCGCAGGCTCCTGGGCCACATTGCAGCTCTTTGCACGAGCCCGCATGTCGACCCGATTCGAACGAGAAGCGTGGCTGATACTTACCTCGGTGGTCGCCGGTGCCGGAATATGGTGCACCCATTTCATCGCCATGCTTGGCTACAATGCGGACCTGCCTGTCAGCTTTGATCCCGTCTTGACCATCGTTTCATTTCTGTTGGCGATTCTCGGCGTTGCAGCCGGCTTTCGCGTAGCGGCGGTCGGATCCAGTCCGTTTCTCTCGGTTTCGGGGGGCATCATTTTCGGACTGGCGATCGCTCTCATGCACTACACCGGAATGCAGGCCTACCGGGTACAGGGTATTGTGACGTGGTATCGTGCCTACATCATAGCCTCCATTGTGTTGTCCATGACGCTGGGAGGCGCCGCACTCTACGTAGCGTCTCACTTGGCGCTTGCCGCCAGCCGGTTTCTCGCTGCGGGCCTGTTAACGGTTGGCATCATTGTTTTGCATTTCACGGGAATGACCGCATTTCACGTCGAGCCGATGTTGATTGACCCCACTGCCAACGCCGACTCTGCTGCATTGCGAGCCATGGCTTTTGCCGTGGCTGGCGTGGCATGCGTCATCTTGGGTGCCGGCTTTGCGAGTACCTACATTGACTCCAAGGCGCGAGCGGACGCATCCGACGCCCTGAAGAACATGTCGAATGGTCTGCTGGTGGTTGCCCCTGACCGCACGATTCGGCTGTTCAATCACCGCGTTTCCGAGCTCCTGAATTTGGATCCGGACGGTATATGGATCGGCATGCCGATCGAGAATTTTCTGGCGAATGTTGGTGAGAAGGCAGGTTGGAATGCCGAGCGTCTCCAGGCAGTCATAGATAAGCACCATACGTGGTTTTCGACCGGCGAAACCGTAAGGGTCGATCATTATTTTGATGATGGCCGCGTAATAAATGTGTTCTGTCAGCCGGTGGGCGACGGCAGCGCAATCATCACCTATGATGATGTGACGGAAGCCCGGTCGAGCCAGGCCGAAGTCGCCCATATGGCGTTCCACGACGCGTTAACCGGCTTGCCCAATCGACGCAGCTTCAGAAATGATCTCGAGGCGCTTGCGGCAGAGCGGAACTGGGTCATGCTGATGCTCGATCTCGATCGGTTCAAGCCGGTGAACGATACATTCGGTCATGCCATCGGAGACAAATTGCTCATCAACGTTGCTCAACGTCTTCAAGAGCTCTGTGATCGAAGTGAAAAACTGTTTCGGCTCGGGGGGGACGAACTCAGCATCCTGTCCGCACGCGATACCGACAGAGCTCTTCTACTTGCAGCCGAGATCGTCTCTGCACTGTCAAAACCTTTCGAAATCGAAGGGGCGACGATCTCCATAGGCTGTAGTGTCGGGATTGCCTGCTTCGACGGCGAAACCGACACAGCTCTGGTTCAGCAGATGGCTGATTTCGCGTTGTACAAGGCCAAGGAGAATGGTCGCGGATGCTTTGAACTTTACGAGAAGGGCATGCTGGAAGAGGCAGTCCGGAAGCGTAACTTCGAGCGTGAAATTGAAGTGGCGCTTTCGGAAAGCCAATTCGAACTCCATTTCCAGCCGCTTTACACGTTGCCTGACAGGAAGCTAGCAGGGTTCGAAGCGTTAATCCGCTGGCATCACCCTGAGTTGGGCATGGTATCGCCTGCAGAGTTCATCCCGGTTGCAGAACAAACCGGTGCTATCGTGCCGATCGGGGAGTGGGTGCTCGATGAAGCCTGCCGCCAGCTCGCCGAATGGCCGGATGATATCTATATGTCCGTGAACGTCTCGCCGGTGCAGCTTCGTTCCGCCAGCATTCTCAATCAGATTTGCGGCGCTATAGAACGGCACAACATACTGCCTCGACGCATCGAAGTTGAACTCACCGAAACCGCAATGGTTGAAAACAGCGATCAAATCGCCTCAGTGCTGTTGGGGTTGCGCGCATTTGGTGTCCGCATCGCGATGGATGACTTCGGGACAGGCTACTCGTCACTCGCCCATCTTCGGGCTTTCGAGCTTGATCGCATAAAGATCGACCGAAGCTTCATAGATGTTTCGCGTGAGGACACGAGCGCTGCTGCGGTAGTGCGTGCGGTTACCGGTCTGGCGCGCGATCTCTCAATTGCAACCACCGGCGAAGGTGTTGAGAACGAGGATCAGTTGGATAGCTTGATCGCGGTCGGCTGTGAAACAGCGCAGGGTTTCCTTCTCAGCAAACCGTTGAGTGCGGAAAAGGCAAGCCTCTTGCTTAACAACAATAGTAGGGGCTGGGATGATGGCATCTCGATGTTGCCGGGTTCAACGGTCCCCGTGCCTGCCAAAAAGAATACTGCCTGACGGGTTTGGGCCGACTTGACCTAAGGGCAAATGACGCATCGCCGTCTGGCCAGTCCTTGTCTCCTTGCACGCCATATTGATTGACGATCGTTCACACGGTATGCCTATCAGCCTCACGATTGTCTCGGTAACAATCGCGTCATATATGTTTCGACATACGCGGTAATAACTATCGGAAGCTCGATGACGTTGACGTCCGGCCCCCTAGGGGCGATCCCGGTTCATAATCCTGATCCGCGCGACTGGCTTGCAGCCATCGTTGAAGGGTCGGATGACGCGATCATAAGCAAAGACCTTGCTGGCTGCATTCACAGCTGGAACACCGGGGCCACTCGTATTTTCGGCTATACAGCAAATGAGGTCATCGGACAGCCGATAACAATATTGATACCCGAAGACCGACTCGATGAAGAGCCCCGCATTCTGGCCAAGATAAAGGGCGGCGAACGAGTTGAGCACTTCGAGACGATCCGCCGGCGCAAGGATGGCTCCCTGGTGAATCTGTCCTTGACTATTTCGCCCATCCGAGACGAGGCAGGCACGATCGTCGGAGCGTCAAAAATTGCACGCGATATCTCGGAGCGATTGAAGGCCGAGAAAACCCAGCGACTGCTGATCTCGGAGATGCAGCATAGGGTGAAAAACCTATTCGCGGTGGCAATGTCGATTGTTTCCCTGTCCGCCCGGGAGGATACGTCAGCACCTGATCTGGCGTGCGCCATTCGCGACAGATTGTCTGCTCTTGCCCGGGCGCATGAATTGACGACAACCGGTTGGTCGACGGATGAAAGCGACAGATCGGACGGGGCTCTTCTCACCTTGATCGAGATGGTGTTGGCGCCCTACGACGCTGGCGATCGAATCCGATTGGAGGGAGGTCATGTCAGTGTCGGTAGGCATGCGGCCACAAATATGGCTCTCCTTATTTATGAGTTGGCCACTAACGCCGCCAAATATGGTGCATTGTCAGTAGATGACGGACAATTGGCCATCAGCTTGCAGCAAACCGGCAATCAGATCCGGATCGACTGGAGAGAGAGTGGGAGCCCGGAGCCTCAAGGGGAAAAACCATCAGGGTTTGGAAGTCGGCTCGTACGCGATCTTGCTTTAGCGCTGGATGCGAAGGTCACCCGTGAGTGGCGAGAGGGAGGCCTTGCCATAACGATCGAGTTGCCTTCAGCTACGATGGAAGCCTGAGAAAGCCACCCTGCGAACTTGGATGCGACGTGAGACTCGTTGTTGTTCCCCTTTGCGACCGCATTGTGTCGGAAGGGTTTGCTATAGAAGACGAGCTAGCATCGTGGAGCAATTTTTTCCAGCGGAAGCCCAGTGCGGCTTATAGTATACGGTGTCCGCATCACACCTCGGTACCCGATGCGGTTGAGGTATCGGCTCAGTAGGCTGTCACGCGCGATAATTTGTGGCAGGTCATGTGCATGAACGAAGCACAGCTTGTTTCCCTCGGGATCGCGACAATAGGCAGCGAAAAAGTCATCAGAGTATTGCGGACGGATGCCGGGTTCGCCTTCATCTGATCCTCCGTGGTCAATCGCGGTTTGCCAAGCCGCGACAAAACTGACTTGTACGCCGTTACCCGCACTCGCGGCTTGACCGTCGAACGGTCGTGTTAGAGCAAACTGGGGCCATCGTTGTCCGCGCCGCTGCCAGATAAAGCCTGCTGGGCTATCGGCCGTCTGAACGGGATCACGAGCTAACCCCAACGTGGCAAGCACTGAATCGTAGAAGGCCAGCATAGCCTCAACGTTATTTGCCCCAATCATTATGTGGCTGAACATTTTAAATCTCATCCTGCTGGGGCAAGGTCATTCCCTGGCGATACCCGATCAGGAGCTGGTCGTTCTTGACGCGCTCTGATCGGGCTTTCTGGAAGTGTTGCCGTTTTGCATGTAGGATCTTTCTTGCCGTGTCTAGATAGGGGTTAGACATGAAGGACAATACTAGGAGCGAACCGGAGCGCATTGCGAAGATACTGCAGGTTCTCGCAGGTGAGGTCGACAGTAAGCTCGGTCGGCGTGGTGCGATGCTGAAGTACGTGCTTGAATTAGCGCAAATGGAAGCGGCTGACCTCGCTATCAATGAACGCTACCAAAGTTAATTTGCCTCCCGTTTCCCCGACCCAAATCCCCGCAACTGGATCGAGGCAGCGTCTTTGAAGAACTTCGTCGAACTGGCCCGTCATTAGCTTCACGCTGGCCGGCTAGGAAGTGAGTTGGTGCGGCAACGCTCATACTTAAAATTTGGAGAGTTTGGTTCATTCCACGTTAGCGACTTTCCCGTAGCTTTCGCTCTGTGAATTGAGGTGCATACAATGCATGTGTCGTTGCTAATTCCGGCCTTTCTGCAAAGCTTGGGAATGGCGGCTATTGTATCCGTTAGCTATGAGATACTGCTTCGTCGCCAAGCCGAAGGAAGTCTCAGAACATCACTCGTGTCGCTGCTATTCGCATGTGCGGCGGTAGGTTCGATGTCGATGCCGGTGCGCTTAGACGACGGCATATTTTTCGATCTCCGCCACGTATTTATCGTTCTGTCGGCAAGTTATGGCGGGATTCCAGCCACCCTTGTGACGTTTTTGGCCACGTCTGTCTTTCGTATATGGCACGGGGGAGCCGGTCTTGGCGCCGGATTGGTCGGTGGTGCCATCTCTGCATCGGCTGGATTGCTCTGCTTTGGATTTTGTCGGTTACCGAAGCACTCGCGTTCACGTCTGATGGTGCTTGGCCTCTTGCCTTCCCTGTCTCTTTTCAGCGTGTTCGTCTTGCCAATGGAAATGGCGATACTCCTCCTGAAGCAGATTGGTGTAGCGTTCGTTGTGGGCAACTTCCTGGGCGTGGTCCTGCTGCTTGGCCTGCTCATGAAAAGGCAAGGGCAGTATGAGCGGGAAATCGAGCTGCGACGATGGGCGCATACGGATCGACTGACGGGTGTTGCGAACCGACTGAAATTTGAGGCCGACGCCCCGCATCTTGTCCGTAAATCGCTTGAGAACGGTCGACACGCATGCCTGCTCATCATCGATATCGATCATTTCAAGCGCGTCAACGATACCTTCGGGCATACAGCCGGAGACGCGGTGCTCGTCCAAGTGGCGGATCTTCTGGAATCTCAACTGCGGGCAGACGATCTCTTGGCGCGCTACGGCGGGGAGGAGTTCGTGGCTCTCTTGAAAAACACCAGCGAAGTTGAAGTACGGCAGGTAAGCCGCCGGATCTGCGCGACGCTTGCTGCTGCCGAGCATGAGATCCATGGAGAAAGAATTACGGTCACTGTCAGCATCGGTGCTTATCTCATCGAGAACGCGGATATCAATCTGCATGATGCCGTGCAACATGCGGACGCTGCGCTCTACCGAGCGAAGGCGATGGGTCGAAATCGGGTGGAGTACGAACGTGCTGCGTAGTCCATCAGATGCCTAGCGGGGGCGTGCAGGTTTTATTGTCACCCCGTGGAGGGGTGATCGGACATTGCGGTAAGCCTACAAATGACGTCTGATAGTCGCTGGGCATTTTCCCCGTAGCACTCCGTGAAGATGAAGACGATAAGTTGTTGAATGGTTTCCAGATCTGCTTTGGAGAAAACGTACCGGCCGCGGCGCTCACGCTCGATCAAGCCAACGCTCGTAGGGCCTGTCGCAAACGCTTCGGTTGGTTGAGACTAGCCCATGGTGGGCTGTTTCTTCATGCTTTGTTAACCTTTTGAAGTCCGAAGAGGTACCTGAGCAGATCATTCTGATCGTTGACGGTCCACTCCCCGGAAAAGCCAAACCCCTTCCGCAGCCACAGCATCGCTTCGAACCCGGCGATTGTTCGACGCGCAGTTTTGAAGGATTGAAATCCGCCGATTTTCGGCATGTTCTTCTTCACCCTGAAGTGGTCGCTCTCAATGCCCTGTTGGAGATGCTTGGTGACATAATGAACCGGATCCGGACGCAGGTGCCAATCATCGACTGACGTCCTGATTGCCGACGGAAAGGTGTTGGCGCCGTCCGTCCCGATCTTTGCCGGTGACAACAGAGGCTCGTCCTTGAGCATCTTGCGGAAAAAACGCTTGGCAGCATCGAGATCACGCTTTGCAGTGAGCAGGAAGTCGATCGGGTTTCCTTGCTTGTCGATGGCGCGGTACAGGTATCGCCACTTGCCGCAGATCTTAACATATGTCTCATCGATCCGGATCGAACCACAATGTGGGCGCCGGAACTGGCGCAGTCGCTTTTCGATGACAGGTGCATAGGCAAGGACCCAGCGGTTGATCGTGCTGTGGTCTACTTCGAAGCCGCGTTCGCGGAACATTTCCTCAAGGTCGCGATAGCTCAGCGGATAGCGCAGGTACCAGGTCACTGCTTGTACGATCAGCCACGCCTCGAAATGCCGCCCTTTGAAATCGTCTTTCGATTGGCACTTCAATTTCTCGGCAATGGCATTCAGAATCATGGCTACGCTCCGTTACATCGGGAGCGGAATTTCCCTAGGCTTAGTGAACAGCGCGTTAATCAAGAAAATTTGCGACAGGCCCCCTGGAGCGCCCGCCAAGCTCGTATGCATGATCCCGATATTGACAGTATCCGGGGTAGGGCGGTGATACTTCTCGAGAAGGCTTTCCGGAGCCTGAGGCTTGGCGAAACTCAGGCCGTGAATAGAAAGTGCGAGCCCGTCCTTGGTGATGTCGACGCAATGAGCGCGCCCGCCGAAAACGGTGAGCGACGGCGGCAGGATCAGTTCCTGCGTAATGCGCGAAAGGGCGTCGTGATTGCCTCGAATGATGAAGGTCGCGATGCCGGCCTCGTGGAGCCGCTGCATCTGGCTAGCGAGAAACCGAGCGGTTTTCATAGATGTCTGGTCGCCGTCATAAAGATCGCCAGCGACAATTAGCGCATCCACCTGTTCATCAATGCACAAGTCGACGATTTTCACCAAAGTGAACCGCACCGGGTTTGCCGGAGGCTATTTGGTTTGAGTTACGC
>CEQK01002846.1_pt1 | contig 18537 bp, 13 predicted proteins | sample 531051 | NCBI WGS metagenome assembly CEQK01 (sample SAMEA2621229, study PRJEB7988) | marine metagenome | biome: marine biome (ENVO:00000447); feature: deep chlorophyll maximum layer (ENVO:xxxxxxxx); material: "saline water (ENVO:00002010), including plankton (ENVO:xxxxxxxx)" | depth 150 m
GCTGTATCGGTTATCTGGCCTCCAGTCGGTCCGCTCGAAGGCAAGGTAGAGCAGGCACTCAACAGAAGAAGTGCAGCGGATAAGTACGAGAGTTTGAAATTCATGTGACTTCTTATCGCATCGGCTTATGTATCGCTCTCCTAACGGAGAAGCGGGGGCAGGCCTAGACCATTGCAACACAATTCGATCCAGACCCTGAACAATGAGCCGTTGAAAACTTCCGCCACTCCCCTGAAGCGCGATCTGTTGTTTCTGCTCTTCTGCCGTCCGGACAAGTTGCTGGCTGCATGTTGGTGGCGCCTTTGTGGCAAGAAATTGCGTGCTCGTTATCGTCTTGAAGAAGCGATAGCCGCGCTGCCTTTTGCGCATGAGCGATGGATGGCGCGAGCAGGTCGGAAAGATCTGGAAACGGTGAGGCGTGCCAGAAGAAGTCCCCGGATTGGCGTTCATGTGGATGCGTCACAACATGAGGATATCGAGGCGGTGCTCGCATCCTGTCGAGCGCAGTCTCAACCTGCTGACAAGGTGATCGTTGCCGATCATCAAGGTGACTACATGCTTAGCCTCTGCGCGGCTTTGAAGGAGGCGCAGGAAGCGGGCTTGGATTGGCTCGTGCCGGTGGCGGCGCAGACTACTCTTCCGCGTCATGCCCTTGCTGCTTTCGCTGCGCATTTGCTGCGCAAAGAGGATGATTTTCTGCCTACGCTCATCTTTGGCGATGAGGAGGTGCGGCCCACACGCTGGCGAAGCGCAACTGCATGGTACAAGCCGCATTGGGACAGGCGCATGTTTCTTTCGCAGGATTATGTGAGCAGATCTTGCGCACTCAGGGTTGCGCCCGTTTTGTCTCATTTGCGGAAAAGCGAAGGCGCGCTGCCTGCCAGTCTGTACGACGTGTTGCTACAGCTCTCCGCGGACGAAGCGAGAGGCGAAGTGCAGCATGTTTCGCGGGTGACCGCGCGCACGGTGGAGGAGGCTTGGGAAAGTGACGCTGAGCAACGCCTCGCCGCGGTGAAGGCGTTTGCGAGTGATGCGGCGGCTGTCCTGCCGGGCCCGTTTGGGACTGTGAAGATTATGTGGTCAATGCCCGAACCAGCGCCAAAGGTAAGCATCGTTGTGCCGACGCGGGACCGGGTGGAATTGCTGCGCACCTGTGCCGAGGGGGTTCTCAAGCAGACTGACTATCCCGATTTTGAGCTGATCGTGGCCGATAACGACAGCGGTGAGCCGGAAACGCTCGCCTATATGGACGAGATAGCCAGCGATCCGCGGGTCCGCATCGTGCGCTGGCCGCATCCATTCAACTATTCGGCGATCAACAACTTTGCTGCCCGTCATGCGCGCGGCGAGTTTTTGTGTCTGCTTAACAACGATATCGAGGTGATCGAGCCGGACTGGCTATTTGCCATGATGCGTGAAGCCGTGCGGCCCGGCGTGGGCGCCGTGGGAGCGAGGCTGCTCTATCCTGATCGTACGATCCAGCATGCCGGCGTCGCCATCGGCATCGGCAATGCAGCCGGCCACGCGCACCGCGGTCTAGAGCCGGGTGAGCCGGGCTATTTCGCGCAAGCCCTAATTACGCGTGGCGCGAGCGCTGTTACCGCGGCATGCCTGCTGGTGGCAAAAAAGCACTTCGATGCGGTTGGCGGGCTCGATGAGGAGCACTTGGCGGTCGCTTATAACGATGTTGATTTGTGTCTGAAGCTTCAGGCAGCAGGCCTGAGGAATATCTACACGCCTGCCGCCACGCTCATTCACCATGAAAGCAAATCGCGCGGCCTCGATTTCGCGCCTCACCACCTCAAACGCTATATGCGCGAACTGTCTGTGTTTCAGGAGCGGTGGAACACGAAGAGGGTGGTCGATCCCTGGCACCATCCGCAATTGGATCGTGGGCTTGAGGCGTTTGGTCGCTCTAATTAGTAAGCAGGTCAAGTTATTGCGCGCTGCCAGCTACCCGCTATTTTGCGCCGAAGGCAAAGGGCGTTGAATTCCTTGGCAAGCAGTCAGGTTCGTTTGTACATCCTGGCTGGTTTGGAACAACTGTGCGGACCAACAACTCGCTGAAAGCTAATTGAAGCGCAAATTTGTGCGTGATAAGAGCTGCCTCTACTAGGTTGTGCATTTATTTTGTTTTGTAAAAAGGTGGCTGTTTGAGCTTTACTCATAGAGGAGTGAGGCATCAGTAACTGCGATTGACTCCAGCTTTCCCCAACTGGGAGGCACTTCAAACTAGGCGTCATGCAGTCTGGGGACGATTGCGACCCTCCAAGTGACCGTTGAGAACATAATGCTCATAACCGGACCGGAAGCCATTCCGACCAACTTCCGCGGCCACATCTGGATTTTGGGTAAGATAGCGTGCCTCGTCAAAGCCGGGAGGCGGACCGAAACGGATATTCCGATCTTTTGCTAAGCGCGCTAAATCAGAAAGTGAGGAGTGTGGATCTACTGCCAACTGTTTTTTGCCGATGAACCATATCGAGTTCCTAGTTTGTCGAAGCACTTGGGAAAGCACCCACTGCCTGTCGAACTCGGTTAGATCGTCTCGCGCAAAACTCTCAGAGCTCCCTCCTATTCTTCTGCCTTTTCTAGCGCCTCGCTCCTCTGGATGCCGTTGAGTATGGGCGAAGTAACCTGCCACGATAGCAGCTGCGATGCCGCTTTCGTGGCGGTACTTGCGAATGAGCGCATTGCGACAACGCGCGGCATTTTCAAGGTGTTGATCGAGCCCGGAGTTGGAATACGCTTCGTTGTTGCCGTGCGCAACTCCATTGCGATGGTGATAATAGGACAAAACGCGCGGTAGGATTTTAATATCCGCGTGAAGCAGAAATTCGATATTGAAGAACCAATCACCGAGAACTGGCAAATCTTCGTTATACCCGCCGATCTCAGCAAAAACCCTGCGACGGTAAAGAAATGAATTTGAGGTGATCATGTTTTGCGCGAGCATCTCGGCGAGATCTACGCTATGAACCCAATCCATAAAAGGTCGCCGATCATGGACAATAATCCCATCGGTGCAGATTTCCTCAGAAACGTACTCGATCCCTGTAGCGACACCGCCATATGACTGACCGGGCACACTCTCGAGAAAGCTAACGGTCTCTTCGAGAAATTCCGGATGCAGTGTGTCGTCGTCATCGTGAATAACGATATAGTCACTGTGGCTCGCGCGAATGCCGATGTTGGAGGCTGCCTCCATCCCCATGCTGATCGGGTTAGACAAGAATTGGATGCGAGATTGATCGATATCACACCTGTCTAAAACCGCCCGTGCTGGCGCTTCATTTCCGCCGTCATTTACGACTATCCAAATGAAATCTGAATAGGTTTGGCTTCCGACACTTCGGGCCGCACGCTCCAGCATGAGCGGCCTGTCCTTTGTGCGCGTTATGACAGCGACGGTCGCGGACACTATCATTCTCCGATCTGCTTTTATTTACGGCATCGAGGCTTTAAGCCAAGTCACGCCCATTTCTGCCCGCATGGCCTATGAACTACATTGGTTCGCAGGTTATGCGAACCAATGTAGTTCAAGATACGACCCCTCCACAGCCGCATTGGCCCCCACTCAAGTCTCTAGACAGTAGGGCGTATCCGGCCATCTTCCGCGTGACCATGTATCACATAGTGCTCGTAGCCCGACATAAATTCTCCATTTTCGATCGCCTTAGCTACATCGGGATACTGTCGGCAGTAGCGCTCATCATCAAAGCTTTGAGGGGCGGTAATCGCAATATCAAACTCATGAGCGATACGCACAAGATGCGGCAGCGAATCTTCCGTATCAACTTTGGGAATCTTATTCCAAGTGAATAACGATTGCCTAGCCTTGCGCTCGTGAATCAACGACAATACCCATAAGCGATCAAGGTCTGACAAAATCATTTTAATGGACCGCTCATCCCATTTCTTGGGACCGCTCTGTTGCTGTACTCCGAATAGCTTCGATTTGGCATCGAACTTGAGAAGTTGCTTTATCAAATTGGCAACTAATTCTTCGCCTGGATCGTCCCTAAAACCGATTATATTTCCTGAAATGTCGTCTAATACCAGATCTGTCGAAAAACGAAGCATGCGGCGCCAATTTCTGGCCGAACCAGAGCCAACGCCTGGCATCCACTCACTAATGTAGACCGAATACCCCTTCTCAACAAACTGTTCTGCAAGATCTTGAGTGGTATATGCGGTTGGCGTTGTGTTCCAATATTTCACCTCAGCCAAAACGACATCAGGTCTGTTAGTACCCGAAAGGAAGCCATCGAGAGGCAACCGACCAGCATCCTGTATGTCAACTTTCAGGAGGTTAGCGTGCTCTGTGTCTCCCGATTTGTAAGAAGCGGGCAAAGTAGTGGCCTCTTCGGGTTCGGGCTTCAAGAGGCAAACCTTCCAGCCATTCTCTTGGAAGATATCCACGCGCCCATGAAGGTTGGTCCCAGGCCAAATCATCAGTTGGCCTCGTTTACCGAAATAGCTTGCGATCAACTCCGCTTCGCTCAGTTGCGCCCGGTCTCGGCGATCGAATTCTCCGAAAACCACGTTGTCTTGACGCTCGACAACGTGGAAGAGGTCATGCCTCTCTGCGAGTTGAAAGAACATATCTGAGACTTCGCGTCGCGCCTCTTGGCACGAGTCCATGATATCGATTGCCGCTGCGGTAAACAGGGCGCCGACAGATGGCCCATCGGGATCGTATCCGGTATGAAACTTCAGAAATTCTTGGCTTCGTGCGCGAAAGTCGACGCCTTCTTCAATGTCTTTTAAAGCTCTCCGCAATGCCTGCGCCAGCTCATCCTCGCTAGTAGCAATTTCGAAGGCACCGAGAGGCTCTTTGAACTTTTCGACTTTCTCGTGATGCGGATTGAAATAGATTGCGGGCTTTCCGCAGGCCAAGGCCTCCAAGATTCCGGTCGCGAAACGGCTGACGAACACCGAGCATTCCTCGATGAGTTGATACTGGGTCTTGTCAGACACGGGCAGTCCATCAAGCTGACCATCGTCCATGGGATGCTGAGTTATTTCCCAATTCAGACCGATCGCTTCGAACGCGGCTTTAGCCTTTTGAACAAAACCGTCTCTTTCGGAATGTAGAGCGCCATAAGTGAAGTTGACGTTGAGAATGGCCAAAGGTTCGCTTGGAAAGCGGACATCCTTTTGGCTAAGATCCTCGATAACCGGCAGGCCGGTCACATAGGTTTTTCGGTCATTGAAATATTGACGATCGTGCTCGCCAGCTAGCAACACGTGACCGCAGCGCCGGTAGGGAAGAGGTTGGTACCCTTCGAAATCGGCGCGAAGGAAATCGCTAATGCCCTCAACCGCGCAAGCTGATGGCAATTCAAGCCTGTTACGAAACTCGAGGGCCTCGCGAAAGTCTTCATTAAAATCGTTAAATACGATCACAAGCTTTGCCGTACTCAGCCAATCGACCGGGTAAGGGCCTGTTTCGACCCTGACATGTTCTGTTCTGTAAAAAATGTCATGCTCACCCGGCAAAAATAGCCGTTTGCCAGCAGCAACGAATGCAGAATTGTCTAACACAACGCATGTATGCCCGCGCTGCGTCAGTTCGCGCGCGAACGCGGCAGCATTTCGCACCTGATAATCCACTTGAGCGACAAAGATGATCTTGTCTTTGAGCCGCTGCGCCATCTCGCTAGGACCCATGCCATAGTTCAATATCTGATCAGACTTGAGCTGGCTTGGCGCTAGGTAAGGGAATTTGGAGCCCAACTCATCTAAGAGAATAGCGGGATCTCCTTCGAAAATCGCAGGATCTGCCTCGTGGAGAAAGCGAACCGCTGGCGCCTTCAACTCGATTGGCTCCAAGCCCAAGTCGAAATATTGCTTACGGAAATCCCTCAAAATCTGAGCTTTTTCAGCCCCGCTTTGGCTCTCGCTGAAGAAACACCTCTCCAGCACGCACACCTTGACCAACTTTTCCGCGCCTCGGCTAATCGCTTCGGAGAGCTCCCCAAAAAGCCCGCGCGACTTTGCATTCTCGATCCAGTCCCGCAGACCAAAAATAATGCCGTCCGGGTGTTTCCGCGAAAACCGTGTGGTGATCGACGAGAAGTTGAGCGTGTAAAGATAAAAGGGCTTGGCGCAATGCGAGATCGTCTTGGCTTTGAAAGCGAGGCGTGGGAAGGTCGTTACGTCTTCATGAATCAGGCCAATGGGTATTGTGAAAATATCATCACTCAGCAGCTCGCGGCGGAAAAGACGTCCGCACATCGAGAAGCTGCATTCGCCTGAGAGAACAACTTTAAGTCTTTTGACGTAATTCTCCGGGAGCTCGACGTCGGTCAACGGGATATCGCTGTAAGTCCGGGTGAGTGGATGCCATCGTAGCATCGGGGCCGTTACTATGTCGGCATCTGCACGAGCGGCTTCCATTCTGAGGTTTTCCAAACCATCGCGGACGATGGGATCGTCCCCATCAATGAAAACGACATAGTCGCCGCTGGCTCTCTTCACACCCGACCAGCGCGCTTCGTTCAAGCCCAGATTAGCGGAGTGCCGTACGACACTTGCGTTGGCTGTGCGTTCAGAAAACTCTTCAACGTTTTTGATTGTTTCGCAGGAAGTTGAGCAGTCGTCGACGATTATGATCTCATATTCGTCCTGCCGAAGCGTCTGCATTGCAAGCGAATCAAGACATGGTGCCAGCAATTCTCTTGGAACATTATGAACAGGAACAACGACAGAGATTCTCATACAATATCCTCAATAACGTATGCCTTCAAGTACGAATGTCCTGATCAATGTTGAACTTTTTTGGATGAAGGGTGGCGTTGCTGCTCCTGAACCGGTGTTGGGCAGCGCCGCTTGGGAAATGGTTAGGTAGTCTGCGCGGCTTGGTCAACGCCGGTGGCGCCCTATTGCCATTACCTTAGGTTCGCGGCGTTGTTCAAGCCGGGATGTTTTTTGTCAAGGTACGAGCACATTGTTACCCGGCAAAGCAATGGCAAGGTCCATTTCCTTGTCGGTCTCGGAAAACGAGCGACTATGCCTGGCATGATCTTCCCATCGAAAAGTGGTTCTGGGTCGCTGGTCCATTTGACGATGGTTATTTAAAAATGTGGTTCAACTATACACGGTTCCAGCGCAAGAAAAGCAAACTAACACTAACCGAAAACGCGTTTGGCGCAGCTCTTTCCGCAGGAACTAAAAAAGCGCTGACGGCAATCATCGCGATCCAATGTGCGGCTCTATCGTTTTGCTGGAAGTCGCAGGTCACTAGATGCACTGCGTAGACATTGTAGCCAAATGCAACGAGCAACGCCACTATGTGACTGTTCTGTATGAAGGCTCGTTTTCATGATTAATACGTTTTTAGTCACACTACTTGGCTATACCGAGCCCGGGCATACCAACTGGTACCCATGGAACCGCTTCCATCAGGTGATAGCTGACTTAGGTTACGACGTTGAATGGACCGAACTTGAAGATGTTGAGCGGGCTAGCCAGCGCCGCCTGTTTATTTGCTGGAACTCACCGGACAGCGAGCAACTGGTCAGGTCAGGCAAGTGGCAGCCCCGAGATGTCGTTCTACAAAAGGTCACATCCCTGGGGCGGACCGATGACAAAGTGAACTGGGGAGACGACCCGAAAGGCTTTTTCAAGGATTGGAAATGGCCGCTTTATCGCAAGGTCGAGCGACTGTTGGATAGCGACGTGGCTGTCTACGCTTTCGGGTGTCGCACGAGAAGCGAAGAATTTCCTGAGAAGCACCGGATTGTCTCGAAGCTCGGCGACCGCATTTTCTGGATCCCCTGGGGCTCGAGCGTATATTCGCGCGATGAGATTCAAAGCGCGAAACCTATCTTAGACAACTTCAAGTTCGATGTCGGCTTTGTCGGTTCGATTTGGGGACGAAAAGGACGTGGGAACCTTGAATCCTGGCACCAATACATCTTGCCGCTGCTCAGCTCGGCTGATGGGCCTAATTGCCTCGCAGGCATTGGCTCGGATATTGGCCCCGTCAGCGATGCGCGCCACAAACGAATTCTCAAGTCAAGCGCGCTTTGCCCCATTGTCAACGCCCCAAGTTGGCAAGCCGAGGGGGGCGTACAAGACCGGTTCTGGACTGTGTTTACCAGCGGTCGCTTCGGCGTAGTCGATGTCGAAGGCATCTACGATTTTTTCAACGAAGACGAGGTGGTTTGCGCAGAAGATCCTGAGGAATATATCGACAAGAGCCTCTATTTTCTTAAGAACCCGGAAAAGCAACAGCCTTACGTCGAAAAGGTGTTGTCGCGCATTCAATCGGAATACAATTATTATCACACTTGGCATCGTTTGATCGAAGGGATTGTTGAAGCTGAGAAGCCCTCGACACCGTATCTCGGTAAAGTTAAAACCGATTAAATTACTTAATTCCACCCTTCCCGATAGTCGCACAGCCTATTTCTCGGGCAATAGCCTCGGAATAAGCGAGTTAGACATGCAGAGCCTGCGAGATACGGGCGCCCTGTACCAAATCCGACCGTACGTAACCCATGAAGATTGGGATTGTAATGTGACGTATTCCATGGTTAGCGATTGCTGGCTTGTTGCTAATATAGCGAAATATTTACATGGAATAATTGAGATAAGCGGTTTTATCTAATTCCATTCTTGATGTAAACGGTAAGGAAACGTGCAGAAAAGAGGGATTTAATTATCGCAGAGAAATTCTCAATGGCGACAATGTCATCTTCTTCTAGACGCATGGCCAGCTTCGTCTGATTGTGAAAAACAGTCAATGACTGTATCGCGTATTAGGGCGATGTTTCCGTGTGTTCTTTGCAGATCTTTTATTTTCTCGGATACGAGCGTATCATTGGGTTGCGAAGGCAATTAACAGGACAGCAACATCCAAGGGGTGCAGGCTGGCGGTATCGAATATCGCTTAAGCTCCAACCAAGACGTAAACCATTTCAGTCCTGACTACTTTGGCGCGTGCACGGTGCACAGTAGGCCTTTCTGTGATATCCATTTCCGCTCGTGGCGCGAAATCTCGGAAGGCATAAATACAGACGTCGCCCTTTGAAAATGACTACGCGGCAAGATTCTCATTGACTCGTTGACTTATTTCTTTGTTGCAAGCGCATGTCGGCTTGCGCCTGGCGCGATGGGCGCCGGGGAGACTGCCATCGCTGGCGAAGCCGCAAAAACTGCATAACCATAACCCAGCGGCGCTGCCCGAAACCGAATTCATCATTCATCGGGGCATCCCCTTTCAAGTCAGCAAACGCGGTTTAGGTCGAATGGTGCTTTCTTTGCACCGAGAACTTCAAGGGCGATATCGGTCGTCATCTGGTTAATGCGAGCCACGGCTTCAATCGTATTGGAACCGTTATGTGTCGAGAAGGTGCATTTGTCGGCATACCGGCGCAGTGGAGCATCTTTAGGCAACGGTTCGTTCTCGAATACGTCGAGGCCAGCGCCTGCAACACGGCCATCTGCGAGCGCATCAACAAGGGCATCTTCGTCGATCAACGGGCCGCGCGAGACGTTTACGACAAACAGGCCCGGTTTGACCTTGGCCAGAGCTTCACGTCCAATCAGTTTGTGATTTTCAGGCGTCAGAGCGCATGCGATGATCAGAGCATCAGCTCGCTCCAGGACTTCGTCGAACGGCGCTTGTACAATTCCGACGTCGGCAAGGACGGCGTGATCGAGCTCGTTAGGGTCGTAGCCGATCGTCTTCATTCTGAAAGCAACGGTTCGCTTTGCGATGGCTTGACCAATCGAGCCCAAACCAACGACACCAGCCGTCATGTCCGCAAGCGAGCGTCCGTCGGCCTTCAGCCATCCGCCCTCGCGCACAGAACGGTCCATAAGATGTGTCTTGCGAAGGAGCATCAGCAAGTGGCTGAGCGCAAGATCAGCGACTTCGTCACCAAAAACGCCAGGGGTGTTATAGACCGGCATCCCAATTGCAGCGGCATGAACTTTATCAATTCCATCGGTGCCGATGCCCCATTTGATGACCGCTTTTAGCCCATTGGCCTTGCCAATATCGAGCACTCGAGCATCGATCGCATCATCGCCGGCGATAACGGTCTCTACGCCGACAATCTGTTCTGCCATTTCCGGTGCTGAGAATTGCTGGCCCTCGAGTGGCGGGACAATAGCTTCAATCCCTGCGGCTTCGAACTGAGCGCGGTACGACACGAAATGGCGCGCCAGATGCATGCACGTAATCAAGACCTTGGGCATAGTGAGTCCCTTACATCCGCGTCTGTTTGAAGATGAGGTCAGCGATTTGAAAATCGATCTCTTCGTCGATATCCTGGGCCTCTACCGGCTCGATTTCAAACAAGAACGGACGGTTACCGATACGGTTGTGCTTTTCGATCAGCGTGTCACGTTCAAATATGTAGATGCAGCTGTTCTCTTCAAACACTGGCGGCAAATCCTGCGTCCTGAGAAGAATATTCGGATTGTGGTTGATTGCGCGGCCCAATGGGTCCCAATATCGTGTCTGCTGGCGCGTTACACTGAAAAGTGAATCATAGATTGGGTAATTCTCGAAGAAGGTTTCAACGGCCTTGACCAGTGTTTCCGGGCGCAGCAGCGGATTGGTCGAATGGGTCTGCATGTAGAAGCGCGAAGGTATTTCCTGAATGTCGCGCAGCAAGACATCGTTCATCGGCGTTGCTCCGTCGCGCAAATGTTCGGGGCGTTCAAGAACAATGACTTGCGGGTATTTTTCGGCGCATTGCTCCTTGATGTCGGGTGAATCAGTGTCGATCACAATTTTCTCAACGAGCGGGCAAGCGAGCATCACATCAACCATGTGATGGAACAGGGGCTTACCATCGCCAAACGGGCGATAATTCTTGCCCGGAACGCGCTCTGATCTGTGACGCATGGGCATTAGAGCGACGATTTTCCTTTCAGAAGGGGTCATCAAGAATCCTGTGCTGTGAGCCTATTATTCCGCTTTTCGGCGGACAACTTAGTGTAATCGATACGCCCTTCGGCATGAAGATCAGGTACCCGATCGGGAAGATTATGCGTTTCGCTTGTAGGGTAATAAAACCGGCGTTTCAGTTCGCGCGAAAGTTCGGGAGGATCCCTGTGCCCCTGCAGGGCGCCATAAAACTGGTTGAAGCGGAACAAGAGGATTGAGCGCCACTCTTTCAGAAACATCTTGTGCTTAAGGGCAACGCGCAAATCGCTCGTCACGCTCGCGGTGAACAGGCTGATGAAATCGCTGAACGAGAAGTGCGCAGCGCTATCGATATGTCTTAGTGCGATCGCTTCGCGGCGATAGCGGTTGCGGACCTGGTTCCAGGTTTCCTCGTGAATATGCACGATCGAGGCTTTGGGCACATAGGCCAACCAACCGCCGTCAGTTTGCGCACGCTTGGCCCAGTCCAAGTCTTCCAATCCCGTAAGGGCTTCATCGTAATTGTGCGTTTCCCAGACCGAGCGACGCACTGCGCAATTGGCGTTGTTACAGAAATAGCTCTTCTGCGGCAAAGCGGGCTCTCGAGGGAACCATTGGGCGAACAAGCGGTGCTCAGAGTATTTGTTGGTATCGCCTCCCAGCTGCCCCCCGTAGCTCAATACCACGCGATCGTCGCAGAAGGGCTCGATCAGGTCGCCAAGCCAAGTTTCGTGAGTCGGGTATACATGGGCACTGACAAACACCAGAATGTCTCCCGTGGCGGCTTCGCAGCCAACATTTAACGCGCGGCCAAAGGTAAAGTCTTCCTTCGCGATCCTTACGATCCGCGCTCCATAGTGCTGGGCGATAGTCACCGTGCTGTCAGTCGAGCCAGAATCGACAAGAATAACTTCTAGAGGCTGGACCCGTTGTACCCTGAGCCCTTCCATCAATCGGCCAATGTGCGCTTCTTCATTATAGGCCCTGATGACGATAGAAGCTGATAATGTCTCGCCATCAATCCTAGATTTGATTGGATCTGACAAATTCATCTAAATTCCTGATTGGTGAGGGCAGAGCCACTGCTAGGCGTGCTGCTTAGATCGCCACCCAGTTCGTCGCAAGCCAAACAATTGACCAAGACCGACGGATTTCATCGGGTTAACCCGGCTTCCCTCCCGACACAAACACGCGCCAAAACTCGTTTCATAACCGTGGACAAGTGAGCCAAATGTTGGGATAGCTTCGCCTCTGAACGTCGGGCGTGTGCCGGAGCGTTGGGCCCGAACAACCACCTGCCATATGCCACGTTTCCAGAATTGGAGTTACAATGAACACGTCAAGAGCTGTCCTTATCACCGGAGCAGCTGGGGGCATTGGTTCCGCTTTGGTTGAAGCATACGCTGAGGCCGGATGGCGGGTCATTGCGACTGATCGCAGCGAGGCCCCGTCATCTGGCTCGCATGCTTTTATCCAAGCGGACTTCGAAGAAATCATGCCGAACGAGGCGGCGCTGGACTCCTTTGTGGGTGCGGTAAAGAAAGCGTTGGATGGCTTCCCCTTGCAAGTGCTGGTGAACTGCGCAGCCTTGCAGCTGCTTGGAAGCGTCCCGGAGATTTCGCTGTCCGATTGGGAACGCACTCTTCGATTGAATGTCACAACGCCGTTCAGGCTCGCCCAAGCGTTTCTCTCGGAATTGCAGAGCGCCAACGGAACCGTCATCAACGTTGGCAGCGTCCACGCTCAGGCAACAAAACGCGAGTTCGTCTCCTATGCGACTAGCAAGGCAGCGTTGCATGGTTTGACACAGGCCATGGCGGTTGATCTCGGTGGCAACCTGCGGGTCTTGTGCGTAGCTCCGGCAGCGGTTGAAACAGAGATGTTGCGCGATGGATTTGCGGGTCGACCAGATGCGCTCGCAGAATTGGCCGCGACGCACCCCATCGGACGAATTGCGAAGCCGGCAGAGGTCGCTCGCTCAATTGTGAGCTTGTCCCAAGAGCCTTTTTTGTTTGCGACGGGGACAACCATTTGGCTCGATGGCGGCATCCTCTCCAGATTATGTGATCCGGCATGACCCAACTGAAGGTTGGCAAGCCAGAGTGCGTCTGGGATGCTAAGCGTTTGCTTGGTGAGGGTGTTTGGTGGTCAGTAGTCGAACAGTCGCTGTATTGGTTGGATATCAAGCGACCAGCGGTGCTGCGCTACAAGCCAGATGACGGCGCCAGTCACGAGTGGCCTTCACCAGAACTGATCGGTTGCTTTGCCCCCCGCCAAAGAGGCGGATTCATCGGTGGTTTTCAGTCAGCGCTCTGCACATTCGATCTTGATGAACCTGGCTCGCAAATTGCGCCCGTGCCGGTGGCCAAACCAATGCTGCTTGCCGCGAATGACCGCTTCAACGACGGGAAATGCCATCCCGATGGCGCTTTCTGGGCGGGAACGATGGACGACGCCGAGAAGTCGGCTCACGGCTACTTCTATCGCCTATCCAAGACTCATGTGCTTGAACGCGTGTCGGGGCCACACATGGTTTGCAATGGCCCTACCTTTTCGCAAAATGGGCGTTTCGTTTATCTAACTGACTCAGCGAAGCGCACCATTTACCGAATTGACGCAGCCACTGATGCTAAGCGCGTCGAACACTTCGTGACATTCGGCGAACACGATGGTTATCCAGATGGCATGACGACTGACAGCGACGGTCGGCTATGGATTGCCTTTTGGGATGGCTCAAAGGTGATCTGCCTCGCACCTGATGGGCAGCGTCTCATCGAAGTCAGTCTGCCGGTTTCCCGTCCGACCAATTGTGCGTTTGGCGGCAAGGACTTATCGACTTTGTATATTACAAGTGCAAGTATCGGTTTAAGCGAGGAGGCTCTCGCTGCAGAGCCGCTGGCTGGCGGGCTGTTTACTTGCGACGTTACCGGGTGCGTGGGCTGGCCAGCATCTGCTTTCTGCGATTGAGCATACCAAAAGCCCCGTCGAAAGCGCAGTCGACTGGAATCGAGCTAACCAAAGATCTTTGGAAATTTGTGCTGATAGTCTTATCGGTGGAGTTCGACAGCGAGATGTTCACCGCCGATCTTATTCTGAGTATATCGCTATCTCCTAGGAGTATCTAACCGCGAACAAGAGCCGCAGAGGCTATAGATATTTGCAAATAGCCGGTAACTTCAAACTGCACAAATCCAGCAGTCAAATTTTATCTTTCAGAGGTTCTCAGAAGCGACCAAGGGCGTTATCGGAATCAGGCCAAAAGGTATTAATTGTGTTTGCATTTAATTCGCCACGGAAATCCCTTAGCTCTTCCGGCGGGGAGGTCCTTGCCATTGTTGAGGTACATGTGAGCTTCTTCGTCGAGGTGCAAATTGGGCCTCGGCTTCCCATCATTGATCGTCACGATCGCTCTCGTCTATAATTGACCAATGGCATCGTCAGAGAGCGCTCGCGTGTAGTAGATGCAATATCGAAAAATAATGCGTAACCTGCCATCAGCGGGTTAGAGTCAGGTCAGTCTGCTTGTTTCCGCCGTGAAGTAAGTTCGCGCACCACATTAGAGCTTGGCCCTTACGCGCAAGAGGGCGGGCTGCGTTGCGTTAATGGCCTTGCGCGCGCTTTCCATGCCGGGTCATAGGGGTTCTAGGCAGAAGCAAGGTCACTACCGAACCCACACGAAGGCCGATCATAGTATTGTTCACAATCGCCATTTATGCGAGCCTAGCACATAGGAAACCGGGCCGGCTTCCTCAGCTATGTCTTCCATGGCCAGCCATACGCCACACATGAAACGCTCGGGCAGGCTGGAAAAATGCACCGAGTCAGAATGCGCGCCCCGCTGGGTGTCTACCGGAAATTCAGCGTCTGGAAGGGAAAGGCGGGGCGACCGTACGGCTTGTCCGACAGGGTCAGCATATCAGCATTGGCTGCAGTCGCCTTTACATGCTCATCGAATTTCCAGGCGTCCTGAACGCGCCTTTTTCCTTTGGTCTTGTCAGCATCCGGATACTCCAAGGGAATATTATGCCGGGTCCAATATGGCTCCTTATCCGCTCAATGCGAGTTTCAATGTCGGGTTCGGGGAAGTCCAAGGCAGCGTAGCCGCGTGTATTCAGGTCGCGTGCGATAACCCGCTCCGCTTCGGTCAGGTCAGGTCAGCGAGTGCGTCCGAAGAAAGACTGGCGATTTTATACGAAGCACACCGGGGAAATGATTTTCACTCATAGGTGTTCCACACCAATGCGATTTAGGCGCTGAGATTCACAAACCTTCATAAATGCTGACGGCTTCTGCGACGTCTTCGTACATGGTCGCAACGCCTTCATGCAGCACGATTGCCCTAGTACAATATTGGCGAACCATTTGGAGGCTGTGTGAAGCCAACAACAAGGCGCGGTCCTGTCGTTTTTCGAAAAATTCATCCTTGCACTTGTCCTGAAAGTTCTTGTCGCCGACCATGATCACTTCGTCGATCAGATAGCATTCGAATTCGATTGCCAGTGACAGAGCAAAGGCAAGGCGAGCACGCATACCCGATGAGTAGAGCTTCACCGGCATTCGCAGCTGGCTGCCCAACTCGGTGAATTCCTCAATGAAGTCGCGCATTTCAGAATAAGGCTTGTCATAAATGCGGGCGATGAAGCGGGCATTGTCATAACCTGTAAGACTGCCTTGGAACCCGCCAGTAAAGCCGAGAGGCCATGAGCAAGTCATCTGCCTTTCGATCTTGCCAGATGTTGGCATCTCTACCCCACCAATCAGCCTGATAAGCGTTGTTTTTCCAGCACCGTTGCGGCCAAGAAGCCCGATACGATCTCGCGGATTTATCGTGAAGTTTACGTCTCGCAAGACCGTCTTCCTGACAGGTCCGCTGCGATATGCCTTTTGCAGATTGCGGCAATGGATCACGCGACTGCCAAATTCCGCCGGACGTGCCGACAAAGAATTAAGCCAAACAGCAGGCATGAAATCGATACACCCAACGCCTTCAAGACATCGTAATAGGGCGTGACCACTTCCCCGAACAGTCCGTAACGCATCAATTCCATACCGCTTACCAAAGGTGACCACATAAGCGCTTCCCGTAGGTCGGGCGGCAGCCAGCTAGCCATGTTGAAAACACCGGAGAACGGAATTGAAATGTAAACACTGACAGGAACCAGCTTTTCGATAATCGATGAAATCTCCGAAAGTGGCGCCAAAAGTGTGCATACGGCCAAGACAAAGATGACATACAAGGACCAGCCCGCCACCAACGCGCCTACGTCCGATGGTATTGGGAAAAGTCCAAAGAAATGCAGTACGATGCCTGCGAAAAGGTACGCCATCATTGCACCTATCGCTTCGATCGTGACACGCACAAAAATGAAATCCAGCACCTTTACTTGTCGATGGTAAAGCAGCGATATATTGGCTTGGAATATCTTGGCTGATCGGCCGAAAGAGTGCCGCAGAAAGGTCAACGGAATGTAGCCGCTGGCGACGAATGCTATCACGCCTATGCCATGGTTTTCGGGGCCTTTGGAATAAGACCAGACAATTCCGACCAAGCCGGCAAACAGCAGCGGCTCGGCCATAACCCACAAGAACCCGATATTTTCCCGGCCGAAACGTGTGACCAGTTCACGGATCATCAGGGCCTTCACGACCTCTATCTGAACCCGCATCCCTTTGGAAAAGTTCGCCATTGGCTACTCAGTCTTCAGGAGCATGCTCGAGAATGCCGACCACAAGCATCCAACCAACAAGGTATAGGCATAGACAGGCAAAAATGACCGCCAGGATGCTCTTGATGCGTGATGGCAGAATGGCACCGTCCGGCAGGTTGGGTTCGACCACTCTCTCGATGTAATATTGTTGTGCAAGCGCTTCGACGCGCGCCTGTTCAAGCGCGGCATTGGCCGCGGTCAGGGTTTGGGTCGCAAATTCCTGTTCGACCATGAGGTTTTCGTATTCGGTCAAACGCGATGCGAGGGCATCAGGGTTGCCCACTGCGCGCCCGGTCTGAGCCGCTACTTGCTGCGAAACCGCAGTAATGCGCTCGCGCAGCGCCGGAATTGACGGGTGTCTTGGCGCGACACGCTGAATTTCCGACAACTGTGCCCGCAAGGCAGCTTCTTGGGCGATCAGTGCGTTGGAAACCGTCAAGACGCTCAAGCCTTGCTGTTCAGGGTCAAGAATTTCGGAAGCATTGCGATAGGCGCCCAAAGCAATCCGGGCATCGCGCGCGCGCAATTGCGCCGTTTCAACGCGAGTTTCCGCCTCTTCGATGGCTTGAGAATTGATCCGCTGGTTGAGGTGGTTGACCAGACGTTCGCTGAGATCGAGCAGGGCCAAGTTCAGAGCCTGTGCCTCTTCTGGTGTGTATGCCTTTACCGTCAACTCGGTCAGACCTGTTTCGGCGCTGGGCATCGCAGATACCATACTGCGGTAATACTCATACAGGTTTTCGAACGTATCTCTTTGATAAAAGAGCGGAAATCGGCTAAAATAGTCGGCTTCAGGTGATGCAAAAACAGCACGTACATCAATACGATCCGAAACATCTTTGAGTGCATCGCGCGAATGCAGATAGCCGATAATTTCGCCCGCTTGGGCCTCGCCACTACTTAAGCCGGTCGTTTGCAAAAGAGCGCCGAGCGACCCACCGGACGATTGCCGTTTGTTGGGTGCCTTGATGACGAAGCGCGATTCCGAGACATACACGTCAGCAGCCCAGAAGCCGTAATAGCCAGTCGCGAGCAAGGATGGCAGAATTACGAACAAGCCGAACCAGCGCCAGCGTTTCAATAGTCTGGCCAATCTGTTGTCCTTGGCGGAGGCCTCAGCGTGCCGTGGCAAGTTAGGATCGTGGTGCATGGATGGCTTCTAAACTCGCCGTGCAATTTCAATTAGATAGTGTAAGGAGGCTCTTTGCCAAACCCCGGCAAAGCAGGGCTCTAGCAGCAATCAGATGAGTTTCCCATGAATTGATGCTGGATTGTCCACCGTGGTGTCGAAAGGCTCGGCGCTTTGAGACCACGTCTAGAACCATCACTTCTCTAAGATTGTGTCGAGAATAACCTTTCGAGAAAATCCTTCAACCAATCCCAGAGAATGCGGCCCTGCCGGCGGCCCCTAGCCTTGCCATGACGTATAGAACTCATGATTTGAAGGTGGTCCCGACGCAAACTGCCACGCTCATCAAGCTCTTTATACAAATGCCAGAACCTCTCAACTCCCAAGACCTGCGGCATCAGAAACACGCCATGATATCCAAAGCTATCTGCCGGATCTCCAGCGCGTTCCGCCGCAAACGCATCGGCTAGTTCGACAGGAGCAAAGCGCATGCCCTGTTGCTCCAACACCGCTCGGTTGGTTCGGCAGATCGCTACGTCTTCCGGGTGGTGGGCCTGAAAGCGGTCCTGACGGCATGCCTCCATCAGGCGACGACTGCGCAACGAAAAGCCGCCATTGCCGACCTCGTGGCGATCGTCGAACTGCGGCCAGCTGGCACCGATATAGTCGTAGTCGAGGAACTCCGCCCGCCAGCGAGCGGGATCGATCACGTGCCCGTCCCATTGCGCCACTAGGCAATGATCGGTGGCGATATGATCGACCAATTGCGTGAGCATGAAGTGCGAATAGGCTTTGGCCGAGGTCAGCCGCTC
>CEQK01012417.1_pt1 | contig 18509 bp, 12 predicted proteins | sample 531051 | NCBI WGS metagenome assembly CEQK01 (sample SAMEA2621229, study PRJEB7988) | marine metagenome | biome: marine biome (ENVO:00000447); feature: deep chlorophyll maximum layer (ENVO:xxxxxxxx); material: "saline water (ENVO:00002010), including plankton (ENVO:xxxxxxxx)" | depth 150 m
GCGGGACGGTCGGGGTCATTTTGATTTCGGTGCTGGCGGCGGTATTCGCGCAAGTGACGCGCGGTTTCGGTCCGCCGGAATTCTTCATGCTTGTCTTGATGGGGATCGTCACGCTGATCGTCCTGATTGGCGACAACTGGCGGTTCGGCGCCATATCCGCGTTGATCGGGTTCGCGCTGGGAACGGTCGGGGTCGACCTGGAAACCGGCATGCAACGGTTTACCTTCGGTTCGGCGGAACTGATCGGCGGCATTGCGTTTATTCCGATCGCCATCGGTCTGTTCGGGCTGGGCGAGCTTTTCTACGCGTTCTATCAAGGCCTTCACCGCGGCGGCAGCGGCGGCATCATCCAGTACCAAAGCGAAAAGCATTTCTGGCCGTCGATGCGGGACTGGATCGAATCGCGCATGGCTTTCGTGCGCGGGTCTATTTTGGGCTTTTGCATCGGTGTCGTTCCCGGGGCAGGTGCGACGGTTGCGTCGCTGATGTCGTACTCGATTGAAAAATCCAGCTCGAAGACGCCCGAGAAGTTCGGCAAAGGCGCGATGCCTGGCTTGGTCGCGCCGGAATGCGCGAACAACGCGGCCTCCGCCGGCTCCATGGTGCCGCTGTTGACGCTTGGCATTCCGGGCTCGGCCTCGACCGCGGTGTTGCTGGCGGCCTTGCTGATGTGGGGGCTCAAGCCCGGACCGCTTCTCATGGAGCAGAACCCCGAATTCGCCTGGGCCCTGGTTGCCAGCATGTATCTGGGAAACATGGCGCTGCTCGCCATCAATATTTTCGCGATCCCGTTGTTCGTGACGCTGCTTAAGGTGCCGTACCGAGTCCTGGCGCCGGCGGTCATTCTCGTCTGTACGATGGGGACGTTCAGCGTGCACGGCAGTATCATCGAGGTTTGGCTCATGTTCGCCGCGGGCGGCGTCGGGTTCTTCATGAAGTTGTACGGCTTCTCACCCGCCGCGACGGTTCTGGCGCTTGTGCTCGGGCCTCTCGCTGAGGAAACGTTGCGTCAGACACTCATCATCTCCCGAGGCTCACCCATGATCTTCGTCGAACGCGGGATGTCCCTGGGCATTCTGATCTTCACAATCGGTGTGATCGCGTTTGGCTACTTCATGAACAGATCGCGCCGGCTGGCCAAGGGCTAGATCATCGCGGATAAACACCCCAGGTCCGTGGTGGCGGCGCTTTACGCGGGTGGGGCTGAATTCGGCAGGCGGAGTCGAAAATAGCTGGTGCCGGCTACGCTGAATTCCGCGGTCAGGTCGCCGCCCATTGCGCGCATGATCGATCGGCTGATCGGCAAGCCTAACCCGGCGCCTTTGCCGCGCGCGGATTTGCTGCCACGGGAGAATTTTTCGAAGATTGTCGCCGCGTCTTCCTGGGACACGCCCCCGCCGTTATCCATGATATCGATCAGCACGTATTCGTCCTTTTTGTAGGCGTTGATGCGAACCTCCGGCTGGTCGGAGTCATTGTATTTTACGGCGTTCGACAGAATGTTCAGCAGAACCTGATGCAGACGATCCTCGTTCGCTTTGACCCATAACGTATCCTGCTCATATTCGATGTTGACCAGAACATTGGCGTTCCTTGTGACGCCCGACATGGCGTCCAGGGCCGCCGTGATGGCGGTCTTTATTTCGATGAGTCCGATTTGCAGCTTCACGGTGCCGGACTCGAACCGGCTGATATCCAGCAGTTCATCCAGCAGACGCGTCAGCCGGCGGCTTTCGTCATGAATGATGGATACGAAGCGTCTTTGATCGGCGAGGGATATCGGGTCATCGGCCGCCAGGGTTTCCGAGAAGGATTGGATCGAGGTCATCGGTGTGCGCAGCTCGTGACTGATCTGACTGAGGAATTCGTCTTTCTGCGCATCCAGGACCCGAAGGCGTTCGTTCACTTCGCGAAGCTGGTGGGCGGTGCGTTCCAACTGGGCGGATTTCTCGGACAATTGCCGGGATGTTTCGACGAGCTGCAGCGCCTCGTCAGCGATGTCGATCAGATCGGTCATGCCGACGGTCTCATGCCCGGCGATGCGTGACACCATGGCATGGGCCGACGCCGCACCGATGGAGCCGGCCAATTCCCGTTCAAGTCTGGCGATGACGGCGTCGCTGGCTTGGGGCAATCCGGTGGTGCCTTGCTCGATCGCCATTTCATCGAAAAGACGGCGGGCGGCGTCGGTGCCAAGGATGCGCTGAGCCAAGATGAACAAATCTTCCGAATCGGCGGTGCTGGTCGCGACGGTCGAAGGAACGCCACCAGACGAGCGGAAGACGTCAACGAACATCGCTGCCTGAAACCGCTCAAGCGTGCCCGCATTGGTCAGGTTCGACACGATGAGGAAGGTCAGGGCGTTGGTCCCGACGCTCCAGATGACGGCGTGAACCAGGGAATCCATTCCCTTGAAGCCGAACAGCGCCTGGGGGCGCAACATGTCGATGCCCCATGGCCCGTTGGCCAGCGTTGCCGCGCTGAGCACGAAGTCGCCTCCGAAGCTGGGCAGGAACAGCGTGTAGGCCCAAAAAATGAAGCCCACGATCAGCCCGGCAAAGGCGCCCGTCCCGGTTGCGCCGCGCCAGAAAATCCCGCCAAGCAGGCTGGGCAGGAATTGGGCGACGCCGACGAAGGCGATCAAGCCGATTGCCGCCAAGGCATCGGAGCCGCCGCTGGCTTGGAAATACAGAAACCCAAGGCCGAGGATAAAGGCAATGCTGATTCGCCTGGATACCAGAAGAAGATTTCGGACATCGCCGCTGACGGCGCGCGTTCCGTGCAACAGGCGCAACGCCACCGGCATCACGATATGGTTGGACACCATGGTCGACACCGCAATCGCGGCAACGATCACCATGGAGGTCGCCGAAGAAAACCCGCCCAAGAAAGCAAACAGCGCCAGTTCGTGCCGGTCATAGGCAAGCGGTATCGTCAGGACATAAAGATCCGGGTTCGACGTTGTCGGCATGACCTGCAGCCCGACCAGCGCGATGGGCATGATGAAGATGGTCATGCCGAACAGATAAAGCGGGAACAGCCAGGACGCCGTCGTCAAATGACTTTCTTCCACGTTTTCGACCACCGTTACCTGGAACTGCCTCGGCAGGCAGATGATCGCGGTTGCCGACAGGAACGTCAGGGTGATCCATCTTGGGCCGAAGATGTCGCTGGACCCGCGGATGACATCGGGATGCACGTTTTCAAAGACATCGGTAAAGCCACCGGAAATGCCGTAGGTGACAAAGAACCCGACGGCGATCAGCGCGAGCAATTTGATGATGGCCTCAAGGGCGATGGCGGCGACCACCCCGTGATGGCGTTCATTGGCATCAAGGTTTCGCGTTCCGAACAAGATCGTGAAAAGCGCCATGCCGGCGGCCACCCAGAACGCGGTGGTGATGGCATCGGCATCACTGGAAATGATCTGATAGCTTCGGACCACGGATTGAAGTTGAAGCGCGATATAAGGCGTGGTCGCGATCACCGCGATCAGGGTCACGAGCACGGCAAGACTGGAGCTTTTGCCGTAGCGCGATGAGATCAAGTCGGCGATGGAGGTGATCCGGTGGGCGCGCCCGATCCGGACCAGTTTGCGCAGTATCCACCACCATCCGATAAAAACCAATGTAGGCCCCAGGTAGATGGTGACGAATTCGAGCCCGTTTCGGGCGGCCGAGCCCACGGCGCCGTAAAACGTCCAGGACGTGCAATAGACGGAGATCGAAAGGGTGTAGACGATGGGCGAATGTAGCCAGCTTGTTCGGCTTCGCTGGGCTCGCCGGTCAACGAAGAAGGCGACGGCAAATAACAGAACCACATAGCCGAGACAGACCGTCAACAGGACATTGACGGAAATCATCAGTTCGCAGGATCGGTATTTGTTGGGGGGGCGGGATCGCCGTCGCCTTGGGGCTGTGATGCTGCCGGTGTGCCGGCAGCGCTGAGCGGGCCCGCCATGACCGCGGCGCCGAATATCAGCGCTGCCCAAACCGTAAAGATGTACAGCAGCGGAATGGGCAGGCCGAACAAACTGGCGTCGACCAGGACGACTTGTGCGAATGGCGGCATGACCATGGCAATGCCGACCAGCAGGATCGCCATTGACCGATCACGCGCCCGGCGTCCCGACAGTTGCGTTATCTTTTGATCAGGCAAGACGGGGTCTCCAGCGAGTCCCTAATCGGGCCTGCCGACCGCGAGTTTTTCCACAGCGGCGATCAGTTCGGAATTGACGAACGGTTTGGTGATAAACATGTCGGCTCCGCATTTCATCGCCGTTTCCCGGTCTTCGCGCTGTCCCTTCGCCGTCACCATCAGCACGGGAAGGGTTTTGGTCCGTGTGTCGGCCCGTAACCGCCGCAGAACCTCGTAACCGTCCAGTTCCGGCAGCATGACATCCAGAATAAGAATATCCGGCGTGTCCGATTGCGCGACTTCAAGGGCCTGGCGCCCATTGGTTGTGGTCGCCACTTCGAACCCGGACCGTTCCAAGATGAAAGTCAGTGATTCGACGATGTTCGGCTCGTCTTCGGCAAGCAGCACACGTTTCGCCATGTTTCGACGAAATCTCCCAGATTTCTATTGTTGTTATGTCTCCCGATGACGGATTAGACCCCAGATGACACGGGTCTGCAATGCCCATGCGGAAATTCACATGTTACTGAGTCAGGGGGGCATCGACCCGATGTGGGCAGGATTGCCGCGAACACAATCGGCAGCCTGGCCCAACTTCTTCGACAACGGATGCCGTGTCCGGTGCATAGATCGTCATACCGGCATCAACTTCGGTCGTGACCAGCATGTCGGTTACGTAGTGCCGTGGCCGGCCGAAACCGGTCATTCCGGTGTTTCGCGCCCGGGCGATAAAAACAAAGCGGTCGCCGGAAGGGAAAAGCGCGCGCTGTCTGATCACCGCCTCCGGAGACTGCTGGGCCCGGAACAAGACCCACAACGGGCAGGCGGCGGCGTACCGGGGAATGATCAGTTTCTCAAACCCGAGTTTTTCGATGATCATTCCCGATGCGTTGGCCTGCAGGTATCCGAAGCGGGGAAAGCCGTCGCCTCTGGGGATCGAGATCAACCGATGACAAATGGTATCGACCTCGGTCGAGTAGGCCTCCGCCAACGCTTCGATGTCATAGCGGAGATTTTTGGCTTCTTGTGTGAAGGCGGCCATCGGCATCAGGATGGCGCCGACCGCGTAATCGGTAAGCAACTGGCGGGCGCGGTCGGCGGCTGCGGTTGTTTCAATTTGGCTGCTGTCGGTGATGATTCGTTGAATGGGGCCTTTCAAATGTTCGTCCACCAATGCCCGCGCCTTGACCCTTCGGGGCAGGGGGCGCAAGTCGGTCAGCATATGTGATATCTCGCCGGCAATGGTTTCGATGACATCGAAACGGCCCCCATGCTCGTCAAACAGGGCCTCAACCTCGTCAGCCGGGGTGAGAAACTTTTCCGCGTGTACCGATTTGTCCAAGTATGTGGCCAGCGTTTCGCCGTTGTCTGAAAGCACGCGGATTTCTTCGTGGATGATCTCGATGAATCTGTCGCGGCGTTCCGGGGGCAGGTCTGAATAATCGACGAGAATATCCGCGACCGAGCGAATGGCCGTCATGCGGTTCAGCATCTTGTGGATCTCCGCGCCGAGATAAGGGTCATTCGACAACCGATCAGACAGCACTTGCGCACGAACCGTCGCCTCGTGCTCGGACTGGGCCAGGGCTGCCATGGCTCGGGCCCAGCCCGGGAATCTTCCGATGAATTCACTGGTGCGCTCTCTCTCGACATTCGCGTCCTTCAGGCTAGGCAGATGGGCGATCTCTGAAAGGGTGGCGTTCAATCGCTCTTCAGCCATGCTGCCCAGATCGTCGGGGGACAGGTTGAGGGCGCTGGCGATTTTGCGCAGCAGGGCGCCGGCGATGGGCCGCTTGTTCCATTCGATCAGGTTCAGGTAGCTGGGGGAAATGCCGACTTCGCGGGCAAGTGCGGCCTGTGTGATGCCCACCTCCCGACGGTATTGCTGAATTCGCGTGCCCAGGATTGCGTTGACCATTCGATCGCCTCGTATCTGTCACGCGCCGGAGGGCGCTTGGTGTCAATGATTTACAAGTTAAATCTTATAAGATGAAATTATTTACCAAATTATCTATATAAATCAATTAAATATTGATTCATTTACAAGCCTCCCGTCATGTTCATCCGGGATGGATCAATTCATCGTGGGTTAAGGCTTCGCAAATAGCCGCAGATATCGATCTGGCCCGTCGACAACAATTCAAATTGGGAGACTCCAAACATGAGTGAGTTCAAGATTACGCGTCGTGGGCTGCTGCAAAGCACCGCCGCGGCCGGTGCCGTTCTGGCGGCCCCGACCATTTTCTCTTCAAAGGCGTTTGCCGCCGGGTATCTGAATGAACCCAAGGGCAAGACCGTCACGTTCGGCTTCAACGTGCCGCAGACGGGTGCCTACGCCGATGAAGGCGCGGACGAACTGCGCGCCTATCAGTTGGCCGTCGAACACATCAACGGTGAAGGCGACGGCGGCATGCTGAACACCTTCTCGTCCAAGGCGCTCAAGGGTAATGGCGTCAACGGCAAGAAGGTCGTGTATGTCACCGGCGACACGCAGACCAAGTCCGACGCGGCCCGCGCCAGCGCCAAACGCATGATCGAGAAAGACGGCGCCATCATGATCACCGGCGGTTCGTCCTCCGGTGTCGCGATTGCCGTCCAGGGCCTGTGCCAGGACGCCGGCGTCATCTTCATGGCCGGCCTGACCCACTCCAACGACACCACCGGCAAGGACAAGCGCGCCAACGGGTTCCGTCACTTCTTCAATACGGAAATGACCGGCGCCGCCCTGGCCCCGGTGCTGAAGAAGAACTTCGGCTCCGACCGTGTCGCCTATCACCTGACCGCCGATTACACCTGGGGTTGGTCGCAGGAAGGCTCGATCAAGAAATACACGGAAGAACTCGGTTGGAAGACGGCCTCGGCCGTCCGCACGCCGCTCGGCGCCGGTGACTTCTCGCAGTACATTACGCCGGTGCTCAACTCGGGCGCCGACGTGCTGGTGCTCAACCACTATGGCCGCGACATGGTCAACTCGCTGACCCAGGCGGTGCAGTTCGGTCTGCGCGACAAGCAGGTCAACGGCAAGGACTTCGCCATCGTCGTTCCGCTCTACAGCCGTCTGATGGCTCAGGGTGCCGGCGAAAACGTCAAAGGCATCTTCGGCTCGACCAACTGGCATTGGTCCCTGCAGGACGAAGGTTCGCAGGCGTTCGTCAAATCGTTCGGCAAGAAGTACGGCTTCCCGCCCTCGCAGGCGGCGCATACCACCTACTGCCAGGCCATCCTCTATGCGGATGCCTGCCAGCGGGCCGGTACGTTCCGCCCGTCCGGGGTCGGCAAGGCGCTGGAAGGCTTCAAGTTCGACGGTTTGGGCAACGGCCCGACGGAATACCGGGCCGAAGACCACCAGTGCTTCAAGGATGTCCTGGTCGTGAAGGGTAAGGAAAACCCGACGTCCAAGTTCGACGTTCTCGAGGTCGTCGAAGTCACGCCCCGCGCGCAGGTCGAGTATCCGGCCAGCCTGCTGGGTGGTGAACTGGGACCGTACAACGACGGTAAGTAATCAGTCCTCCCGACTGGCTCAACGGTCGCTCCCGGGGGGAAAATTCCCCGGGGGCGGCCAACTATTTCCGTAGGGGTGACGATTCATGGATGCAATTCTTCTCCAGATTTTAAACGGTCTCGACAAGGGCGGGGCCTATGCCCTGATCGCGCTTGGCTTGACCATTATCTTCGGCACGCTCGGCGTGGTGAACTTCGCGCACGGTGCCTTGTTCATGCTGGGTGCTTTCTGCGCGGTGGCGGTCAAGGCCGTTCTGAACATTCAGATGGTGACGATCGATCCGACCAAAATGACGCCATGGGGCGCGCCGATGGAAATCAGGCAGCCTTATGTTGAAGTCTGGTTCGGCGATTTCGGCACGACGCTTCTCGATTTCTCGGTGCCCGTTTCCATTCTTCTCGCGATCCCCATCATGCTGATTATCGGGATCGCCATGGAGCGTGGCCTGATCCGATATTTCTATAAGCGCCCCCATGCGGAACAGATCCTGGTGACGTTCGGCCTCGCCATCGTGCTGCAGGAGATCGTCAAAAGCTATTTCGGCGCCAATCCCATTCCGCAGCCGGCCCCCGATATGGCCAACGGCATGATCGACTTCGGCATCCTGGTCGGCTTCGATGCGGGCAACGTGGTCTACCCGGCCTGGCGCTTTATCTATTTCCTGTTTTCCACCGCGGTCATCGCCGCCGTGTTCGCGTTTCTGCAGTTCACCACGTTCGGCATGGTGGTGCGGGCCGGGATGGCGGACCGGGAAACCGTGGGGCTTCTGGGGATCGACATCGACCGCCGGTTCACCATCGTGTTCGGCATGGCGGCGGTCGTGGCCGGCCTGGCAGGCACCATGTACACACCGATCCTGAGCCCCGATTACCACATGGGCATGGATTTTCTGGTCCTCAGCTTCGTGGTCGTGGTCGTCGGCGGCATGGGATCGCTGGGCGGTGCCGTATCCGCGGGGTTCCTGCTCGGCATTCTGCAAAGTTTCGCCTCCATGAACGAGGTTAAGGCGATCCTGCCCGGCATCGACCAGATCATCATCTATCTGATCGCGGTCGTCGTCCTTCTGGTTCGCCCGCGCGGCCTGATGGGCCGGCGCGGCGTGATGGAGCAATAAAAAATGTTTGCCAATTCAATCAGCAAAAAAGACCTGCTGTTGCTTGCCGTGTTCACGGCGGCCGTGCTGGCAGGGCCCATCATCCTGAAACCGATCGGCGCCGGTTATCCGGACCTTCTGCAAAAGTTCGCGATCTACGGGATCTTCGCCCTCGGGTTCAATATCCTGTTCGGGCTGACCGGTTACCTGTCGTTCGGCCATGCCGCCTTCCTCGGCGTGGGCTCCTACACCGCGGTCTGGACCTTCAAATTATTGAGCATGAACCCGGTGCCGGCGATCATCTTCGCGACGCTGATGGGGGGCCTGTTCTCGGCGTTGATCGGGTTTATCTCGCTGCGCCGTTCGGGCATCTACTTTTCCATCCTCACGCTGGCCTTCGCGCAGATGTGCTACAACCTCGCCTATTCGGTACTGACCCCGATCACCAACGGTGAAACGGGCCTCCAGCTTGCGCAATCCGACCCCCGCGCCCTCGACGTCGCCTTCGGGCGGGATTACGGCGCTGTTCTACCGTCGTCGGACCTGTTCGGCATTGAGATGACCGGCTATCCCGGTTTCTATTTCTGCGCCGTCATGCTGATCCTCTGCTTCTTCATCTCCATGCGCATCTACCGGTCACCTTTCGGGATGATGCTGCGCGCCGTGAAGTCGAACCAGAACCGCCTGAACTTCACCGGTATCCATACGCGGCCCTATGCGCTGACGGCCTTTGTCATTTCCGGCATGTATGCCGGATTGGCGGGGGGCCTGTTGGCGGTCACAGACCCGTTGGCCGGGGCGGAACGGATGCAATGGACAGCATCGGGTGAAGTCGTGCTGATGACCATCCTGGGCGGCGCCGGAACGCTTCTTGGGCCGGTGATCGGCGCCGGAGCCATCAAGTATTTCGAAAACATCTTCTCGGCCTTCAACGAAGGCATCCTGAACAATATCTTCGACTTCCTGCCCGATGCCCTGCAGCACATTGCCGTATCCGTCAGCTCCATGTTCGTGGGTGAAGGGTGGCATCTGACGCTGGGCGCCCTGTTTATGGTGATCGTTATCTTCCTGCCGGGCGGCCTGATGGAAGGTGTCAGCCGCATCAACAATCTGATCCGGCGGCAACCACCGGATGGTGGGCCCGGCGGTGCGCCGCATGCGGCGCCGGCGGAATAGGGGGATCAGGACATGAGCGCTCTATCCGTCAAGAACGTCAACAAACGGTTCGGCGGCCTGAAGGCCCTGGACAACGTCAATCTGGAGATCGAGGCCGGTACGGTCCATGCCATCATAGGGCCCAACGGAGCAGGAAAATCGACGCTGTTGAACTGCTTTATCGGCCGGCTCGAACCCGATTCCGGGACGGTTACCTTCGACGGTCAGTCGTTGCTCGGCATGGCGCCGCATGAGATCAATCAGGCGGGCGTCAGCCGGGTTTTTCAGACACCGGAAATTTTCGGTGATCTGAACCTGATCGACAACGTCATGATCCCGAGTTTCGCGCGCCGGGACGGGGCCTTCAAGATCAACGCCTGGACTCCGGTCCGGCGAAATGGGCCGATGGCCGAGAAGGCGATGGCCATGCTCGAAGATGTCGGCCTGGCGGCCAAGGCTGACGAGACAGCAGCCCATCTGTCGCGCGGCGATAAACGGCGGCTTGAACTCGCCATGTGTCTTGTCCAAGACCCGAAACTGCTGTTGCTCGACGAACCGACGGCCGGCATGGCGCGGGCGGACACCAACAACACGATCGACCTGATGAAGACGATTTCTCAACGGGGCGTGACCATGGTGGTGATCGAGCACGACATGCACGTGGTGTTCTCTCTGGCTGAAAAGATTTCGGTACTGGCCCAGGGGACGGTTATCGCCGAGGATACGCCTGAGAACATCAAGGGGAATCCGAAAGTTCAGGAAGCCTACCTTGGGGGAGCGCATCTATGAACCAGATAGACGAACGGGAGTCTCGTATGGACAAGGGCGCTGAGGAACAGACTTTGCTCGAAAACGGCGATTTCAAAAACGGCACCGCGCCGGGTGTGCCGCCGGTGACTGCGAAGGGAGGGCAGCCCGCTTATTTCTCCTGCTGGGACATTCATGCCTATTACGGGGAAAGCTATATCGTTCAGGGCGTGTCATTCGATATTCGAGAAGGTGAAATCGTCGCCCTTTTGGGGCGCAACGGGGCCGGCAAGACGTCGACGCTCCGGGCCATCGCCCGGCTTGACGACCCGGCGCTCAAGCATGGGGAGATTTGGCTCGATCACAAGCCGCTGCACAGCATGCGGGCCCATGAGGCGTCGCGCAACGGCATCGGCCTGGTGCCCGAAGACCGGCGCATCATCCAGGGCCTGACGGTGGAAGAAAACCTGACCCTGGCCCAGATCGCGCCGCCGATCGGCTGGTCCATCGAGCGCATTTACGAGCTGTTTCCCCGTTTGGGCGAACGCCGCGAACAGGAAGGCACGACATTGTCCGGCGGCGAGCAGCAGATGCTGGCGATCAGCCGGGCCTTGGCGCGGGATGTGAAACTGCTGCTGCTGGACGAACCCTACGAAGGTCTGGCCCCGGTCATCGTGCAGGAGATCGAACGCACCCTGGAAGAGATCAAGTCTCACGGCATGACCACGATTATCGTCGAACAGAACGCCATCGCCGCGCTGCATCTGGCGGACCGGGCGATCATTCTCGATATGGGGAAGGTGGTGTTCGACGGTCTTGCCAAGGAAGTTCTGGATAACGCCGACCTGCGCCAGCAGTACCTGGCGATCTGACGGCTAAACATATCGCGGATCCGGCCAAACCGGGTCCACGCATAAAAATAACGACTGGGGGTGTTTCGAATTTGAACCGTGAGTGAAGCCCGCAATTCAAGACGGGCAGGGGCGGCGTCGGCTGGAATCCTGCGCTCACACACAACGCGAAGGGGGGAGACCATGACCGTTCAACGAAGGGCGTTTCAGGGGATTAAGGGCAGGCTGTTCGTCTCGTTTGGCACTGTGACATTATTGACCATAGCGGCCGGGGGGACGGCGCTTTTCGCATTCAACAGCACGGAACGGCATTTTCACGCCGTTCTCGACCGCGCGGTTCCAACGATGGAGACCGCGCTCGAACTGGCCCGCAACAGCGCCTCGCTGTCCGCCAGCGCCCCGGCCCTGGCCCGGGCTCAGAACACAGATCAGAGCGCCACCGTTCTCACCACCCTGCAAAACCGGTTGTCGCAGATCGACGGCCTGATCGGCAGGCTGGAGGCATCCGGGCCGGCGGGCGCAACGGCCGGAATCAAGCCCCTGGTGCTGCAGTTCCGGAAAAACATCGATAACCTGAACCTTGAAGTGGCGGGACGTCTTGCGGCCAGGGAAGAGCTTCAGGTGGCGGCCCAAAAGGTCATCGATACCCACGAGGCGATCCTCCAGAACCTGGCCCCGATCCTCGGCGCCGCCGAAGGCGAAGTCGGGAAGGGGTCCGCGTCTTTGAGCATCGGGGGTGTTCAGGCGGTCAATGCGCTCATGAACAAGGATCTGCCGACGCTTCTTCAACTCCACCAGTTGGAGGCGTTGGCCCATAAGGCCGCTTTGGCGGCGATGGTGCCGAAAAAGGCCGCCGCCGGGCTATCGACTGGTGGCGCGCCCACGAAGATCATGGCGGAGATCGCGGAACGGCTGGCGACGAAACACGGCCTGCCGGAGGTCGAGCAGGCGGTGGCGGCCTATCTGACCGCCGTCGGCGCTAGGAAGCCGGGTGGCATTCAGGCTGCGCACAAGGAATTGCTGGCGATGTTGGGCGAACGGGCCACGGCCGCGCGCAGAGGCTTGGCCACCGCCATGCAGAAATTTATGATCGACAATTCCGTGCGCGGGTCGACCCTGGTCAACAAGACCATGAAAACCGTCAGCACGTTGCTGCGCATCGAGGCCAAGGTAAACCGTACCGCCGGCCTGATGGCGACCGCGGCACAGGCCAATGACATTGATCTGATCAATCGCCTGCACGAGGGCATTCTGCTGGCCGTCCGCCAGACCAACTTCGAAATCGGCGAACTTCAGGACAAGGCGATGGCCGCCCCCCTCAAGGAGGCTGCCCTGTGGTTCACGACGGCATCTGAGGGGGACGGGAGTATCAGCGAGCTGCGCAAGAAGGTCATTGGCGCCAATCAGCGCGCGTTGGCGATCCTGGAGGACACGCAGAAAATTTCCGAGGATCTGTCGGCGGAGGTCAACGCGATTGTCGATACGTCCCGCGCGGAAGTCCGAAGCGGATCCGAAGATATCGTCTCGGAATTCGCCGAGGGAAAACGTCTGCTCGGCGTGATCGTCGGCCTCGCGGTTGCGGTCGCGTTGTTGATTCTGTGGCTTTACGTCGTCAGGAACCTGGGGCGACGTCTGACCACCTTGACGCAGGCGACCCGGGCGGTCGCCGAGGGCCATCTTGACGCGGAAATCAATATCGCCGGAACCGATGAAATCGCCGACATGGCGTCGGCGCTTCAGGTGTTCAAGGACGGTCTGGCGAAAGCGCAGGCCAGCGACCAGCGGGCCGAAGAAGAGCGCAGCCGGGCGGCCGCGGCGCGCAAGGCCGAGATGGTCACGCTTGCGGACGGCTTTGACGTGAATGTCGGTGGCGTCGCCCGTGCGGTCGCGAGTGCGGCGAACGACTTGAAAGCGGCGTCCGAATTAATGGCGAGCTTGGCGGAAAAGACCAGTTCACAGTCCGCTGTCGTCGCGAGGGCCTCCGAAGATGCCTCGTCGAACGTTCAAACCGTCAGCGCCTCTGCGGAACAGCTGTCCGTGTCCATTCAGGAGATCGCCCGGCAGGTGACGCAGTCCTCTGAAATTGCCGCGAAAGGCGTGCGTGACGCCGAATTGACCAACGATAAGGTCCAAGGCCTGGCAGAGGCGGCCGAAAAAGTGGGCGAAGTCATCAACCTGATCACCGACATTGCCGAGCAGACCAACCTTCTGGCATTGAACGCGACGATCGAGGCGGCCCGTGCCGGAGACGCCGGAAAGGGCTTCGCCGTGGTGGCAAGCGAGGTCAAGAACCTGGCGTCGCAGACGGCCAAGGCGACAGAGGAAATTGGGCGGCATATCGCCGGCATTCAGGCCGCAACCCAGGAATCCGTCGATGCGATCCGAGGCATCAGCCGGATCATTGACGATATCAACGAGATCGGGTCCGTGATCGCGGCCGCGGTCGAGGAACAAGGCGCGGCGACCCGCGAGATCGCCCGGAGCGTCGAGGATGCCGCTTCGGGGACGTCGCAGGTCAGCGACAATATCGAGTCCGTCACATTGGCCGCCGGCGAAACCGGGCAAGCTGCCGAGCAGATTCAAAAATCGGCCATGAGCTTGACCCGTCAGGCGGACATTCTGCGGGGCGAGGTCGACAATTTCCTGACCCAGGTACGGGGCGGCTGATCGCCGTCGCACAACCCGTTTAAACGAGGAACGAGGCCGGTCCTGGATACACGGGAAATGGCGGTGGGGTGGGGCCCACGGTACGCTTTCACGCACGCTGGTTTTCAAGACTTGCGATCGATTATGAACGTTTACAATTCGAATTGTCCCTGATTTGTCCCGAATTTTGGTTAGGTCAAAGCATGTGTAGGACTGGTATATTCCTTGCTGTAGAAACTAAATGTGAAATTACCCCCCCTAAATATCAGGAACTTCCGCCTGGAAATGGGGCTACAGGTTGGACATAGAGTCGTTACGCGAGACATTCGGACTGTTGATTGACAAGTTCCGGTAGATGATAAGAATACGGAACTCCGTGAAAAGGGCGATCAAGCCTGAAAGATCATCGGGATATTCCATGACAGACACGTCGCAAGCTCAGATCATCGACCAGGGGACGACCTTGGTCGTGAAATGCCCGGATGAATTTGATTCCGTTGCCGTTTCAGGCATTCGGTCTGATCTAACAATGGCCGTCGGCGTTGCCGATAAAGACTTGGTTTTCGATTTTTCCGGCACGGAATTCATCGATTCCAGCGGAATTGGTCTATGCGTTTTCTGTTTTAAGAAATTATCTGCAAAAGGCCGTGACGTGGGAATCGCCGGCCTGCAGGGGCAGCCGAAATCGGTCATTGAGCTTAGTCAGATCGACAAGACGGTGCCGCTGTTCGCCTCCGTGGACGACTTTCTGTCGCGGAACGGCTGATTATCCCCGCGCTGATGCTCAATACTTAAGAACGATGACCGTCGTGTCGTCGTTGGGCTCGCCGCCGGTGATATCATCGTATTCGCCGAGAATTTGATCGGCGATCTCACTCGCGGTCATCGATTGTTCGAGCGCCGCAAACCCGGCGGCGCAAATCCGTTGCTCGGCCGCGTTTTGCGCCGCCGCCGACGGATCGATTTCAAACAGGCCGTCGGTCATGAGAACCAGGGCCATTCCGGGCACCAGGGTGAATTCGGTTTCGCCGTAAGTCTGGTTTTGGGTCAGCCCCAACAGGGGGCCGCCGACCTCCACATATCCGAAACCGGTCAGTCCCAGGCGGATCGGCATCGGATGACCGGCCGATGATATTTTTAGTTTTCCGTCGGAGGCGATCCGGACCAGGGCGGCGGTGACGATCACGGCGTCCAGGGAATCGTCGGCGCAGATGGCGTCCGATATGCCGCTCATGAGGCTGCCGGGGGTCCATTCGCTGCCCATTTGCAGGATCTGGCTGCGGGCATAGGCGGACACCGCATGGGCGACCATCTTCGCACCCAGGCCGTGCCCCATGACGTCGGCAATGAAAATGCCGTCCTCGCCGATCGGGATGACCAGATCGCCGCCGCCGGCGCTCGGCACACGCCGGGCGACCGCGCATTGGATGACCCCGATGTGTTCGGGCAGATCGGGGGTCAAGGTTTCCGTCAGCTCGCGGCTTAACTGGGCCATGACCTTCTCAAGAATCGAATTCCGCCGGTTCAGCAACCGCCGGACGGTGGATTTCAGACGCGGCGGATCGATGGGTTTCAGGATGTAATCGTCGATCGCCAGCTCGTCCGCCTGGCGGGAGACGTTGTCGTCAGTATCGCTGGTCAGGAAGACGAAGGGAATCAGATCATCGCCGCGGTCGACCAAAGCCTGGCGAAAGCTGAGGCCGTCCATTTCCGGCATGTTGATGTCCGAGATGACCAGATCGACCGGCGACTCATGGAATTTCTCAAGGGCCTGGTTGGCATCCGGGTAGGAGGAAATCTGATATTCATCCTGCAATACGATTCGCAGAAACGACCGGGTGAACTCGTCGTCATCGACCAGCAGAATGCGCGGCCGGTTGACGATTGACCGGCGGGCTGGATAGCGGACGCTGAATGCATTGCAGACATCCGCGCGTTCGGCGGACATTTCATACCAATTGTCGGGCAGCATCCGCGAAATCAACGCTAGGCCGATGCCGCTTTCCTGCAACCCTTTGTTGGAATTCCATTTTTCGTAGCTCATGGCCAACTGCGCGTCGAAGCCGTCGAACGTCGGGCCGTTGTCCAGAATCCGGCAAACCCAGGCGCCGGCCGTCGTCACCAGTTCCAAGACGATCTGGCTAGGTGAAACGGAGGTATGCTCGATCAGATTGGTGACCGTCTCACTGACGAAGAAGGAAAAGGCTTCCCGCGTTTCCACGGGCAAGGCCTTGATGTCAGCCGATTCGAGCCCACGGCGCAGGGTGCGAACGGCACCCAGGTCAGGGTCTTCGACGGTTTGCCGGAAAATGACGATCCCTTGTCCCGCGTCGTCGGCCATGGCCAAAGTTGTTCCATCATAAAGCCTGGGGTGGTGCCCCGAGAGCGCCAGGGTACGCGGTGGCGTAAGGATAAGTCTAGATCGTCGTCAGTTCCGGGGCATCGGAGATCACGGGATCGGAAGACAGCCCGCTGTCCGATGCGGTGGGATCGGATAGGGGCGTTTCAGTTGTAAGCCCATCTGTCGACGTGGACAGCGTCTCGGTTTCCGTCGCCGTCAGCCAATCCGTGGCTGGATCCGTGGTTTCCGCCAGCACCGGATCCGACAAGGCCGCCAAAGCCGGGTCGCTGGTTGCCGTGCTGCTGTCGGCAAACAGGTCGGTGGCCAGGGGGTCGTTCAAGGTGACGCCCAGGTTCGCCGTCTGGCTGACCAGGCCCGTGTCGTCCATGACGGTGATGGAAATGGTCCGCGTGCCCTCAATCAGTTCCGGCGACAGGCTGTTGAAGGTCAGGCTGTTGATCACCGATTGGTAGGCCTCAAGGCTGTCCGCGCCCTGCAGGGTCAGGGCGTTGGAGGTCAGGTCGAACCCGCCGCCGACGACCTCGATGTTTGTGCCGGAAATCATCGTCTTGCCGGTCAAATCGTCGAGGATGGTATTGCCTTCCACGGACAGGATGTCGCCCAGATTGTACCCGTCGCTGATGGAAATGACGGCCTGGGAAATGTCTGATCCGTCCAGATCGCTCAGCACGGCATCGGCGGCGAATGAGATCGGTTGAATGGGGAAGTCCTGGGCGAGCTCTGTCGTGCCCAGGGACACCTCCGGCGCGTTCTGGGGGCCGTCGGGTGTGATCACGGCGCTCGCCGTGGCCGTGGCCGTCGATCCGTCGGACTCCGTGGCCGTGGCAGATACGTCCAGTTGGAACGCCTCCGTGATGTTGCCGGGCACGGTGATGTTAAGATCCGGCAGGTCGTTTGGCTGCAGGGTCCAGGTGCCGTCGCCGTTGTCCGTGCCGGCGGATAGGACGGCGCCGGCCGGCACGCCTGCGAGGGTGATCCCCAGGCTTTCCGAACCGTCCGTATCGGTCAGGGCAGCGGCGATATCGATGGGGTATGTGGCGACCGGGTCGCCGCCGACCACGGCGTCGAAATCGACTCCGGTGATGACGAAATCGCTGCCGTCGCCGACGGCGATGATTTCCCCGCCAGCGTATCCCTTGGACGCTGTGAAGACGATCTGGTCGAAGCTGCCGCCGTCTGCCGCCATGGCTGTGAAGCTGCCGGTGCCGGCCCAGGAGGCCGAGGCGAAATTACCTTCGCCGACCTTCACGCCGTTACGGTACAGATCATAATGGCCCTGTTCCACGGCATTGTCGGGAAAGGCGGAAACCCACCCGGCGGAGGCGAAGGAGATTCCCGCCTCGGTGACCGGGTTATCGAAATCGACGATCAGTTCCTCGGATACGTCGAACACTTGGCTGTATCCGACCTCGAAATTGTCGCCCGAGGCCAGGCCGTTCACACCATACCCGCCCTGGGCGGTGGTTAGATTGCCGACGCTGGGATCACTCAAGGTGCCGTCCAGGTTGATGGTGCGGCCGCTAACCTGATAGCCCGCATCAAGGGTCATGTAATTGCTTTGCGTGATCGAGGTCGGCACCGCCGTGCCACCGACCATGGTCACGGTCGGCTGGCCGATGGTGATGGACAGGTCCGGCATATCCGCCACTGGGGTGACCGTGACGTTCAGGATGCCGGACTGAACGGCGGCATCCAAGCCGTCCAGGGAGGTCGCCGTCACGCCGAGCGCGATATCGCCGGAGAAATCCTCCGGCGGCGTCAGGCTGAGGCCCGTCAACTGGGCCGGCGTCAGGGTCGCCGTGCCGCCGATGACCGTCACGTTCGACCCGTCCGCCAGGGTCAGCAGGGCACCCTCCGGAATATCGGCGATGGTGACGTTCAGCGTCTCGCCGCCGTCCGTCAGGGCGGCATCTATGCTCAGGGCAATGGGCTGGTCTTCCAAGCCGGTGGCGTCCGCCATTGTCAGCGTCGGTGCATCGGCGACGGGGTCCAGGTTGATCGAGAGGATGTCGGTGG
>CEQK01065805.1_pt1 | contig 18440 bp, 17 predicted proteins | sample 531051 | NCBI WGS metagenome assembly CEQK01 (sample SAMEA2621229, study PRJEB7988) | marine metagenome | biome: marine biome (ENVO:00000447); feature: deep chlorophyll maximum layer (ENVO:xxxxxxxx); material: "saline water (ENVO:00002010), including plankton (ENVO:xxxxxxxx)" | depth 150 m
AGTATAAAGAGACGGATAGATGGTGAGGAGAATAATACAAAATTAAAGTCTGTAAAATAAATTTTAAATAAGGAGAGTAATCATGACAAGAACTAAAGAAACAGAATTTATATGTATGCGTAGCTTGGAGGATATAGACAAACAAGGGGATACGATAAGAGATGGTATGAGGGATTTAGCACGAGAAGTTATATGTTGTTTCCCTAGATTATGTTTATCTTTTACTAAAACAGGATATCGTCTGACTCATAGCGGAGAAATAAATTATACGACTACGAATCAACTTAATATTGCAGATAAGCGTGATCCATATACATCACTAGCTAGAATGAGTAATCAAGGGAAAAGATGGATAGATTCTAGTAGTTCTAATAAGACGTATTATGGTATCAGTCATAAAGACATTAAACTAAAAGGTAGTGAAAAGAAGTCTACAAATATTAAAGCAATTATAAAAGTGTTAAAGAACTTAAAAGTGCATGAACAGTTTACAGAAAGTTACACTGCTAAAGGACACGCAAGATTTATATCTTACTTGAATGACCATAAAAGAGTAATGCATAGTAGACTAAACGGAGAGAGCTATTACAACACCCAAATAGATGTAAAAGAAGTACATAACATGATACAACATGGGTATAAACCTGTAACTGATACATTCAAAGAAGCTTTTGATAGATACTATACACATTACGAAAATAATGAAAAAGCAAGAGCGTGGAGTCCTGCAATTTATCATGTCTTTAAAAATGTAATTACAGATAGATACACGGTTACAAGGGCTACTCTAAAAACAGGCACTGATAGTATAAAGCTATTCGGAAACCTACAGAATCCAGAGACAATATGTGAAGGAGTTTCCGAGGAACGCATGCCAGAAATTATCTCTGATCGGATGTCGGTTATAGATATGGGTATGGATATGGATATAGCTAACAACTTAGTTAAAGTAACTGAAAGTAAGTATTTCGAGGGTACAGGCATGAAGGAAAAGCCAAATAGATGGTGGGTTATCCTCGATGAGTAGGGCTATGGGTTTAGGTTATCAACCAATAAGGCTAGAGGTTAAGCCTGATGGTATTGAATTTTGGGATTATACGGGCGTGATGGGAAAGGAGGTGCGAGAACTTAGACAGGAGGATGAACTACCTCATGAAGTTATGCGTAAGTATTCACTACTTGCTATAGCTGAAGTAGGTACTGAAGTATACGGAATCGGTTCAAGAGATACCGAAACTATTTATCACATATCAATAAACATATAGGAGAATATCATGGCGTTTGGACAAATAAATTTTAATCATTACCCAGTATTACGTAAATATATAGATGCAGTGGAATACTATGAATCCGTAAAACCTATAACTAGAGGAAAATATAAAGGCTTAGTACCTCTTGCTAGGCGGGCCGATGTATGGCAGTTTATGCAGAAAGATGAACACACAGGAGATATTAACATCTATCTAGAAACCCCTCCTATGGCACACGCTATAAAATGTTTTGCAGGGGTAAATCAACCCATACTATCTTTCCGAAGGGATGAGGGTTTAAAAATAGGCTTTCGTATTATACATGGTCAACCTGATTTTAATAATAAAGTATGCCATATGGTGCACCACATATTGGGGCGTAATATGTATTTAGGGTGGACATGGGGTATGCAACCTGTAGTGTATCGTCATACTGAATATAATAATGATATTAAACATAATGTTTATTTTGCACCTAATGATGGGACAAGGTGGCATTTTGATGGTGACAGAGAATGTTTAAATGCAGGTACAGGTTTAAACTGGGTTGTTAATAATGATAAAAAACGTGTGATAACACAAAAATATCGTGGGTTGTTTGACTACATAAAAACAGCTACTGCGTTTATGCAACTTAAAGATAGGTATAGGTGGGGGGAAACTGTAGTGGATGAAGATTGTATAAACAGGGCTTTATCTATGCACGAAGATATAATCCCTGCACTAGCAAATCCTGAGGCTTTTGATCTACATTCCCAATTTGTAACTAATGCGTTAGAATCTTGGGGTCAAATGGGATATGTAAGTAAACGACCTAAAGTAATAGCCGCTATGTTACGGAATGTTATATATAAATATTATGCTCGTATTATTATAGAGGAAGTTAAGATCGGCCAGAGAGCAGATGGTTCGTCTGATCGGGGGCAATTCCCTACGAGAACTAGTGATAAATACAGACTGTGGCATCAAAAGGCTGTCGAACAAAATTGGGTTCAAGAATGAGTCTAGATAAAGATATAGTATTAAGTATTCTCGATGTTATATATGAAGAGTTACCTTCTGAAAGAGATAAAGCAGTTTTCTCTGAGGCGGTAAAAAATGCCCATACAGAGATAGCTACATTACTAATTATGTTAGCCGATACGGACGAAAAGGGGGATAATCGTGTTTTACACTAAATTAAATCATTTTGCTTTTTGGCTATGGGTTTGTTTATTTGTTGCTATGGCGTGTACGCCTATATTGGTAGAAATAGTTAGAGGTATATTAGAAGTTGTATGAAACCGTTTTACGAGGAAGAAGTGTTTATAACCGGAGAGTCGTCTAAGGATTCCTCTCACGGTTATAAAACAATACACAAGTTAGTAAATTTAGATTATCAAAGACTTGAAATGGCTCTAAGTTGGTGGGTTATAGATGACACCAGAAGCGAAGATAAAACACCAAGTTTATAAAGTACTGCGTAAAAACGGTGCTTATTATTTCTCGCCCATTATGAATGGATATGGTAAATCAGGTGTACCTGACATAATTGTGTGTTACAATGGTAAGTTTGTAGGTATTGAATGCAAGGTCGGTAAGAAGAAACCTACAGAGTTACAACAAAAAAATTTAGATGAGATTGAAGCAATAGGAGGGCACACGCTAGTAATTAACGAAAACAATATCTTAGCGGTGCAAGAGTTATTAAATAAGCTGTCCCTATAGGGACAATAAATATTTTGTATCATGGATATAATAACCTTAGATTTTGAGACTTACTACGACCCTAAGTATTCTCTTAGTAAAATGACTACTGAAGAATATATAAGGGATTCCCGATTTGAAGTTATCGGGGTAGCCGTTAAAGTTAATCAAGATACGCCTGTATGGTGTACTGGTGACTTTAATAAAATATATAAATTTTTAACTTCATTTAACTTATCTAATTGTGCTGTCCTAGCACATAATTGTATGTTTGATGCCGCAATATTGTCTTGGCGGTTCAACATTATTCCCCATTTTTTACTTGATACTTTGTGTATGTCTAGAGCTATACGTGGGGCTCACGTTAGTCATTCTCTAGATTCTTTAGTTAAAGATTTAAAGGTTGGCGTAAAAGGTAAAGAAGTATTAGAGGCTAAAGGTTTAAGATTAAAAGACTTTGATGATGATTTTTTAAGCAGGTATTCTAAATATTGTATAAATGATGTGGAACTTACCAAAAAAGCATATGATGTTTTAAATAAAGATTTTCCCGATTCAGAGTTGAAGTTAATTGATTTAACTCTAAGAATGTTTGTGAAACCACAATTAAGGCTAAACAAATCTTTGTTACTTAAACACTTAGAGGACGTTACGAATAAAAAAGAAAAGCTGTTACAGAGTAGTGGTTACGATAAAGATTCGTTAATGAGTAATCCTAAGTTTGCAGAAGTGTTAAAAGAACTAGGAGTTACTCCTCCCACAAAAATATCCCCACGTACAGGTAAAGAGACTTTTGCATTTGCTAAGGCTGATGAAGCGTTTAAAGAACTACAGGAACATCATGATGTAAGAGTGCAAACAGTTGTGGCGGCTCGTATGGGAGTTAAGTCTACACTGGAGGAAACTAGAACACAGAGATTTATTGATATTGCTGGTAGAGGTACGCTACCAATCCCCCTTAGATATTGTGCGGCTCATACCACACGATGGGGTGGGTCAGATAAAATTAATCTACAGAATTTACCTAGTAGAGGTACAGATGCTAATGCTCTGAAGAAGTCTATTGTGGCTCCTAAGGGCTATATGATAATTAATACTGATTCTTCACAGATTGAAGCTAGGACATTGGCTTGGCTTGCAGGGCAAGAGGATTTGGTAGAGTCATTTAGAAAGCAGGAAGATGTCTATAAGATCATGGCATCAAAGATATATAAAAAAGAAGTAAAGGATATATCTAAAGAGGAAAGGTTTATAGGTAAGTCTGTAATTTTGGGTTGTGGCTATGGTATGGGGTATAGTAAATTTCAGAAGTTTATTCAGGCTCAGGGTGTAAGTATTGATGAAGAATTTGCTCAAGATGTCATTGAGACCTATAGGACGAGTAATTCTAAGATAAAACAGTTTTGGGGCAAAATGGATATAGCTATAAAAGGCATGGTTAGTGGTAAAAATCCAGAGGGTCGTTGGCCTGTTTTTTCTGAAAAAACCACCAGTTCCCACACTCCTAAATTGTTGTGGAGGGATTCTTCATTTGTGCTTCCGAGTAGTTTACGTATACAATACCCTGAATTAAAACAGAAAGTTATATTAAAAGAAGTTGAGGGTAAGGAACCAGTGGAAGTTACTACAGGGGATTATATATACAAATCACGTACAGGAGACACATACATATACGGAGCTAAAGCAGTTGAAAATATAACACAAGGAATAGCTAGGTGCATCATAGGTGAACAGATGCTACAGATAGCTAAAAAATACCGGGTGGTATTAACTGTCCATGATTCTGTTATATGTGTAGTCAGAAACGATGAAGTATCACCCGCACTTGATTATATTGAATCCTGTATGAGATGTACCCCTAAGTGGGCCGAAGGATTACCATTGGATTGTGAGTCAGGAGTGGGAAGAAGTTATGGCGAATGCGAATAGTTGGTCTTACAGTAGTCTAAGTTTGTTTAAGCAATGCCCAAGAAAGTATTACCATCTTAGAGTGGCTAAAGATATTAAGGAGCCTCGATCAAGAGCCTTGATTTACGGTAATAGGGTTCATAAGGCTGCAGAAGAGTATGTAAAAAATAATGTAGAAATACCAAAACCTTTTGAGTATATAAAGAAATCTGTGGATGCTATATTGGAGAGCTTTAAGGGAGAAGTTCTTTGCGAAGAAAAATTAGGGGTAACAAAAGATTTAGAGCCTTGTTCTTTTTATGCTAAAGATGTTTGGTATAGAGGTATAGTAGATTTATTAATAATCCAAAAAGATAAAGCTGTTATTATTGATTATAAAACAGGTAAGCATCCTGACAGGGCTGACACAGATCAATTAGAGCTTATGTCTTTAGCTGTATTTAAACACTATCCTTTTGTTACCGAGGTAAAAGCAGGACTTCTTTTTTTAGTTAAAAAAGCTCTAATAAAAGCTAAATATTCTAGTGACGAACAGGACGATTTATGGGTAAAATGGAGAGATGAGATTGATATACTAAATACTTGCTATGTAAATGACGTATGGAATGCTAGAGAAAATTTTACTTGTAGAGGGTGGTGTCCAGTTATCTCTTGTGAATACAACGAAAGAATATAAATGCCGTATGTAAATAAACCAAGACCCTATAAAAAAGAATACCAACAGCAATTGGCTAGGGGTGAACATGATAATAGAATGAAACGTCAGAGAGCTAGGCGAGAGTGGGATAAAAAGAACGGATATTCATCTAGAAAAGGTAAAGATTTACATCACGTAGTTCCATTATCTAAAGGTGGTAGTGCTAAGAAATCAAATGTTAAATTAACTTCAGTAAATAAAAATAGATCGTTTAAGAGAAAATCAAATCATAAACCTGCATGAGTCCTTATAGAAACCGTAAGAAACGTCTTGACTACGGTAAGGAGTATAGAAAAAGAACAGGGTATGATCGTTTTAGGAGGTATGGTATGAGTAAGGAAGAATATGATCGGAGAGTATCCGAGTGTAACAGCATGTGTCCTATATGCGGTGAAGTAGCAAAATTAGTTGTAGACCATTGCCATAAAACAAATATAATAAGGGGTTTGATTTGTGATAGATGCAATAATGGTTTAGGTTGTTTTAAAGATAATATAAAAATATTGAAAAAAGCGTCAGAATATCTTAGGAGAGTGCATGGACATAATACAAAATAAAGCATTATTGTTACGAGTTAGAAACCCCGCTGTTTTGTTGGATTCTATAACTAAATCTAAACTATTAAAGAAAGCTAATGATAAGGGTATTAGTGAGGTTTTAGTCCACTGGGGTATAAAAGAATCTCAAAAACTTACCGAGATAGGTGTTCAGAATGTCCCTTCACCTATAAAAACTAACTATGAGTGGTCGGGTAAATTTAAACCTTTTGACCATCAGATTGAAACATCTTCATTCCTTACGCTACATAAAAAGGCTTGTTGCTTTAACGAACAGGGTACAGGTAAGACTGCATCTGTTATTTGGGCGGCTGACTATCTAATGAAGCTAAGGTTAGTCAACAGAGTATTAGTTATATGCCCACTATCTATTATGCAATCTGCTTGGCTTGATGATTTATTTGCATGTGCTATGCACAGAACAGCGGCAGTTTGTCATGGGAGACAAAACAAAAGAGCAGATATTATTAAGTCTGGGGCTGAATTTGTAATTATTAATTATGACGGAGTAGAGATAGTAAAAGACGAAATAAAAAACGGTGGATTTGACTTGATTGTGGTAGACGAAGCTAACGCATACAAGAATGTAGCTACGAATAGGTGGAAAGTTCTCAATAGTTTAATTGCTGCCGATACAAGATTATGGATGCTTACAGGTACACCTGCATCTCAAAGCCCTGTAGATGCTTACGGGTTAGCTAAATTAGTTAACCCTACAAATGTACCTAGATTTTTGGGTAGATGGCGAGAAATGGTAATGCGTAAGGTCACACAGTTTAAGTATGTACCTAGACCTGAGGCTAAAAAATTAGTCCATAAAGTGCTTCAACCTGCGATTAGATATACAAAAGAGGAGTGTTTGGACTTACCAGATATTACTTATACGACTAGATCAGTGCCATTGACCCCTCAACAGAATAAGTATTATAAGTTGATGAAACAACGACTTATAGTTAATGCTGCAGGGGAAGATATAACAATGGTTAATGCCGCTGCCGCAATGAATAAGTTACTACAATTATCTGGTGGGGCTGTTTATTCAGACGAGGGCGAGATAATAAACTTTGATGCTTCTACACGAATAAAGATATTAGATGAAATAATACAGGAGTCATCCCATAAACTACTTATTTTTGTACCATATAGACACGCTATACTAACTGTATCGGAACATTTAAATAAATCGGGGATTACTTGTGAAGTTATAAATGGGGATGTGAGTGCTGTTAAACGTACAAATATATTTAGAAGGTTTCAAGACGCTGACGATCCTAGAGTATTGGTCATACAACCACAGTCTGCATCACATGGAGTAACCCTGCACAGGGCGGATACTATAGTGTACTGGTCGCCTGTTATGTCTGTAGAGACATACCTACAATGTAATGCTAGAGCCCATAGAGCAGGGCAAAAGAATCCTGTTACTGTAGTTCATTTAGAAGGTAGTGAGGTAGAAAGACGAATATACAGCATGTTGCAAAGTAAGATAGATGTACATTCCAATATTGTACGTTTGTATAAAGAATTATAAATATAAAAAATATTAAGCAAAATACTATACACTACTGGTCAATTGTGTTAAGGTGTGAAAAGTATTTATAGAAATAGGAGAAAATCATGGAACCCAACGATACATCCAGAGTATCAGCTGATGAATTAGCTAGGGCGTATAGAAATATACGAGATAAACGAGAAGAACTATCCAAAGAGTATGATACTAAGGACGGTGAGTTAGTTCGGCAGTTAGATATTGTGAAGAAACGATTATTGGATTTATGTAAAGACATAGATGCTGACAGCATTAAAACTAGCAGTGGCACTATAACTAGAAGTATCAAAACTAGGTATATTCCTACTAATTGGGATGCTGTTTATAAATTTATAGATAAACATAAAGTAATAGAGATTTTAGAGAAACGCATTCATCAAGGTAATTTTAGAAGTTTGATTGAGGAGAACCCTGACCTACTACCCGAAGGTATGAACATAACTAGAGAATATACTATAGTGGTGCGGAAGGGTAAAACATAAAGGAGTGTAACGTGACACTTAAAGAAGATACTAACTTAGTTACTCTTAAAGAAATAGCAGAATATTTGGGAGTGAGTACAGCTACTGTCAGAAGAATGGTAAAACGAGATGACATACCTTACATTGTTTTAGGGGGTAGCTACATGTTTACCATAGATAGTGTACGAGATCATGTGGTAGGAGATGCTTTTAATAAACAATACACTGCAAGTGAAAAAAGAGTAGCTAGGCCATCTTTACGAAAGTCTGATAGTGATACACAGTAAGATTTCTATAAAAGATGGAGTTTTCAGCAGGTTTTATAAGGGTAGAGTTATTAATACCTCTGAACCGCAGGAGTGGATAATAGTAGGTGTAGCTCCAAAAATCCAAAGAATTTGGTATAAAGAGGGCTATAAAGATGGAAATCCTACAACTCCCACTTGTTGGAGCAGTGATGGTAAAAAACCTGATGCAGAGGTTGAAGATGCCCCAAGTGACTTGTGTATGTCGTGTTCTAATGATATAAAAGGGTCTGGTGGGGGTAATTCTAAAGCTTGTAAACATAGTTTAAGGTTAGCTGTTTTGTTACCCGAAGAGCTTGATGGGGACTTGTATAGAGTTATCTTATCCTCTGCCTCTATATTCGGTAAAAACAAAGTGGGTAAGTACCCATATAATGCGTATACTGAATATCTAACCCAGTATGAACTCTCAGTTGCTCACGTAGTTACTCAGGCATTTTTTGAGTTTGAAAATGGGATACCCAAGGTTTTATTCAAACCTGTTCGGGCTATAACTCCCGAAGAGTACAAAGTAGTTTCGCAAAGAAGTAAGGGGTCTGGCGAAATTACGAAATTAAAAATAGTTAAAGACCCTGATTTTTCTACAACTTCATAGGAGTAATATCATGGCAAAAGCCAAAAAAGAAACATCGTTTGAACCTCGCAACATTATCATTAAGGATGTAGAGTTTAACTGGCCTAAGTTGGTTAAAGCTGTAAATCCATTTGGTACGGAGCAGTGGGAACTTCAAATAGCTACTGAAGATAAAAAGGTAGCAGATGACTGGAAGGCAAATCATTTAACCGTAAAGACAGATAAAAATGATGATAGTAAATACGTAGTAAACCTTAAACGCAAGCGTTATAAATTAGATGGCACTGAAAACAAACCTGTAAGGGTAGTTAACGGAGCGAATGAGGTTATAGACGCTACTAGTTTAGGTAATGGCTCTAGGGGGAGTGTTAAGCTTTATCAATATGCTTATGATGTAGCAGGTAGGACAGGTATATCTTCAATTCTTGTATCAGTGCAGGTCACTAAGTTTATTCCTTATATGGAGGACGAGGATTTTGAACCTGTTGAATCGGAGGGAGAGATGCAAAAAAGAATATCCGATGACATAAAATCAGAGCAGGGCGATCCTACCCTGCTCCAAGCAGGATCAGAAGCAGATGAACCCACTAAACGTCCTAGTAAGAAAGATAAAGAACAACCCCCCGAATCAGAAGAAGATATGATTAAAGGTTGGGCAAAAGAAGATAAATAAGATATTTAGTTATGTGTAGAGGCCTTGGGTGGGTTCTTTCCTTTCCTTTTGTGGCTTATCTAGGGCTTCTACCATTATTTAGGGGGATTTCATGGAATCTATTGGTAAAGAATTAGGGCAACGCTGCATAGATTTAAAGGTAACAGTTTCTGACATGTCTACATTATTAGATATATCTAGACCTACATTGATGTCTTGGTTTGAAGGAGGTACAGCCCCTAAACATTCCACTCATATAAACAAGGTGCATATTCTATTAAGTTTATTAGAACGTGCGGCTAAGTAGGGGCTATATATGATCCCAAAACATTTTTTAGAAACTGTACTGCCCGATGATTACGGAGATGGTGAATACTCATACTGTATTTTTAGTTTACAGCATACAGGGGATAAAAAATCTATTTCCAATCAATACTGGGCTTCTTCTATAGCTGAGGCTGCTAAGATAGCGGAGGATTTAGACTCTAAAAGAATAGATACGTACTACGCTATAGCTGATTATAAGAAAGAAGTATACGACAAATATAAAAAAGGGGAGAGAAGAAATTTACGAATAGCAGAGAATGCTTGTAGATTTAGCACTTTATCTTATGATATAGATGTAGGGAAAGTTAAAAATTCTTATGCGGAATTGCCTGAAGCTCTTAAAGAACTTAGAAGGGTTGTGGAAGATAACGATTTACCCATGCCACTAATAGTAGGTTCTGGGTCTGGTATACATATTCATTACTGTCTAGAAACCCCAATAGAAAAAGAACAGTGGTTATCACTAGCTGGTAGATTAAAAGTTTTATTTATTAATGCCGGGTTAGTAATAGACCCAGTTGTATCTACAGATGCATCTAGAGTGTTGAGAATTGTAGGCACTCATAACTATAAAAAGGGGGGCAAAGTCCCAGTTAGGGTTATTGCTGAGGGGGATGGCCCACATACTTATGAGTTTTGGGACAGTATTTTAGGTAAGGTTGAAGAAGTTGAAGAGGTAGAACAACCTGTAGATATAGTCCCTGAAGATAACAGTATATTTACACCATCAGAACATATAAATTATGATTTTAATACTGCTGTAAATAAGTGTAACCAACTTAATGACTTAGTTAAAAACCCGAAAGATCAATCAGAACCTTTGTGGTTTGCAGGACTATCTATAGCTTTATATTGCGATGATAAAGAAGAGGCTATAAAAAAATTATCAGAGGGGTATCCAGATTACACTCCTGAAGAAACTAAGAAAAAAGTAATAAATATTAAAGGTAAACCTCATACATGTAAGAAGTTTGAAGCATTAAACCCTGAATTATGTGTTAAGTGTGCATATAAGGATTCTATTAACAGTCCTATAGCTTTAGCAAAAACATTAAAGGGGATAAAGAAACCTATATTAGTACGAGATACTTTAGAAAAAATAGGAACTGTTATTGAGTACAACATTCCGGTTCCCCCAAAACCTTATAGTTATATAGAAGGACAGGGTATATGGATAGAAAAACCCCCCGATGCTAAAAACAAAAAACCTCAATTTAAATGTGTATATGACAATCCTTTATTTATGGAGAAAAGATTAGAGGATTCAGAAGAGGGTATGTTGGCACAGATTCGTTTTAAATTACCTAAAGACGGCACTAGAGACTTTACTATATCTTTTGCCGATCTGAACGGTAAATCTAAATTTGATGTATTAAGTAAATATGGAATTGTAGTTGAGAGAGAAGATCAGAAAGGAGAAATAGTGGGATACCTAAACGCTTGGTTAAAGTATTTAGAGAAAACAGAGAAAGTAACAAAAGCATATAACCAAATGGGGTGGGGCAATAATGCACAGTCTTTTGTGTTAGGAGACAGAGAGTTTACGGCAGGGGGGTGTAAGCCTACTCCTAAAAATATGACACTTAGCCGTTACGCTCATAAGTTTTCTTATGCAGGAGAACTTGATAAATGGAAACAGGCGATAAATAAATTATATGCTAGAGAGGGTGAAGAATATCGTAGGTTTATTTTAGGATTTGGTCTTGCATGTCCTTTGTTTAAATACACCAATGTGAATGGAGGGCTGTTACATTTACGCTCAGATGGTAGCGGTAAAAGCAAAAGTGCTACGATACTTAGTGTAAATTCTATATGGGGGCATCCTAAAGGATTGGCGATGAAAGGAGCAGATACACCTAACTCTTGGTTGCAACGCTTGGGTATATACCAATCCATTCCTTTATGTATAGACGAAATAACTAACCTAGACCCTAAAGAAGCCTCTAAATTTGTGTACACATTATCAGACGGAGAGGGTATAAACAGGTTAAAAGGCAGTGAGAATGCTGAAAGAATTAATAATATATTTTGGAATACTGGGACGATAACTACAGCTAACTCAAGCATTACTGATTTACTTACCTATGAGAAGGCAACTCCTGAAGGTGAGTTGATGCGGTTACTGCAGTTTGAATTTAAAGATAATAATTTAAGTGATGAAGAAAATGGTGACCTTATAAATGAGTTATTTGAAAATCATGGAGTGGCTGCAGAAGTTATTGTACCGTATATGATAGGACATCCAGAGGAATGTAAGGAAAGAGTCCAGAGTATGATTAGACAGATACGAAAAGACGGTGACTTTACAAACAAGGAACGTTTCTGGGTTGCTATGGCAGGTATAGGTATGACAGGTGTAGAGCTAGGAAATGATCTAGGATTATGGAGATTTGATGTTCAGTCCACTTATGAGTGGTTACTTGCAGAGCTTATAAGCCAACAAAACACTCCAAAGGGTATGGTAAATACTGCGGAAGAGTCATTAGGTATATTTCTTTCAGAGCATTTGAACGCTACATTAATTTTAAACTCTGATGTAGATAGGCGAGATACTATGGTTGAGGACTCGGACATTATACATAAACCTTCTGCTAATATAGTTATAAGAGAAGAACCGGATACGAAGAGGTTATATATCAACTCTAGATCGTTACGTAATTGGTGTAGTAAGAAACAGATTGACTACACGTTTATGGTTAAGAATTTGAGAAATAACGGGGTGTGTTTTAAAGAGCCGAAATATATTAGGTTGGGTAAGGGTTATATAAAATCCCCACCCGTATCATGTTTAATCTTGGATAGTGATAAGGTAGATTCAGTAGATAAGGATGAAGGAGAAGACGAGTAAAATATCTTGGTTAAACCTAGAGGGAACGCCTGTCCATATAGATTGGTGGGCGTTTCAAGTGGGTACTAGTTTTTTCCTACCTTGTTGTAAATGCCGCCCTTTACTGTATGAAATAGCCAAAAAAGCCAGAAAAGCTGGAGTGCGAATAGCGTCCAAAACAGTTTTAGAAAATAACGTAAGAGGGTTACGCATTTGGAGAATAGACTAGTCATCATACCCTCCCTCATAACTCTCCAATCTTTTTTGTAGAAACTTTTCTAGTTTTGGGTCTAAGAACGCTCCGTAGTATCCATACTTTTTGCGATAATCCTCTTGTAGTTTTAATCTACGTCTTACTGATCTAGGAGATAGTCCTGTTTCTGGATACTTACGATAGTGCTCTCGTATTTTTTCCATAATATCTTCATATGCCTCAAAGTCTCCTATTCTCTTACTCACTCCTAGTTGAGTTACTAATCTCTGAGTTCTCTCATTTATTTCTTTTTTAATTTTATACTGATAAGCATTTTTTTCTAACTGAGTAGCTAGTCTGTTATCTACAAGTCCAAATGCTTGCCATAAAGCCTGTATAGCAGAAACATCATCTGTTACTAAATCCCCTTTAGTGGTTCTAACGCCTTGATTGTAGTAGTCAACACCCCTCCAAAGATTTTTAATAGCAGTAGGAACAGAGTTTTGAACATCTCTAACTGTAGCCTCCCCATTCATCGTCTTCTTTGCAAGAACAGCTGCATTAGCAGTATACACTGCAGATGGGCCTCCTAATTGAGCAAATATATAACTCATAAAATCTTCACGATTATCTAAAGTGTTAAATGAATCTTGCATAATTAGATTTCCATAACCTGCTCTATTTTCAAAATTAAGTCCTGTTATTTTATCTATAGGGGCTTCACCAAGAAAATCTCTAGTTATTTTTTCAAGATCATCTTCACCTTCTTCTTTAAATAAATTGTCATATATAAATTCAGCTAAACCAAAACCGGGTAGCCCCTTTCCCCCTCCTAGTAAAAAACTAACCCCAAATATCCCTAAAAGTTGTTTTTGAGCAATTCGTTGTTCTTTTTTAGATATTCCATACTTATCACCTGTAAATGCTTTTTTAGCTGTTCCAAAAAGTAACGCATACATAGTCATAGCGTATTGCTTAAATACAGTTAAAGATTTTCCAAGACCAGACTGTTGTATGGGAGCACCTGTAGCTGATGTTACAGGCCCATGATATTCTTCAAGAGCATCACTAGCTTTTTTAACTGCTTTTTCTACATTTCCTGACTTTTGCATTTCTAGTCTAAATACAGTTAATGCAGTTACTTCTCTTTGAAATTGTTCTGCTGCGTTAAATGTAGCCCCGGAAGCCTTCATAAAAAAATTCAGTCCTCTAGTCATTCCACTACCATAGGCTTCAATTCCATGTCGGCTCATTTCCATATGTTCAAACAGTGGAGATTTACCAATTTGATCTCTTTGTTTTAACGTATTTACTAAATCTCTTAACTCAGACCCACTGTATGCTACTTGCTTACCATCTACATTTTTAGTAAATTTCATATCTCCTTTTATGTTATTAAAATTTTTAATAACTTCAGGATTGTCTTTAAATTTTTCTCTTAGTGCTGCTTTTTGGGTTTTATTAGCTTGTAAATACTGTAATTCAGCGTTTGTGTAATTGAGTAAGCTTGGGAAACTTCTATATTCTGAATACCCATCTAAAAAGTCTTTAGTAATTCTGCGATGCCCCCAGTATTTTCCTATATTAGCTTTTTCTACATCACTAGTTGCATACGTTTTAGAAGCCATGTCTAGTATAGAGCCAGTACCCATTAATATTTTTGAATTTTCTAGTATAAATTTTCCAGTGTCTTGAAATCCATATTCATTTCCTACCATATTTATAACGTAAGGCATTTGCAATAACTGCACTAAAGCAGAAGATATATTTGCACCTATAGTGAAATGAAAAGCACCTGCAGTCCACCACCTTGTCCCTCTTCCATAGTTTGGCCCTAGTTGTGTAAATTTTACTTTGTTAGCCAATATCTTCATACTGTCTTGAGTCATTTCAAAATCTTCATATTGATTTTGTCTAGCTGTTCCTTGGTCAGCTTTCATGGCTGCTTCTATTCCTTCATAAGCATTTCCCAACTCTCTATTGTATTTTAAAGACGCTGCCATTTTTATATGATTATCTCCAGCAGAAGCTAAACTACGTATAAGGTCTCTTTCAGCTCCTAGAACATTCTTTCGTTTTCTAAAATTACCTGCTACTGCTACTTCGGGAGCAGTCTGGAGTAATATTTCTTTAAAATTATTTTGTTCTTCAGAGCTAACATTATTATCGTCCATTATCTTTAGGGCTTCTTTAATTACAGAATCTGAAGGTAGTCTATTTAGATCACTACCTTTACCAAAAGTAGACTCTGCGGTAAAGCTAATAATACTGTTAAATCTTTCAAATATATCTTTCTGGGCGTTATTTAATCCATCGTAAAAATCTCTTACTTCTTTGTACACTTCGTACTGACGCTCACTTAGTTCATTTTTAGCAATTTTATCAGGCATAGTTATGTCTACATTGAACTTATCTCTTTCTATATCAAAATCCAACATTTGTTTTGCCAGTATAGGGTTAGTATCTTTTATACTTTTAACTAAATCATTTTTAAAATTTCTTATATAACTATCTTTTTCTCCTTTAGTTTCAAAAAATCTAGTTTCTCTTCTATTTAGCAAAGGATTAATGTGGGTAACTCTATACTGCCCAAATCTAGTAAGAGCAAAATAAGGATTAATTTTAGAATGCTCTAATATCCTAGACATAATCTTTACTTTAATAGACCTACTAGCAGGGGTATCCCCCAAATAAGAATCTACTAAAGGTTCTACTGCATCTTTTATTTCATTCCAAAGAACATTATATATTTTACGAATATCGTAATATGCTTTCTGCACTTCTTTATTTTTTATAGATTTAAATTCGTTACGTAGTTTGTCCCATTCTTTTGCTCTATCTTTTAGTTGACTATCATTAAGACCCTCTTCTTCTTGTATTTTATTTAGCCATGCTTTTTTTGTAGTTGCTGGACTTTCAACAGATGGGTCTAAAGATGAAATTTCTACACCTTCTATGGTGCTAGTTAGCACTATATCTTCTAATTTGTCCCAATCTTTTGGGTTATCTGCTCGTAGTTTTATATATTTTTTAATAGAGGCACTAAGTCTATTTCGCATTTCTGCTGTGTAAGATTCTTTAGAACGTATAAGAGTGTCAAGATTATCCATAAAAGGATGTATATTTCTTGGAACCATATACTTCATAAATTTTAACATGTTATGCAAAGACTGAAAGCGTGTCAGCATTCCACGTATTGGTCTAGATAAAGCCGTAAAAGCTTCACCGATTCTCTTAGCATTTTCGGCTGTGCTAGGAACATATGTATTTTTTATAGCATCATTAAACGATTTAAACCCTCTAGTAAGTAAATTATCGTTAGGAGTATTATTATGAAATTGGGCTTGTCTATATAAAGTATCTTGATAAGTATCAGAAAGGTCGCCCGGTACTTCTAATATATCACTTATAGTGAAGTAGGCTTGATCGTACACAGAATCTATAGGTATACGTAATATACGTTTTATGATATTAACTAGACGCTCATATAGAGTATATTTTCTTCTGTTCTTATAGCTAACTTCTTCTAGTCTTTTCTTTATATCAGGATTAACAAACACCTCTGCTACAAATTCTTCTACATTTTGTCTAGCAGTAGCCATAGTTATTGAATCTAGATAGTTTTTAGATATATTAAATAATTCTTGAATATCTTTATATAATTTATTTTCTCTACGGTATTTAGGTTTCCCGTTTTTATCTAGTATTTTTCCTTTGCGTAATACATTCAAAGTGGCAGCATGCATAACTTCATGCAGTAGAGTATGAATATTTGCTCCATATTCAGGGTCTAAAGTTATGGTATCTGTTTTTGGATTATACGAACCTTCTTTCTGTTCTCCTGTAACTGGGTCTACAACCTTTCCATAACGTATAGCAGTATCTAACCCCATAGCAGCTAGTCTATTAGCTAATTGTTTTGTATAACCTGTAGATTTTTTAGCAATTTCCCTAAGAGCTTGTTTAAGGTTGTTAGCGTTTATATTTTCAGATTCTATACCATCTATGGCTCTAAACAACTCTCCGTCTGATGCTAGATTTTCAGCAGCAGAATGAGGAAGTCCTTCAAGTCCATAAAAACCACTATCATTTACCCATTGTTTTTCAGCCATTTCTAACGCATTTGCGTAAGCTCTGTAGTTACGAGGTTTTGTAGGGTCATACCCCATTTCTTTATAGTAGTAATCTGCTAAATCTCTTATAGGGCTAAGGGTAGCTATTCTTGTTTCTGGGATTATATTTCCTGAACCTATAGATTCTTTTAACTTACTTTCACTAGACAGTCCTTGTTCTATTATAGTTACAGGTTTTCTTTTCCCTTGAGTCTGCATTAATTTACGGTACGTTTTGCCGGGGGTAGTAGGAATTTCTTCTGAAGTTTCTTCTTTTGAAGTTTCTTCTTTCTTCTTTTTTATTTTTTCTTTTCTGTTTTTAGCTTTAGGAGTATCTACTATATTTTTTTGTGACGTTTTCTTAACTCCATTTTCCTGTGACATAGGAAGTTTTGCTACTTTTTCATAATCTTTTTTAGCCTGTCTATAATCTATTACACTATCAGCACCTTTTACGTTCCCTTGATTAGCTAGAGAATCTGCAAGTTTGCCTAAATCTACATCTGAAACACTAAGTATATCTTCAGGTGTCGCTGGCTTACCGCCCTTTCTTATTTTGAGTTGTTGGGCTAACGCCTCTGCTTCTGTCTTAAGTTTTTTAGTATTTTCTTTGTTTAGTTTTTGAGGTCTACCTGTTCGTGTGCTTCCAGCCTCTTCAGCTGCTGTTTTTTCTTCGTTAGCCTCCTTAGCATCTTTTATACTTTCTCTATTTACTTTTTCTCTTTTACGTTTTATAACTGGAGTTAATTTATTAAGTGCTTTCTCTGTATTTTTATTATCATCAGAATTTTCTACTGTATCTGTATGTCGTGACCCTTCAATATTATTTTCAGCAGACGTTTTCTGTCTTTCTAATCCAGCAGATTTATTTACAAGTGTTTGTAATGGGGGCTGCCTCATTTTAAAAGTGCTTACTAATCTTTGAAACTGCATAAGGTCTTCTGACGGAGTTGTTATGTATCCTACTTCTGTTAATTTTTCCCGCACCGCCTCTTTTTGAGCCTCTACAACATCAAAATGCTCTCCATATTTATCTATAGCAGGAATCGGAGTATACCCAGTTATAAATGGAGTCATAAAACGTGGTGGCCCCATTTTATCTCCTGCAGGAATGGTAGTAGCGTAAATCGGAGTATCTTTAGTGTTAGAAAAATAGTCGTCAGTATTACGTCTTATATTACCTTTAGAATCAGCTACAAAAGTTGAACCTAATCTTGGGTCAGATTCTAAGTAACCTCCAAATGGAATTATATCCTCAGGTTCAATATCTATAATAGTTCTTCCCCCACTTCTCTCAACATCACCTACTGGCACTACTTGTGTTGAACCTCTAGAAAGTGTT
>CEQK01039726.1_pt1 | contig 18419 bp, 21 predicted proteins | sample 531051 | NCBI WGS metagenome assembly CEQK01 (sample SAMEA2621229, study PRJEB7988) | marine metagenome | biome: marine biome (ENVO:00000447); feature: deep chlorophyll maximum layer (ENVO:xxxxxxxx); material: "saline water (ENVO:00002010), including plankton (ENVO:xxxxxxxx)" | depth 150 m
TTCGTGGTCAAGGCCGCGGCCGGCGCCACTGCCAATGACGATGCGCAGGGCCACCACTGGACGAATTGCACGGCGCTTGCTGTGGATCGTGGCTGGGATCTGGACGGCGGGCCGGAAGGGTTCGGCGAGTGGTCAAAAATCTCCGGGGGGCACGCCTATTTCCGTGAGATCGGCGTTTTCTCCACCAACTACGGAAACATCCACGCCGAAGATATCTATCTTCTCGGGCACGGTGCTCTTGCGACAATCCAGGGCATCGCTGTGACCGGAACGTCCATCGACAACTATCTCTTCTTGAAAGACAACCGCATCAGGCTCAATGCCGCAACGGGTGCAACCCGTATCGGGATCAACACGCCCGCTGCCTACTCGGGCTCCGCTGCCCATAACCGCACGACGGGCGCAACCCATGCATATGATTACATGCAAGGTGTCACCAGCACCGACAATACGTAGGGCCCGGATGGCCTGACACTCACGACAGGAGAACCTCATGCAACTCGTCGCCGACTGGCGCCGGGTGCTCCGGCGTGCCTGGAACCTATCCACCAACAGGAGAGAGCCATGAAGCTCGTTGAAAACTGGAAGCGCGTCGTTTCCATCTCGCTTTCGTTCTGGATGCAGGTCATCGGCCTGCTGATCCTCATCATCCCCGAGGCCTGGTACGCGATCACCGGACGCGACTACGACCCGCGCCTTGCATGGACACTCGGCGTGTTTTTCCTGCTCGCCGGCATCCTCGGCCGCGTCTTCCAGCAGGGGGATTCTAAGTGGCGGGAATGGCTGCGCATCATCGCCGTGGCGATCATCGGGCTCGCGCTCGCCTTTGTCCTGACATCTTACGCCCATGCTCGCGGACCGACCGAGCGGGAGACACTACAGGTCGCGGTTCCTCATATCGCCAAGGAGGAGGGGAAGCGCAACGTCGCCTATCGTGACATCGTGGGGGTCTGGACGATCTGCTACGGTTCGACCCGTGGTGTCTATGCCGGTCTCATCATGAGTGACGAGCTATGCCTCGATCTGCTTCGGAACGAGGTCGCGGAGTACCGACACGGGCTGCATCGGTATTTCACGCCAGTGACGATCTCGACCAGGCTAACGCCGGAGCGAGATGCCGCCTATACCTCCACTGCCTTCAACTGCGGTATCGGCGCCATCGGCAAGAGCACGGCGGTCCGACGACTCAATGCCGGCAACATCGCCGGCGGCTGTGAGGCGCTGACGTGGTGGAACAAGGCCGGCGGCCGCGTGATCCGAGGATTGGTCAATCGCCGCGCTCGTGAAAAGGCGCTTTGCATGCAGGGGCTACGCTGATGGCAATCATAGCAGCGATCGTTCGAGCCGTCGGCCTGCCTGCGTGCATCATCGCTTTGCTGCTCGTCTACTACGAGGGGCTGCCTGGCGCCTCCCGGATCCCATTCCTCACGAGCATTCCAGTCATCGGCGATCTGACCACCGGTCGTGTCCATTCCTTTGCTGCTGATGAGGTTCGCCGGGCGACCAAGGGGCTTGTCGACAAGGCGGAGATTGCAGCTCTGGAGGCCCGGCTGGCAAGGGAACGCGCTCTCCGCCATGCAGCGGATCAGGCGGCCGAAGAAGCCCGCAAGCGTGCCATGGCAGCGAAGACTGCCCTGAGCGATGCCCGTGCCAAACTCGAAAAGCGGATCAGCGAAGACACCTCGGATGACGGGGCGGTCTGGACAGAGGGAGATGTGCAATGGCTCGAGCAGTGATCATCACACTGGCGACGATCGCGCTGATGGGGGCGTCATGCCAGACGACTGAGCAAAGACTCGAGGCTGCGGCTAAAGCCCGTGGCGCGGCAGAAGTCGAAGCGCCAAAGCAGGTGGCGCCGGAAGCCTGCGTCGCACACATGGAGCGGGTCGTTCCCAAGATCGGCGAGAAAGCACGCTGGACGCAAAGGCGCTGGGAGATCGTTGCGGACAATCGTGACCGTCAGGCGGACGACTGCGGCGCTTGGATCAACGACGCCCTCAATACCGGGGAGGGGAGCTGATGGTAATTCTCCGTGTCGCCGACGGCATCTACCGCCATTTCGGCACCCGAGCCTCGGAATGGATCATGGTTTGGCCGTTGATCGCTTGGTCCTGGGCCATGACATCGGCCGACGGTCTCTTTGACAACTCGGCGGCTTTCGCCATGCTCAGCCGCATAGCGAGCGAGCAGACATGGGGCGTCATCTGTGTGGGGCTCGGGCTGGGTCGATTGTTCGCGCTGATCGTCAATGGCACATTTCAGGACCGTTTTCCTTACTCTCCCCATCTTCGGGGCCTGACGTCTGTCATCTCGGCGATGTTCTGGGGGCAGGTCGCCCTCGGTACGTTCGTTGCTTGGCAGCAGGGTGATGCGCTGGGCACCGCCTTCGCGATGTACTCGACGGCCACATTCTTTGAACTGCTCAATACATTCCGCGCCTTTGCGGACGTCGGGGCAACGAGACGCGAGGGTAATAGGAATGCTGGGACTTCAATCTGATGCGGCGATTGGGTTCGCCAATCTGGTAGGAGCGGGAATTCTCGGAATACTGGCCGCTTTTGGTCTTTGGTGGGGGAAGCGTTCGCCCACACCGAAGGAGAAGACCTTCGAAGTCGCAGGCGCGCTCGTCGATCCGGGTGCTGTCACTGAACTGGCGGCAGCAATCCGTGAGTACAATGAGGATGCGAATGAGCGTGCCAAGGCCTCCCGTGCCGTCGGGCACAAAATGGTCGAGACCGGCGAAAAGCTCGCCTACGAGATGCGTGAGCTGCGTGGCGAGATCCGGCATTTCGGAGACGCAATGAAGAGATAGATATTCCGTCCCAGAAGGACGGGTTCCGCCGCCGGTCGGCCTACCGGCACTCCGCAGGTTCAACCTGCAACTCGTGACGTGTTCCCTCCCCCGAACACAAACTGCCCCGCTTCCGGAAACGGTGGCGGGGCTTTTTTTTGTGTTTTGACCGAAAATGACTAAGGATGCGCCGGGGGATGATTGCGGTGGATCATTCCAGTTTCATGCGAGGGGCGAGGTCATGAAGCAGAGCGAACCGGAGCGCATTGCGAAGATCCTGCGGGTTCTGGCGGGCGAGGTGGACCGCAAGATTGGGCAGCGCGGCGCACTATTGCGCTATCTGATCGAGATGGCTGAGATTGAGGCGGCACACCTAGCGGCAGCGGGATAGATGCCTAGACGCTGAAGCTTGCCGGGCCTATATCGACCCGATGTCTGACGGCCAGATTTCCATCACAACATTCGGCGACCTGATCCGCTACCGGCACACGCTGACTGGATATTGCCGGCGGTGCCAGGCCTCGCGCCCGTTCGATCCCTCAACCCGCCCGGCCGGAGAGACGTTCGTGGGTCGCACGTTCCGCTGTAAGGACTGTGGCGGCGTGATGGAACTCAGCCTCACGCCGCCCGCATGGGAGCGCCGAGAATAGGCGGCTTCAATACATCGCGTTTTCCACAGAGTCAGATTTCTGTTGACGCAGAACTCGTGGAGAACGGCTTTTCCCCCTTTCCCCCAATTTTCCCCCGCGACCTTCTGCATGTTTCCGCAATGTTCTGCTTGCAACGGCAAGTCGGGTGAGGCATAAGCGCGCCGCAAGCCCGGAAAACAAGGGCTTGGGCGCGTAGCTCAGCGGGAGAGCACTGCCTTCACACGGCAGGGGTCACAGGTTCAATCCCTGTCGCGCCCACCATTTTTACCGATGTAACTCAGTGATCTTGTGGACGTGCGGTCTCCTCCGCAGCTGCTTTGTTGTGCGCATTTTCGAAAACTTCGGGCGCTCTTGTTCGTCTTTCGCATCGGCAGCAAGTCAGCGCGCGGCGAACTGCCATTACGACGCATCCCAAAACAATGTATCAATAGAATTCAATATGAAGTCGCGAGTTCGGCCGCAGGGAGGATGCACGCGTGCTGACAGATGATTCCCCCTATTTTGGCGATGCGAAAATACAGTCGCTGCAAAAGATGCGTGACCGGCAGGCTTCCGAGCTCGCCGACGTTGCCGGTGCCGTCATTCATGCGCGAACGTTTTCCAGTGACAATCCGGATCAACTGGGCTGGGGACGCCTGAGAGATGTGATGGAGACGGAAGGTGCGGTCACGCTCCGCGGCGTCGACCATTCCACGATCGAGCGCGCCCGGGAGGAATTTGCGGACTTCCATCCGACCCTTCATTACTGGGACATCTTCAAGGCGGAGAGCGCCACGATACGCGATGTCTGCGGCCCCATCGCCCAGCGTTCCCTGCCGGATGGCATCAGCCGATTGGAGGGCGTCCATACGAGCTTTGCGACCGCCAAAGCGGTTCAGCGGTTTCTGTCCGAGCAGGGGATTTCGCCTTTCTCCACGGACGCGCTGTGCGGACATCTGTTTCCCGCTCGCCTCGTCGTTCTGACGTTTGCTGACGGGCGGATTGCGGCGGCGGGATTTTCCGCGATGACGCACAACTCGTGGAGCCCGTTTGCCGGTGCTGCCTGGGTGGGACTGATCGGCGTGGCACCCGAACTCCGCGGAATAGGCCTCGGCAAGCAGGTCGATGCAATCTGCAATCTGGCGGCAGTCGAAGAGCTCGGTGCGACGGCGACAATCGAATTCGTGGCGCCGGACAATATTCCCTCGCGCGCCATGCTCGAAAGCTGCGGTCTCAGGCAGATGGAGGGGCTATCTGTCGTGATGATCTCGACGTCGCCAGAGCGTATGACGCGCTAGGTTCAGGCCCCGCCGTTCAGCAAGTCTTCCACGAGGTCAGCTGTCAGTTCGGAATAAGCCTCAATGATCCGGTCCGGTCCGAAGCTTTCCACGGGTTTGTCGGTGTAACCGAAAGGGACTGCGATGGAAGGCATGTTTGCGTCCTTCGCGCCGAGGATGTCGCTCGATGAATCGCCGATCATGACGGCACGCGAAGGATCGCCGCCAGCGCGCTCGACGGTCATGGTGAGGTGTTTTCCATCCGGCTTGCGGACAGGGAATGTATCGCCCCCACAAATCGCGGCAAAGCGGCGGCTCAGATCCAGTCCGTCGAGCAGCCTGCTTGCGAGTTCCTCACGCTTGTTGGTGCAGACGGCGAGCGTCATGCCGGCATTCTCAAGCCGGGCCATGGCCTCCGCCAATCCCGGGAACAGGGCCGATTGGCCGGGCATGTTGTCCGCGTAGTGCTGGACAAAACGCTCCGTCAGTGCGGCGAGATGACCGTCGTCCGCACGAGCGGCATTGTGCTTATAGGCGTGGATGATCATGGCGCGCGCGCCTTGGCCGAACTGGTAGCCGACCTCAGCCTGTGTCAGTGGCCGGAGCCCCTCCTGCTCCATGACGAAATTGAGGCTCGCCAGCAGATCGGGCGCGGTGGACAGCAGCGTGCCGTCAAGGTCGAAGAGGATCGTGGGAGCGGTCATGCGGTGGGTTCCGATCGGATGATTGGCGGGGGCAGATGATGGCGTCATTATGCGCTTAACAGGGCAGGGAAGCCTGCGCAAAGGGCGGCGGCATCGGTCTTTACGGGAAAAAGCGGGCCGCCAAGCCTTTGCGGATCGTACCACGGCATGCTAACAGCGACCGAATTGTTCAACAGGCGGAGCGAAATGGACGCCCGAAGTCTAAAAATTGCAGCTGCGAAAGTTGCACTCGATCAGGTCGAAAACGGCATGCGGCTGGGAATCGGCAGCGGCTCGACCGCGGAGGAATTCGTTCAGCTTCTGGGCGAGAAGGTTGCCGAGGGCTTTGAAGTCCAGGGCGTGCCCACCTCCGAGCGCACAGCGCGGCTGTGCCTGGAACTCGGTGTTCCGCTTTTCTCGCTCGACGAGCTGCCACAGCTCGATCTCACCATCGACGGGGCCGATGAGGTCGATCCGAAGCTGAACCTGATCAAGGGCGGCGGCGGCGCACATCTGCGCGAAAAGATCGTCGCGGCGGCCTCCGACCGGATGATCGTCATCGCCGACGAGAGCAAGGTCGTCGACGAACTCGGCGCGTTCCCGCTGCCGATCGAGGTAATGCCCTTCGGCATGGCTTCGACGCTCATCCACATCGAGGCGCTGGCAAACGGGCTCGGCCTGTCCGGCGATATCGTTCAGCGTCAGCGCCAGCGTGAAGACCGCTCCGAAGCCTATCTTACGGATGGCGGACATTTCATTCTGGATGCATCATTTGGCCGTATTCCCGATGCAGAAGCGCTGGCAAATGGTCTGGCGGCGATTCCGGGCGTGGTCGAACATGGACTGTTTCTGAATATGGCAACCGCAGCCATTATCGCCTCACCGGCGGGCGTGCGGATGCTCAACGCATAAATTTGACGGGAGTGAATTCAATATGTCGATTATCATGCGCGTGAAGACGGGGTGCGCCGGACTGATGATCGCCGCGGTTATGACCGCAGGCGCTCCGGCTTTCGCCCAGGAGCCTTCCGAATCCCATCTTGCTGCTGCGCGTCAGGCAATCACAGCCCTGCACGCTACCGACGAGTTCGATGCGATTCTTCTCAATGCTGCGCTGCAGCTCAAGGGCAACCTGATCCAGGCAACGCCGGACATTCAGCCCGAGATTGACGAGACCGTTGACGAAGTGGCGATCTCGCTCGCGAGCCGTCGCGGTGATCTCGAGAAGGAAGCGGCAGCGATCTATGCCAAGACCTTCACCGAGGAAGAGCTGACCACGATCGCCGACTTCTACAAGTCGGGCGCCGGTCTCAAGCTTCTGGAGAACGGTCCGCTGGTGACTCGCGAATTGCTCAAGGCCGCTGAAATCTGGTCGAACGGCATCCAGCGCGACATGGCCCAGCAGGTTGCCACCAAGCTGCACGAGAAGCTCGGCGACCGTCCGAAGCTTGTTGAAGAGCCGAAGGCCCAATAAGGCGCGTCACACACGCATCACCGTTTCTTGAGAAGCCCCGGATGACCTCCGGGGCTTTTTATTCGTGAGTCGTGCCTATATTGACGGTCCTTGACTGAAAGGCCGACTGTCAGCAGTCCGCCTCAGGATGAAACGGCGAAAGGACCCGCACATGGCTTCATACGACTACGATCTCTTCGTCATCGGAGGCGGTTCGGGTGGCGTGCGCGCCGGTCGCGTGGCTGCAAGCCTCGGCAAGAAGGTCGCGATCGCCGAAGAGTATCGCTATGGCGGCACCTGCGTGATCCGCGGCTGCGTGCCCAAGAAGCTTTTCGTCTATGCCTCGCAGTTCCCCGAGCACTTCCACGACGCCGCCGGTTTCGGCTGGCGCGTGGGCGAGAGTTCGTTCGACTGGCCGACGTTGATTGCCAACAAGGACAAGGAGATCGACCGCCTTGAAGGGCTCTATCGCAAGGGCCTCAACAATGCGGGCGCGGAAGTGATCGACAGCCGCGCCGAACTCGTCGGTCCGCACGAAATCCTGCTGAAGGCGACCGGCAAGACTGTGACCGCGGAGCGCATCGTCGTTGCCGTCGGCGGTCGGCCCAATCCGCATGAATCGCTGCCGGGTCACGAACTTTGCATCAGTTCCAACGAGGCGTTTCACCTCGACAAATTGCCGAAGGCAATCGCGATCGCGGGCGGCGGTTACATCGCGGTCGAATTCGCTAATATCTTCCACGGCCTCGGAGTGGAGACCACGCTCGTCTATCGCGGCAAGGAAATCCTGTCGCGCTTCGACCGCGATATGCGCGAAGGCCTTCACAAGGCGATGGCTGACAAGGGAATCCGGATTCTCTGCCAGAGTGTCTTCTCCAAGGTCGAGAAGACCGAAGACGATCGTCTCAAGGCAACCCTCAACGATGGTGATGAGCTGATCGTCGATCAGGTGATGCTGGCACTGGGCCGTATGCCGAACACCGAGAACCTCGGGCTCGACAAGGCCGGCGTGACGGTCGGCAAGAAGGGCGAGATCCCGGTGGATGCCTATTCGTGCACGAACGTGCCGCACATCTATGCTCTGGGCGATGTGACCGACCGTGTGCAGCTCACCCCGGTCGCCATCCATGAGGCGATGTGTTTCGTCGAGACCGTTTACAAGGACAATCCGACATCGCCGGATCATGATCTCATCGCGACCGCTGTCTTCTCGCAGCCCGAAATTGGCACCGTCGGCATGTCCGAGGAGGATGCGGCGCAGAAGTTTGATGCTGTCGAGGTCTACCGTGCCGAGTTCCGGCCGATGAAGGCGACTCTGTCCGGCAGCACCGAGAAAATGATCATGAAGATCGTCGTCAACGGCTCTGACCGCAAGGTGCTCGGTGTCCACATTCTCGGACATGATGCCGGTGAACTGGTGCAGGTGCTGGCCATCGCGCTGAAGTCCGGCTGCACCAAGGACGATTTCGACCGCACCATGGCCGTTCATCCGACGGCGTCAGAAGAACTCGTGACGATGTACCAGCCGAGCTATCGCTACAAGAACGGTGAGAAGGTCTGATCGATCCATGGCAATCGACCGCGCGGCGTTCATCCGGCATCTCGAAGAGAACGGTGGCGATCTTTTTCCGGACGGGGTGACGGAGGCTCAGAAGCGCGGGCTGTCCTGCAAGCTCGACGTATGGGAAGAATTCTATGCCGACTTCCCGCCGGTGTTTCTGGCCGCAGCGCTGGGCCAGATGCATTGGGAGACGGGCGGCAGGCTTGAGCCGGTGCTCGAGGCTTTTGCGGCGGACCGCGCGGAATCGGCGCGAAAGCTGCAGGCGGCCTACGACGCGGGACGATTGGCCTGGGTTAAGACACCCTATTGGCTGCCGGACGAAAGCGGGCAGATTGCGGTTGGCGGTGGAGATATACAGCTTACGCACCGTCGCAATTACGTTTTTGCAGAAGAACGTTTGGCTCAGCGTTTCAGCCGTCCGTTCGGTCTTGATGCCGACTACGACCGGATCCTTGATCCGACCGTCTCCGCGCATGTTGCCTTTGCAGGCATGATCGAAGGCTGGTTCCGGCCCTGCAAGCTGGGCGACTTTCTGCGCCAGAACGGAACGCTCGACTACCGGGCGGCCCGCGATATCGTCAATGGCGATACGGGACGCATCGGCGACCGGATCGAAGCCCATTGCAAAACCTATGAAGCCGCCATTCTGGCGGGCTTGAGAGACAATGACTGAAACTAGCACCATCACTGAACCGCTGATCGGCTATTTCGGCTATGGTTCGCTCGTCAACCGCGCCACACTGCGCACGGAGATCGTGACCGCCTATCCGGCGCGGCTTACAGGATATCGTCGCGTGTGGCGGCCGCGACCGGCGCATGCACCGAAATTCGGTGGTATCGGCCCGGCAGTGCTGACCTCCCAGCGCGCGGAAGGCGTATCCATCGACGGCCTTCTGGTGATCGACAAACTGAAAAACCTGCCCGATGTCGATGAAAGAGAAAATCTCTATCGTCGGAACGACATCGCGACTTCGGACCTGGCCTTTGCAAATGACGCCCCCGCGCTCGACTTCCCGCTCTTCGTCTACGAGCAGGACTACGAGCCGGAAGAGGGAGCTGCACCGTCGCCGATTCTCCGAAGCTATCTCGATGCGGTAATGCAGGGATTTCTCACCGTCTTTGGTGAAGAGGGGCTTGCCCGCTTCATTTCCGAGACGGACGGGTTTGACCTGCCGATCCACGAGGATCGCGACGATCCCGTCTATCCGCGTCCGGTGCGGCTGGCTGACGGCGAGGCGGAAATCTTCGAGCGCGTATTGGGGCGATAATAGCCTGAAACGGATTTTTAATGTGGCAAGAAAGCCATTGATTCAAGTCTCTAGCAAATGCCCGGCATTTCCGGGTTTTCTTGCCGCCACATTGGGTTTATAAGCCGCCGCCAAGAATGTCGTCCGGACGCGTAACGAGACCGGATGCAGTTACAGGGTTGGAAAAATGGCAAAGAACTGGACACCTTCAAGCTGGCGCGATCTCCCCATCCAGCAGGTTCCGGACTATCCGGATGCTGACGCACTGGTCGCCACCGAGGCACGTCTGAAGAAGTTTCCGCCGCTCGTTTTTGCAGGTGAAGCACGTCGTCTGCAGACCGCACTTGGTCGTGTGGCCGACGGGCAGGGCTTCCTGCTTCAGGGTGGTGATTGCGCCGAGAGCTTTGCCGAGCACGAAGCCGACAACATCCGCGATTTCTTCCGCGTGTTCCTGCAGATGGCCGTCGTCCTGACCTATGGTGGACAGCAGCCGGTGGTGAAGGTCGGCCGTATCGCCGGCCAGTTCGCCAAGCCGCGCTCCTCGAACATTGAGAAGAAGGGCGACATCGAGCTTCCGAGCTACCGTGGCGACATCATCAACGGTATCGATTTCGACGAGAAGTCGCGCATTCCCGATCCGGAGCGGCAGATCATGGCGTACCGGCAGTCGGCAGCGACGCTCAACCTGTTGCGCGCCTTCGCGCAGGGCGGTTACGCCAACCTCGACAATGCTCACCAGTGGATGTTGGGCTTCATCAAGGACAGCCCGCAGGCGGAACGCTACCAGGCGCTCGCCGACCGGATCTCCGAGACCATGAATTTCATGAAAGCCATCGGGATCACGCCGGAAAGCAATCCGCGCCTGCGCGAGACCGATTTCTTCACCAGCCACGAAGCGCTGCTTCTGGGCTATGAAGAGGCGCTGACCCGCACGGACTCGACGTCGGGCGACTACTACGCCACCTCCGGTCACATGATCTGGATCGGCGACCGTACCCGCCAGCCGGACCACGCCCATGTGGAATTCTGCCGCGGCATCAAGAACCCGATCGGCCTGAAGTGCGGCCCGTCGCTTGATCCGGAAGAACTGATCCGCCTGATCGACATTCTCAACCCGGCCAATGAAGCCGGCCGGCTGACGCTGATTGCGCGTTTCGGCCATGAGAAGGTTGCCGACCATCTTCCCAAGCTCATCCGCGCCGTCGAGCGCGAGGGCAAGAAGGTGGTCTGGTCCTGCGACCCGATGCACGGCAACACGATCTCGCTCAACGGCTACAAGACTCGTCCGTTCGAACGCGTCCTGTCGGAGGTGGAAAGCTTCTTCCAGATCCACCGCGCCGAAGGCACGCATCCGGGCGGCATCCATATCGAGATGACCGGCAAGGATGTGACCGAATGCACCGGCGGCGCCCGCGCGATTTCTGCGGACGATCTGTCGGATCGCTACCACACACATTGCGATCCGCGCCTGAACGCCACTCAGGCGGTGGAGCTTGCTTTCCTGGTTGCCGAACTGCTCAAGGGCGGACGGACGAGCGAAAACCGGGTTGCGGTCAACAGCTGATCGTTACTGATAGCAATACAGCAAAGGCCGGGAGTGATCCCGGCCTTTTTCTTTTGCAATGAGGTCCTCGGTCACCCTGCGCCGAGAGTTGCCAGGCTCGCGAAATTGCCGCCCATCGCCATGCGCATCTCGTCGCGCTCGAGAGGTAGAACGCCGATCCGGTCATAAAACCTCTGTGCACCCGGGTTTTGCGTGTCGACGGCGAGCTTGAGGTGGTTGCAGCCCATCGCCGCCCCCTCATGGGCCACCCGGGCCAGGAGCTTTTCGCCCAAATGGATACCGCGGTAGTCGGGCATGACGAAAAGATCCTGGACATAGATACCGCGGGCGCCGAACCAGGTGGAATAAGTGGGGAAATGCAGGCACATGCCGGCAAAGGCGCCATCGACCTCGGCGATCATCACGGAGAAGGCCGGGTTGTCGCCAAAGCCGTCGCGCAGAATGGCCGCGCGGTCGATCTCCACCACCTCGCTCTCGCCGACATGATCGGCAAGGCCCAGGAGGGCCTTCAATATGTTTTCGGCATCGGAACTGGTGGCGTGGCGCAGGTTGATGTCAGGCAATTGAAAATCCTCCCGGATCGGGTGATCCATGATCCAGTTTTCTTGATCCTGCGGTTCAGAAGAATGCGACGTCGAAGGTCGGATTGATGCTGTCGCAAAAGCCGGAACTGAACAATGATGGCCTGACTTACGGAGGCTTTGATTTCAATGCAAGACGAAGAGATTCATACGGGGCGTTGCCTGTGCGGCGCGGTCACCTTTCAGACACGCGGCCGCCTGCGCGAAGTGGTCGCCTGTCATTGTTCCCAATGCCGCCGCCAAAGCGGGTTTTACTATGCCGCGACCAGTGTTTCCAATGACCGGCTCACCGTGAAGGGTGGGGAGGAAGTAGCGTGGTACCGCGCAAGTCCTTCGGCGGAGCGCGGTTTTTGCAAACAGTGCGGATCGGCGCTTTTCTGGCGTCATGACGGCGAAGCGGATACTTCGATCATGGCGGGTGCTTTCGACCAGCCGAGCGGACTGAAGATCGCCTATCACATCTTCTGCGCCGACAAGGGTGATTTTTACGACATCACCGATGGGCTGCCGCAATCGCCAAAGGGCAGGGAAGGACTGAAAACCGCAGAGGGCTGACAGGCGTCTCCAGTGAACGCTGTGTCATGATTTTCCACTCTCGTTGAACAGTTCGGAAGCGACTAGATTGGAGGCAAAGGAGATTGGGCCATGTCTGATACCGAAACCCTAAATATCTCGGCCAAACCAGCCGATGCCACGACCGTCATGCCGACGCTGTTCGTCTCTCACGGCTCGCCGGAAACGGCGGTTGCCGATACCGAGGCTGCTGCCTTCCTGCGGTCTGCCGCTGCGGATCTGCCGCGCCCCCGCGCCATTGTGGTCGTCAGCGCGCATTTCGAAGTCTCCGGCGGTGTCGCTGTCACAGGTGACGCCAATCCCGACACGATTCACGATTTCGGCGGTTTCCAGCGCGAACTCTACGAGAAGCGCTATCCCGCGCCCGGTGATCCGGCACTTGCGAAGGACATAGCGGAGAGCCTCGTCTCTCAGGGCTTCCACTCGCAGGCAATTTCCAATCACGGTTTCGACCACGGTGTCTGGGTGCCGCTGATCCTGATGTATCCGGATGCCGATATCCCAGTGATCGCGGTCTCCGTCGATCCGCGCCAGAGTGCCGACTACCACTACAAGCTCGGACAGGCGCTCGCCGGCCTCACGCATCAAGGGATCCTGGTCATCGGTTCGGGCTCGTTCACCCACAATCTGCGCGAGGCCTTCGTCAATTTACGTCAGGGCATGCGTGATACTGAAGTACCTGAATGGGTATCGAGCTTCACCGGCTGGATGTCGGACAAGCTCGAAGCCAATGATGTGGGCGCGCTTCTCGACTATCGCGCGCAAGCGCCGAACGCCGAGCGTAACCACCCGACCGACGAACATCTTGTGCCGCTCTATTCCGCGCTGGGAGCTGCCGGCCCGACGGCAAAAGCGACCCGGCTTCACGCCAGCGATGAATATGGCGTGCTCAACATGGCCATGTGGCGCTTCGACGCCGCATGAAGCCATGGGGCGAGGTGACGTCTGATATCCCCGATCGGTGGATTTTCATTCGTGCGGACATGGTTTAAGCACAGGCCATGACGACGAAAGCCGATACCCCGCCTGACATGCTCCGCATCGCGGTTGCCCAGCTCAACCCGACTGTCGGCGATATCGCCGGCAATATCGCAAAGATCCGCGAGGGCCGGGCGGATGCCGCCCGTCACGGCGCGGATCTCGTTCTCTTCACCGAGCTGATGGTCTCGGGCTACCCGCCCGAGGATCTCGTGGTCCGCCCGGCCTTTCTCGAAGCCTGCCGGAAGGCGATCGAGGAGCTGGCAGCGGAAACTGCCGACGGCGGCCCTGCGATGATCGTCGGCTATCCGCGCGCCGAGAACGGCAAGCGCTACAATTCCGTCGCCGTTATCGACAACGGCAAGATCATTGGCGTGCGCGACAAGGTCGATCTGCCCAATTACGGCGAGTTCGACGAGAAGCGCGTCTTCGACGCCGGCGAGATGCCCGGGCCGGTCAATGTGCGGGGCGTGCGTCTCGGCATTCCGGTCTGCGAGGACATCTGGGGCGAGTTCGGTGTGTGCGAGACGCTGGCCGAGAGCGGCGCGGAGATTCTTCTGGTGCCCAACGGTTCGCCCTACTACCGCGGCAAGGTCGAGGTGCGCCAGCAGGTGGCGCTTCGACAGGTCATCGAGAGCGGTCTGCCCATGATCTACGCCAACATGCTCGGCGGTCAGGACGAACTGGTCTTCGACGGCGCGAGCTTTGCGCTCAATGCCGACCATTCGCTCGCCTTCCAGATGAGCCAGTTCGAGGAAACTGTTACCGTGAGTGACTGGAAGCGCGGGCCGGATGGCTGGGTCTGCGCCAACGGCGTGATGTCGGTGATCCCCGACGCGCGCGAGGCCGATTACAGGGCCTGCATGCTGGGACTGCGCGACTATGTGAACAAGAACGGTTTCCGCAACGTGGTGCTGGGCCTCTCCGGCGGCATCGATTCCGCGATCTGCGCGGCACTTGCGGTCGATGCGCTCGGCGAGGAACGGCTGCGCGCCGTCATGCTGCCCTACCGCTATACGTCGGAAGATTCGCTGAAGGACGCTGCCGATTGCGCCAAGGCGCTCGGCTGCCGCTATGACATCGTGCCCATCGAGGAGCCGGTCGTCGGCTTCACCAACGCGCTTTCCGATCTCTTCGACGGTACCGACGAGGGGATTACAGAGGAAAACCTCCAGAGCCGGACGCGCGGCACCATCCTGATGGCGATTTCCAACAAGTTCGGCTCGATGGTTGTGACCACCGGCAACAAGTCGGAAATGTCGGTCGGCTATGCCACGCTGTACGGCGACATGAACGGCGGCTTCAACCCGATCAAGGACCTCTACAAGATGCAGGTTTACGATCTGGCGCGCTGGCGCAACGACCATGTGCCGCCGGGCGCGCTGGGCCCCTCGGGCGAGGTGATCCCGGTCAACATCATCGACAAGGCGCCGTCTGCCGAATTGCGTCCCGACCAGACCGACCAGGATTCGCTTCCGGAATATCCGGTGCTCGACGACATTCTCGAATGTCTCGTCGAGAAGGAAATGGGCGTCGAGGAAATCGTGGCGCGCGGCCATGACGTGGCGACCGTCCACCGCATCGAGCACCTGCTCTACATCGCCGAATACAAGCGCCGGCAGTCGGCGCCGGGCGTGAAGATCACCCGCAAGAATTTCGGCCGCGACCGGCGCTATCCGATCACGAACCGGTTCCGGGATCGGGGCTGAGAGGTTGCTACCTTGGCGTCCAGACCTCGGTTCCGATGTTGTCGGAACCGGCATAGGTCCAGATGCCCTTCCAGGAGCCGTCTTCCTGCTCGACGTAATAGGCGATGCCGAAGCCATGATTGGCGGCGGCATACCCCACGGCGAGAACGTAGTCGTTCGTATCTGCAGGTCCGACGACGGTCGTGCCCTTGACGGCGGCGGCACCGAGGCCGCTGCCGACGAAGGTCGTGCCCGCGATCTCCCAGCGGACGCTATAAGTCGTACCGTTTCTCACCACTTCCACTGTGCCGGTGTAGGGGCTGCCATCGCCAATATTCGTGCCTGAGACCTGATAGTTGCCCTCAGGGCCAGCAAGAACGGTTCCGGCTAGTGCCGTCAGCATGAACGGAGTCAGCGCCAGCCGATGCAGCAGTCTTTTGGGTGCAATCATGATTGTGTTCCTCCATCAGAGCCGGAACTTTCGGATATGCGGCGGGGATTGGCAACAACCGGCAGCTGCAGGCTGACCAAACTTCCAATTGTCCGGGGTAGATGCTAGTTGAAGAACCTTCTAATTTGACGCGATTTCCCGCATCACGAAACTCCCATTCCATCGAAAATCCGCCTCATGCCCTTCATCCATTTTCTTCGTGACAATGCCCGCTGGCTTGCTGGCGGATTTCTGCTGACGCTGTTTTCGAGCTACGGGCAGACCTTCTATATCGCGCTGTCGAGTGGTGGCATTCGCGAGGAACTGGGGCTCAGCCACGGTGATTTCGGCTGGATTTACATGCTCGCCACGTTGGCGAGCGCGGCCACAATTCCGTTCACCGGCAAGCTGATCGATTCCATGCGGATCGAGCGGTACGCGATCTTCGTGATCGTCGGGCTCGCGCTTTCCATGCTGCTTCTTGCCCATGCCCATCATGTGGCGATCCTGTTCATCGCCATCGCGGCTCTTCGCATGTTCGGGCAGGGGCTGATGGGCCACACGGCGATGACGGCGATGGGGCGCTGGTTCACGCTGACACGCGGAAAGGCCGTTTCGACCGCAGCGCTTGGCCACCAACTCGGCGAGAGCGTGATGCCGATCTCCTTCGTGGCGCTGGCTGCCGCTTTCGGCTGGCGCGATGGCTGGAGCCTGAATGCTGGCTTCGTGCTTCTATGCGTGCTGCCCGCGGTCTATGTTCTGATGCGGGTGCCGCGCGAGCCGCATCCGTCCGAGAAGGAAAAGATCGTCGAGGGGCATCAGTGGACGCGCGGTGAGGTGATCCGCGATCCGCTGTTCTGGCCGCTGATTTTCGTTCTTCTCGGCCCGCCGGTGATCGGCACGGTGATCTTCTTTCACCAGGTCTATCTGACCGAACTGCGCGGCTGGGCGCTCGGGCAGTTCGCGGGTTCAACGCCGGTTCTCTCGATTGCGGCAATCGCCATGACCTTCATTTCAGGCCATTTGATCGACAAGTATCATTCGGCGGTGCTTCTGGCGGTCATGCTGGTGTTCACGGCGATCGCCAATTTCGCGCTGGCACTGGTGCCCGATGCCTGGGCCATCCTCGTGTTCATGGCTTTCATGGGCGGCGCCTTCGGCGTCTACGCAACGGTGTTCGGGGCTATCTGGCCGGAGCTCTACGGCACGCGCCACCTCGGTTCGATCAAGTCGATGGTCACATCCATCATGGTGCTGTCGACCGCGGTTGGACCGGGCCTGAGTGGCTGGCTGATCGACCTCGGCATCTCCTATCCGGTGATGATCTCGGTCATGGCAGGCTACGCTCTTCTGGCGGCCGTCTGCGCAATCTTCATCGCGCGTGTGGCGGGCCGTCGTTTCGCCTGAGGCGGATTGCGGAGATTGCGTGATCAAGCAAAGTGTGATGAACCTCGTGGGAGGTGAGATGTCGCGCGGCTGCTTGCCTCCCTCCATGTGCGGATCCTACTGAATGCCCATCGTCAATTTTCTGCGTGAAAACGCCCGCTGGATCGTCGGCGGTTTTCTGCTGACCTTCTTCTCGTCCTTCGGCCAGACTTTCTTCATCTCGCTGTCGGCGGGCGATATCCGCGCCGAGAACGGGCTGAGCCATGGACAGTTCGGCGGTCTCTACATGATAGCAACGCTCGCCAGCGCACTGACATTGCCGCAACTCGGCAAGGTGGTCGATCGCGTGCCGATCGCCGTCGTTGCCGCCTTCACCATCCCCGCGCTGATGATAGCAGCCATCTCGATGTCGTTTGCCTCCAACGTGATCTGGCTCGGCGTGACGATCTATGCATTGCGTCTCTTCGGCCAGGGGATGATGACGCACATCTCGATGACGGCGATGGGACGCTGGTTTTCGGCGCAGAGGGGCAGGGCAGTCTCGCTCGCGACCCTCGGGCACAATGTCGGAGAGGCGGTGTTTCCGTCCGCCTTCATCTTCGCAGCCTATGCGCTTGGCTGGCGCGGGACATGGCTTGCCGCTGCGGTTGTTCTGGCAGTCGTCGCCTTGCCGGCAATTGTCATGCTGATGCGCGTCGAACGCATGCCACGCGCCACCGACGGGCCTGAGCGGCGGACAGCACTCAGGAACTGGACACGCGGCGAGGTCCTGCGTGACCCGATTTTCTGGCTCTGCCTTTCAGGTGTGCTGGCACCAGGCTTTATCGGAACAACGGTTTTCTTCCATCAGGTCTATCTGAGCGAATTGCGCGGCTGGGCACCGGAAGTGTTCGCAAGTTCCTTCATCGTCATGTCGTCGATGACGATCGTCTTCGCGCTGATCGCGGGTCAGCTTATCGACCGTTTCTCTGCGGTGCGCATTCTGCCGTCCTTCCTGTTGCCGCTGGCAGCTTCCTGCATCGTGCTCGCCACCACCCAGTCGCCCTGGGGCGCCTATATCTTCATGGCGCTGATGGGGATTTCCTACGGCTTTTCCTCCACACTGTTCGGAGCGCTCTGGCCGGAGCTGTACGGCGCCAAGCATCTCGGCTCGATCCGCGCGGTGATCGTGGCGATGATGGTGCTGGCAACCGCCATGGGGCCAGGGTTGACCGGCTGGCTCATCGATATCGGGGTATCCTACCCGGCGCAGATTGCCGCCATGGGCGTTTACTGCATCCTCTCGGCGGTGGTGATGACGGTCGTTAGCCGCAAGGCTGCGGGCCGCAACGAACTCCCTACCTGAAGATATCCTCGATACGGTCGGTATTTGCCGTGAAATCGAGCTTCTTGTCGCTTCCCGGCAGGAAGACGGGACCGACCACGCGGATGTTGCGTGTTTCGTCCCGTTTGTCGCCGGATCCGGTTCCGGTGACCGCGGCGATGGAATCCACCGTCAGGTTGCCGCGTGCATTGGCAAGCGTCTCGGGGTCCTCCCCGGGATCGGGTCGAGGTGTCGGCCGGGCGGTATGGGCCAGT
>CEQK01037843.1_pt1 | contig 18394 bp, 19 predicted proteins | sample 531051 | NCBI WGS metagenome assembly CEQK01 (sample SAMEA2621229, study PRJEB7988) | marine metagenome | biome: marine biome (ENVO:00000447); feature: deep chlorophyll maximum layer (ENVO:xxxxxxxx); material: "saline water (ENVO:00002010), including plankton (ENVO:xxxxxxxx)" | depth 150 m
ATTCCGACCAACGTGATCTCGATCACCGACGGTCAGATCTTCCTCGAAACGGACCTGTTCTATCAGGGTATCCGCCCGGCCGTGAACGTCGGTCTGTCGGTGTCCCGCGTGGGTTCCTCGGCGCAGATCAAGGCCATGAAGCAGGTCGCAGGCTCGATTAAGGGTGAACTGGCGCAGTACCGCGAAATGGCGGCCTTCGCACAGTTCGGTTCCGACCTCGACGCCGCCACCCAGCGCCTTCTGAACCGCGGTGCACGCCTGACCGAACTCCTCAAGCAGCCGCAGTTCTCGCCGCTGAAGACCGAGGAACAGGTTGCGGTGATCTTCGCCGGCGTGAACGGCTATCTCGACAAGCTGCAGGTCAGCCAGGTCGGCAAGTTCGAACAGGGTCTGCTCGCTTACATGCGTGGCGAGGGCAAGGACATTCTCGAAGCGATCCGCACCGAAAAGGCGCTGACCGACGAGATCAAGTCGAAGCTCAAGGATGCTATCGACACCTACGCCAAGACCTTCGCCTGATCGAAACGACCGTTAGGACGACGTACGGATGCCTTCACTCAAGGATCTGAAAAACCGGATCGCCTCCGTCAAAGCGACGCAGAAGATCACCAAGGCCATGCAGATGGTGGCCGCGGCGAAGCTTCGGCGTGCGCAGGAGGCGGCCGAGGCCGCGCGGCCTTATTCGCAGCGGATGGCAGCGGTGATGTCGAACATCGCCCAGGCCGTCGGCGGCGGAGACGACGCACCGCGTATCATGACCGGCACCGGCAAGGACGACGTGCATCTGCTCGTCGTCGCTGCTGCGGACCGCGGCCTGTGCGGGGGCTTCAACGGACAGATCGTCCGTCTGGCCCGCGAACATGCCCGCCGCCTTCGCGCCGATGGCAAGACGGTCAAGATCATCACCGTCGGCAAGAAGTCGTTTGACCTTCTTCGCCGCGACTATGGCGACGCCATCGTCGAGCGCATCGATTTCCGCGAGGTTCGCAAGATCAGCTTCGCCGAGGCTGAACTTGTCGCGGAAAAGATTTTCTCGATGTTCGATGCCGGTGAGTTCGACGTCTGCACGCTGTTCTATTCGGAATTCAAATCCGTCATCAGCCAGATCCCGACTGCCCAGCAGCTCATCCCGGCCGCACCGGTGGAACAGGACGAGCAAGAGGGTGAAGGTTCGAACGCGGCCTACGACTACGAACCCGACGCCTCGGCAATCCTGGCCGATCTGGCGCCGCGTTCCATCAAGGTTCAGATCTTCCGCGCGTTGCTTGAAAACGTTGCCGGCGAGATGGGTGCCAAGATGTCGGCAATGGACAATGCGACCCGCAACGCGGGCGAGATGATCGACAAGCTGTCAATGAGCTACAACCGCCAGCGACAGGCCCAGATCACCAAGGAACTTATCGAAATCATTTCGGGTGCGGAAGCGCTCTAAGGAACGGACAAGAGGGTAAGAATTATGGCTAAGGCAGCTACCCCGGCAACCAAGACCGCAGCGGCTAAGAAGCCCGCGGCTCGCAAGGCTCCCGCCAAGAGCGCGGCAACCAAGACCCCGGCGAAATCCGCTGCGGCGTCCGGTGCAACCGGCCGCATCTCGCAGGTCATCGGCGCCGTTGTCGATGTGAGCTTCGACGATCACCTTCCGGCGATCATGAACGCTCTGGAAACTGAAAACATGGGCGGTCGCCTGGTTCTCGAGGTTGCCCAGCACCTCGGCGAGAACACCGTGCGCACCATCGCCATGGACTCCACCGAAGGTCTGGTCCGCGGCCAGGCCGTGACCGACACCGGATCCCCGATCTCGGTTCCGGTCGGCGAAGAGACCCTTGGTCGCATCATGAACGTCATCGGCGAGCCGGTTGACGATGCAGGTCCGATCAAGACCAAGACCACCCGCGCGATCCACCAGGACGCTCCGGAATATGTCGACCAGTCGACCGAAGCCGAAATCCTCGTGACCGGCATCAAGGTCGTGGACCTTCTCGCGCCTTACGCAAAGGGCGGCAAGATCGGCCTGTTCGGCGGCGCCGGCGTGGGCAAGACCGTTCTCATCATGGAACTCATCAACAACGTCGCGAAGGCGCACGGCGGTTACTCCGTGTTCGCAGGCGTGGGTGAGCGTACCCGTGAAGGTAACGACCTCTACCACGAGATGATCGAATCCGGCGTGAACAAGGAAGGCGGCGGCGAAGGCTCGAAGGCAGCCCTCGTTTACGGCCAGATGAACGAGCCCCCCGGTGCCCGTGCCCGTGTTGCTCTCTCCGGTCTGACCGTTGCCGAGCACTTCCGCGACCAAGGCCAGGACGTGCTGTTCTTCGTAGACAACATTTTCCGCTTCACCCAGGCCGGCTCTGAAGTGTCCGCCCTTCTCGGTCGTATTCCTTCGGCCGTGGGTTACCAGCCGACGCTTGGTACCGACATGGGCGCCATGCAGGAACGCATCACCACCACCACCAAGGGTTCCATTACCTCGGTGCAGGCCGTGTACGTCCCCGCCGACGACTTGACCGACCCGGCACCGGCTTCGACCTTTGCCCACCTTGACGCAACGACCGTGCTTTCGCGCTCGATCGCTGAAAAGGGCATCTACCCGGCCGTTGACCCGCTCGACTCGACTTCGCGTATGCTCGACCCGATGATCGTCGGTGAAGAGCACTACGAAACCGCTCGTAAGGTTCAGCAGACCCTGCAGCGCTACAAGTCGCTTCAGGACATCATCGCCATTCTCGGCATGGATGAGCTGTCTGAAGAAGACAAGCTGGTCGTGGCACGCGCCCGCAAGATCGAGCGCTTCCTGTCGCAGCCGTTCTTCGTGGCCGAAGTGTTCACCGGTTCGCCGGGCAAGCTCGTCGACATCGCGGACACCATCAAGGGCTTCAAGGGTCTCGTCGAAGGTGAATACGACCATCTGCCCGAGCCGGCCTTCTACATGGTTGGCAGCATCGACGAAGCCATCGAGAAAGCCCAGAAGCTGGCCGCAGAGGCCGCTTGATTTCAGCGGGACGCGAATAGGGAGTAGCGAATAGGGATATACAAATGGCCGGCGGGAGAATTCCACTCGTCATGCGCTATGTCGCTATTCGCTAAAATCACATGGCCAACAGCTTCAAATTCGAACTGGTTTCGCCCGAAGAGCTTCTCGTTTCGACGGAAGTGACATCGGTCGTCGTTCCGGGTTCGGAAGGTGACATGACGGTCATGGCCGAGCATGCGCCGACCATGACCACGATCCGTCCGGGCATCGTCTCCTTCACCGGGGACGACGGCAAGGAAGAGCGCTACGTCGTCTTCGGCGGCTTCGCCGACATTCTTCCGGAAGGCTGCACCGTGCTGGCCGAGAAGGCGATTCATGTCGACGACATGAACTCCGAGATCATCAAGGAGCAGATCGCGGCAGCCGAAAAGGCCGTCCAGGAAGCCAAGCATGATCACCAGGAGCAGCGCGCACGCGAATTCCTGGACCAGCTGACCACGCTGGAAGGCGCAATTCTTCCGGCCTGATCGGACGGGCAAAGACAGAGAAATTGATTGACGGGCCTTCGGGCCCGTTTTTCGTTTGGGTTCAGAGCCTGGAAAAGGGCTCGGGATAGACGAGCGGTCCCGACCAGCCGGCAAGCGCGTCGGGCTTCAGTTCCAGCGCCAGGAGATATGGCCCCTGCCATTCGACCACGGCGGGATCCGCGAGCTCCGAACGGAAGCCGAAGCGGCAGTAGTAATTCGGTTCGCCAAGCACAAAGACCGATTTCCAGCCGGCTTCGCGCGCCCTCTTCAAGCCGTGCCGCACCAGCTCGGTGCCGACATACATCTCTCGGAAATCGGGATCGACGGCGAGCGGCGCAAGAGCAAGGCACTTCGACGGGCCGTCGAGGCGGCTGAAGAGCACATGGCCGACGATGCGGTCGTCGCGGACGGCAACCAGCGAAAGGGTCTCTACGGGCCCCACCATGAGATCGAGTGCGAGGTCGGCCTCTTCGGATCGTCCGAAGGCGTGGGCCGCAAGCGAGTGAATGACGGAATCTTCCTCGGGGGCACTATCCCGAAAGGTGATCTGTGAAACGGCGACGCGTCCGTGCGGCATCAGCTTTTCACCTCCGCAAGATGCCCGAAAGCCCCCACTACCTCGCGATATACGCCTTTCTTGAACTCGACCACGATCTCCGGCAGCCCCGCCATGTCCGTCCATTTCCAGGCGTCAAATTCGGCGGAATGGCCATCGGGCGGCGGGTTGATGGCAATCTCGCTTTCGTCGCCTTCGAAGCGGAAGGCGAACCACCGTTGCTTCTGGCCGCGAAATTTCCCCTTCAGGCCGATTCCGATCAGGTGTTCCGGCAGGTCGTAAGTGATCCAGTCCGGCGCCTGCTCGATGAGCGTGACCGACTTCATGCCGGTCTCTTCGTAAAGCTCCCGGCGGGCCGCTTCTTCCCAGTCCTCACCCTCGTCGATCCCGCCTTGCGGCATCTGCCAGAGTTGCGGGTTGCCGTCATATTCGGAATTGTCGATGGCGAGACGCTGGCCGACCCAGACATGACCATCCTTGTTCAGCACCATGACGCCGACACAGGGGCGATAGGGCAGGTCCTTGGGGTCACGCACTACCTTGTCCTTCTTGCCCACCAGCGGCCTCCTGTATCGGTTCTTGTTGTCTATCGTTCCGGATCGTCGGCGACGGCGGCGACGCCCACGATCTCAATGCCTCTTGCCTTGGCCTCATTGGCCCAGGCGGCGATGGCATCGACGGAAACCTCGAAGGCGGATGCCACGCCGATCGCCTGGCCGTTGCGGCGGGCAATGCGTTCGAGATCGTCGAGCTTTTCGAGAATGTAGCCGCGCTCCTGCGTGCCGTCGAGGATGATGTCGGATGCGGCGAAGGGAATTCCGAACGTCTTCGAAAACTGATCGGTCAGGGATTGGGCGGACGAGCCGTCATCGAGGAACATGATCCCCCGTTTGGCGAGGTCGCGCATCACCGGTTCGAGCGCATCGGGATTGGCGAGAAACCGGCCGCCCATGAAATTGGTGATGCCGGTGTAATTGGTGATCTCGCCCATCGCGGCATGCAGGTCTTCGATGTTCTGCTCCGAGCCTGCTTCCACGGTCAGCGTGCCACGGCCGGGATCGTTGCGCGGATAGTCGAAGGGCTCGAAGGGAACCTGCAGCATGATCTCGCGGCCGTCGAGACGGGCCTCCTTCATCCAGCGCTGAAGACTGTTGCCGTTGGCGGCAAACGCCACGGTGACTTCGGGCGGAAGTTTTTGCAGCGCATATTGCGTGCCGGTCTGGCTCAGACCAAGGCCGCCGACAAGGATCGCGATCCGCGTGCCGCGTGCGCCTGACCATGGGCGGGCATAGATATTGAAGGCACGCTCGCCGGAGGCACCGATAACGGGGAGTTCGCCGTAGGGCGTATCCTCGGTGATGGCAGGGTCCGGCAGGTGAGCGAGGCGGGGATCCTGGCCGACGCGATCGGGCGGCGAGAGAAGGACGGCGCCGGGCTGTTGGCGCGTGGCAGGCGTGAACTTCGTGACCGTGTCACCATTCTCATCGAGGCTGGTGGTGATTTTCGCGCCCGAATGCCCGGACTGGCTTTCCATGCCGCCGCTTCCGGGCTTAGACGCGGGCGCCTTGCCCTCGTCGATGATCTCGATGTTGGCGGCTTTGTCGGTATTCCCGTCTTCGGTCTGCGCGACGGCAACCTCCGCTGGCTTTTCCGCGGGCGTGGGGATTTGGCTCTGCCAGGCAACAAATGCACCGCCACCAAAAAGGAGGAGGACTGCAAGCGAGATCGCAATCGTCTTGCCATGGCCACGGGACCCGCGCGTGCCGGCACGCGGCCGGTCCTTCCCCAATGGCTGATGAATATCCGTGTTCAAGGTCCCGCAGCCCGATTCGCGTTATTCCGGCCATTGAATCAATCCGCGCCGATACAGGCAAGCCCGATCAGCGGCGCATTACAGGCCATGAAAAAGCCGGCCGCCTGATGGCGACCGGCCGGATTTCAATCCGCCTTTGAAAGCGGGATCAGTTCTTGTTCTCAGCGGTTTCCGGGCTGGGCGGGAACGCGGCATTGGTTTCTTCGCCGCGAATCAGCTTGAGCGCTTCGCCGAGCTGGACATCGTCCTTCGGATCCGGCGGGACGTAGGCGATCGAGCCCGAGCCTTCTTCGTCCTCATTCTCGCCCTGGATGTGGCCACGCAGCTTGGATTCGCCCGAGCTAGCCATGCGGCCGCGCAGTTCTTCCGGGACCGGTTCCTCGACCTTGATATCCGGCTTGATGCCCGTGCCCTGGATGGAGGTACCCGACGGCGTGTAGTAGAGCGCCGTGGTCAGTCGCAGAGCGGTAGACTCATCGAGCGGAATGATGGTCTGGACTGAGCCCTTGCCGAAGGACCGTGTACCGAGCACGGTGGCGCGGTGATGATCCTGCAGCGCTCCGGCCACGATCTCGGATGCCGAGGCCGAACCGCCATTGACCAGAACGATCATCGGCAGACCATCGATCAGGTCACCTTCGCGGGCGTTGAAGCGACGGGTTTCTTCCGGGTTGCGTCCGCGTGTCGAAACGATCTCGCCCTGGTTCAGGAAGGCGTCGGAGACGCTGATGGCCTGGTCCAGAAGACCGCCCGGGTTGAGGCGCAGGTCGAGTACGAAGCCCTTGAGCTTGTCCTCACCGATTTCGTCCTTGAGCGTCGCGATGGCATCCTCGAGGTCGCCATAGGTCTTCTCGGTAAACGAGATCACGCGGAGGTAGCCGACATCGCCTTCGGCGCGGTATTTCACGGCCTTCACGGAGATGATGTCGCGGGTGACCTTGATCTTGATCGGCGCATCGGCGCCATCCCGCAGGATGGTCAGCTCGATCGCGGTGTTGACCGGGCCGCGCATCTTGTCGACGGCATCGGACAGGCTCAGGCCGCGGACCGGCTCGCCGTCGATCTCGGAAATGAAGTCGCCCGAGAGAACGCCGGCGCGCGAGGCGGGCGTGTCGTCGATGGGTGCGACGACCTTCACGAGTTCGTCTTCCATGGTGACTTCGATACCGAGGCCGCCGAATTCGCCGCGCGTCTGTGTGCGCATGTCGGTGGCGGCTTCCTGGTTGAGGTAGCTCGAATGCGGATCGAGCGAGGTCAGCATGCCGTTGATGGCTGCTTCGACCAGCTTGTCCTCTTCCGGCGGGGTGACATACTGGGCGCGGACGCGCTCGAACACATTGCCGAAGATCGCCAGTTGGCGGTAGGTCTCGCTGCCGGCAGCTTCAGCCGAGCCGCTATAGGCCTGAACCGCTCCCAGCGCCGTCGCACCCATGAGGGCGCCAACGGCCATGTAGGTCACCTTACGTATCATTGCTTGCCCTTCCTTGAGACGCACCATCTCTCCACCAGGGACGTGGATCGACAGCTTTTCCGTCTTTTCTGAATTCAATGTAAAGCGTCGGCTTGTCGGTTGCCAGTGTCAATGCGGCTGCTCCCGCCATTCGCGTCGGCCCCATGGTCGCTACCGGTTCGCCGGCAAGGACAAACTGGCCTTCAGCGACCGAAATTCGATCGAGTCCGGCAAGGACGAGATGGTACTTGTCCCCGGCATCGATGATCAGTGTCTGGCCGTAAGAGCGGAAGCCGCCTGCATAGACGACCCAGCCATCCACCGGTGCCGAAACCGTTGCACCCTGACTGGTGGCGACGAGTTCGCCACTCAAGCCATGTCCGCTGCCATCGGCTGCGCCGAAATAGCGGAGTGTTTCGCCCCTGACGGGATAATAGAGCGTTCCTTTGAGCGCCGAAAATGCATATGCGGGCGCAATGCGGTTTTTCTCGGGCAGCTTGGCAAGGGCCAGCTTGTGCGCGCGTTCAAGCTGCTCGGCGATGCGCTGCTTGCGTTCCTCCTCGGCGCGCCGTGCCGCAAGGGCCGCCTCGCGCTGGCTGGCGATTTCGGCTTCCAGCGAAGCGATCACGCTCTCGAGTTCGCCGGACCGTTCCGCCAGCGAAGCGGCGCGTTTCCGCTCGAGCTCGAGGCGGCGTTCGCTTTCTTCCTGCAACTCCAGTTTCTCGGTGACCAGAGCCGCCAGACGTTCGCTTTCGCTGTCGTTTTCCTCGAGTGCCGCAGCGAGTTCAGTCCGTTCCGTGGCGATAGACTTGCGAAGCCGTGCCAGTTCGTCGAGGTCGCGGACGAGTGCTTCCGTCTCGGAGCGGATCTCGGGCACCACGGCGCCGAGCAGAATGGCGCTGCGGACCGAGGACAATGCGTCATCGGGAGAGATCAGGAGGGCAGGGGGCGGATCGCGACCGATTCGCTGCAGGCCTGCCAGCACCTCGGCCAAGACGGCGCGACGATCGATCAGCGAGCGGCGCAGCACCATCTGACGCTCGTTCAAGGCGGTCAAGCGTTCCTCGCCCGCCGCCACGCGACGGTCGAGCTCGGTACGGCGCGCGGTCGTCTTCTGCAGCGAGGATTCCAGTTCCTGCTGCTCGTCCTTCAGTCCGGCCAGATCGTTCTCAAGTGATTCGAGCGCCTTCTGGGCGGCTTCCGCGTCGGTCGCCGCAGCTCGCAGTTCCGTGAGGTTTTCGTCGCGCTGTTCGAGAAGTTTCCGCTCCTCCGGGGTCAGCGCATCGGCATCGGCGGGCACGGCGGCTTCGGCCTGTACCGGATCTTCCGTCCCGTTCTCGGTGGCACCCAGCGGGACGGGCGCGGTGCCGATGATGAGGCCGAGCGTCACCACCGCAGCCACGCGCGGAGAAGCAAACGCAAAGACCTTGAGGGACGGGAGGCCGGAATTCATGAGCAACCCTTAGCTGATTTGCGGCCCTTTCACCATGAACCTTTCCGTGAGCGAAAATGAAAGGGACAGGGTCCTTCAGCTCATGAGCGGTGGTAGGGATGGCCGGACAGAATCGTGACCGCGCGGTAGAGCTGTTCGGCAAGCATGATGCGCACGAGCTGGTGCGGCCAGGTCATGCGTCCAAAGGAGATGGTGAGATCGGCGCGCTGCCGCAGATCCTTGTCGAACCCGTCGGGCCCGCCGATTGCGAGCACGATGTCGCGCTGGCCGTCATCGCGGATCTGGCCGAGCCGCTCGGCGAACTCGACCGAATCAAGGGTCTTGCCGCGTTCGTCGAGGAGAACGAGAAATGCGCCCTTCGGCAGGTTCTTCTCGAGCTCGGCCGCTTCCTCGGATTTTCGCTGGTCTGATGATTGGGCGCGGCTTTCGGTGAGTTCCACCGTGCGGGCAAATTCGATGCCTATCGCCGGCCCGGCCTTCGCCATCCGGTCGATATAACGGGCCGCAAGCTCCGCCTCCTGGCCCGCCTTGAGCCGGCCGGTCGCAATGAAAGTCACACGCATTTCGTAACCCGGTCAGTCAGTCAGCTTCCTCCGTCGGGCGACCTGAGCCGCCCGGACCACACAGGCTACGACCACGTTCCGCCTTACCGGGTCAACCGGTCAGTGCAGTTTTTCGCCATCCACATCGGGAGCCTGCCACATCTTCTCGATGTTGTAGAAATCCCGGATTTCCGGACGAAATACGTGAATGATCACGTCGCTCGCATCGATGAGAACCCAGTCACCCGCTTCCAGGCCTTCGACCTGGGGCGTGCCGAAACCAGCATCCTTGAGATCGCGAATGAGGTGATCGCAGATCGCCGACACATGACGATTGGACCGGCCCGACGCAACCACCATGTGATCGCCGAGTGCCGATTTGCCCGCAATGTCGATGTGGACGATGTCTTCCGCTTTTGAGTCCGCGAGGCTTTCGCGAACGAGCTCGAGTTGACGGAGTGCTGCCTTTGCGCCGCTATCCGCAACCGCTGAGAAATTGCCTTCGGCATTTCCCTTTTGATGTGCTGTCCTCAGTGTCGTTCCTTTCGATTTTCGAACAGACAGGATGCGGCCAACGACATCACTAGCAGCCGCATGGTTAAAGATAGGCATGCAAGTGTTAACTTTTCAAGACGTCGGGTCAGGCTGATTTTACCCGGGCTTTTCTGATGGCTGTCGACGACAGGGTGGAGCGGGGCCCGTGTATGAAGGTCCAGGCGGGTGCGCGCGCCGTCGGCAATTGCCGGGCATCGCTCTCGTCCATGCGGTGGCGCGAAAAGACCTTGGCCATCGGCGCGGAGAGGTAGGAGAGGGTCGAGCCGGGACGGTCGATGACCGCAATCGGGAAGGTCTGGGCGATGCCGCGCCAGTCCTGCCAATGGTGAAAACTCGCCAGATTGTCGGCGCCCATCACCCAGACGAAATGAATGCCGGGGTTGTAGCGCTTGAGAAAGCGCAGGGTCTCGGCGGTGTAGCGCAATCCGTAGACGGCCTCGAAGGCGGTGATCTTGACGCGCGGGTCCTCCACCATGGCGTTGGAAGCGGTCACACGGGCATCGAGTGCTTCAAGGTCGGAATGATCCTTGAGCGGATTGCCCGGCGAGACCATCCACCAGATCTGGTCGAGACCGAGACGGCGGAGCGCGATCTCGGAAACCAGCACATGGCCGGCATGGGGCGGATTGAAGGAACCGCCGAACAGGCCGACCTTCATCCCCCGCTCGACATAGGGCATGCGCAGATAGGGAGCGGGGTAAGACGCGCGGAAAACGTTCAACTCACGGCCTGGTCTGACCGCTGCCGCGGACGCGATACTTGAAGGACGTCAGCTGCTCGACGCCGACAGGGCCGCGAGCGTGCATCTTGCCGGTGGCAATGCCTATCTCGGCCCCCATGCCGAATTCGCCGCCATCGGCGAACTGGGTCGATGCATTGTGCAGAAGGATCGCCGAATCGATCTCGTTGAAGAACTTTTCGACCACCTCGGCATCCTCGGCAAACACGGCCTCGGTATGGTTGGACGAGTAGCGGGAGATATGGGCGATCGCGCCATCAATGCCGTCCACTTCGCAAGCCGAGATGATGGCGTCGAGATATTCGGTCGACCAGTCGGCTTCTTCCGCGGGTTTGACGTCCGGGGATAGCGCCTGAACGGCTTCGTCGCCGCGAACCTCACAATCGGCTGCAATCAGATCGGTGACGAGCGCGCGCTTTGTGTCGGTATCGAGCGCCCGGTCGAGAAGCAGGGTTTCGGCAGCGCCGCAGATGCCGGTGCGGCGCATCTTGGAATTGACGATGAGCTTGCGCGCCATCTCCGGGTCGGCCGACTTGTCGATATAGACATGGCAAAGGCCTTCGAGATGGGCGAACACGGGAACACGCGCCTCACTCTGGACGCGCGCGACCAGGCTCTTGCCGCCGCGCGGCACGATGACGTCGATATTGCCGTTAAGCCCCTTGAGCATCTCGCCGACGGCAGCGCGATCGGTGACCGGCACGACCTGAATGGCCTCGGCGGGAAGGCCAGCCGATTTCAGACCCTCGACGAGGCAGGCGTGAATCGCACGGGTGGAGGCAATGGAATCCGAGCCGCCGCGCAGGATCACCGCATTGCCGGCCTTCAGGCACAACGCGCCGGCGTCCGCGGTGACATTGGGCCGGCTTTCATAAATCACGCCGATAACCCCGAGCGGGGTACGAACGCGCTCGATTTCGAGGCCGTTGGGGCGATCCCATGCGGCGATCACATCGCCCACCGGATCTGCCAGCGCCGCCACTTCGCGGATGCCGTTGGCGACACCGGCGAGGCGGGCTTCGTCGAGCTTGAGGCGATCCTTCAGCGCAGGCGACAGATCGGCTTCCTCGGCGCGCTCCATGTCCTCGGCATTGGCTTTCAGGATCGTCGCGACATTCGCCTCGATGGCGTCCGCCATAGCAAGAAGGGCCGCATTCTTGGTTTGTGTCGAAGCGATGGCCAGTGGCTTGGCAGCGGCACGCGCATTGCGGCCGATCCCGGCCATCAGCGTTTCGACGTCTACCTTGGTGTTTGCCTTGTCCAGCATGGGCCACTCCCAGAATTTTGCGGGTCCCGAAGGGGACCTGTTACATACGCAATAGGCGGTGAAGGGTAAAGCCGCGCGGCGCGAGCCGCCTGAATTCGCGTGCGCGAGCGGATCAGCCGCGTGGCGGTCGCGGGCCGGTGATGACGAGATCGTCGCGGTGGATCATGGCGGCGCGGCCGGGATAGCCCAGCACGGTTTCGATCTCTGCGGATTTGCGGCCTGTGATGCGCGCGGCTTCCTCGCTGTCATAGCCGCAGATGCCGCGCGCGATCTCGCGGCCCGCCGCAGTGATGACGGCAACCGTGTCGCCGCGATGAAAGGCGCCCTGGCAAGCCGTGACGCCCGCGGGCAGCAGGCTCTTGCCGGCATGGAGCGCGCGTTCGGCGCCTGCATCGATGATGAGGCGGCCGGCAGGCTCGAGCTGGCCGGCAATCCATGTCTTGCGTGCGGTCACCGGAGTGCCTGACGGCGCGAACCACGACGAGCGGCCGCCGCCGTCAATGAGCGAGAGGGCGTGGTCGGGCTTTCCCGAGGCGATGATCATCGCGCAACCGGCACCGGTGGCAATCCGCCCGGCGTCGATCTTGGTCTTCATGCCGCCGCGCGAGAGTTCCGATCCCGCCCCGCCGGCCATCGCCTCGATTTCGGGCGTGATGGACGCAATCTCGGAGAGAAATTCCGCATCGGGATTTGTGGCGGGCGGCGCGGTATAAAGCCCGTCGATATCGGAGAGCAGCACGAGAAGGTCCGCGCCTGTCATGGTGGCAACACGGGCAGCGAGCCGGTCGTTGTCGCCGTAGCGGATCTCGGTCGTCGCCACCGTATCGTTCTCGTTGATGACGGGAACAGCACCCCGGCGCGAGAGTTCGCCGATCGTCGCGCGCGCATTGAGATAGCGGCGGCGTTCCTCGGTGTCGGACAAGGTCAGCAGGATCTGGCCGGCAACAATGCCGTGACGCGAGAGATTGTCGGCCCAGGCCTGGGCCAGCGCGATCTGGCCGACGGCTGCCGCGGCCTGGCTTTCCTCGAGCTTCAGCGCGGTCGAGGGCAATCCCAGCACCGTGCGGCCCATGGCGATGGCGCCGGAGGAGACGACCAGCACATCCGCGCCGTTCGTCTTCAATGCCGCGATATCCGCGCACAGGGCTTCAAGCCATGCGGCCTTGAGCCCGGTCGTGCGGTCGACGAGCAGCGCCGAGCCGATCTTGATGACGATCCGCTTGTGGGCGGACAGAGGTTTGCGCCGCGCCGTCATTCTGGTCAGTCTTTTCCGGAGGATGTGGTGCTGGTTCCGGCTTTCTCGGCTTCCGCCGCCTTGTCGGAATCGATGACCTCGCGCAGAGCGCGCAACAGGCCCGTCATGCCTTCGCCGGAAACGGCGGAGATTTCATGCGGGGTCTGGCCTGTCGCCTTCTTCAGCGCCTTGACCTTGTCGCGGCGGGTTTCGGGATCGAGCACGTCGACCTGGGACAGTGCCACCACTTCAGGCTTGTCGGTAATGCCGTGACCATAGGCCTCGAGCTCGTTACGTACGGTCGTATAGGCCTTGGCCACATCTTCCTCGACGGAGGACACAAGATGGCAGAGCACGCGGGTGCGCTCGACGTGTCCGAGGAAACGGTCGCCGATGCCGACGCCCTCATGGGCACCTTCGATGAGCCCCGGAATGTCGGCGAGAATGAACTCCTTGCCATCGATGGTGGCAACGCCGAGATTGGGGTGGAGCGTGGTGAAAGGATAGTTCGCGATCTTCGGCCGGGCTCGGGTCACCGTCGCCAGGAAGGTCGACTTGCCGGCGTTCGGCAGACCGACGAGGCCGCCATCGGCGATGAGCTTCAGGCGCAGCCAGATCGTCTTTTCCTGACCTTCCTGTCCGGGATTGGCATGGCGGGGCGCCTGGTTGGTCGAGGACTTGAAGTGGGTGTTGCCGAAACCGCCGTTACCGCCGGTCGCCAGACGATAGCGATCGCCGACATTGACGAGGTCGCAGATGAGCGTCTCGCGATCCTCCTCGAATATCTGCGTACCGGCCGGGACCTTCAGCGTCACGCTGTCGCCACCCGCGCCGGTGCGGTTGCGGCCCATGCCGTGCATGCCGGTCTTGGCCTTGAAGTGCTGCTGATAGCGATAGTCGATCAGGGTGTTGAGACCTTCGACGGCCTCGACCCAGACATCACCGCCGCGGCCCCCGTCGCCGCCGTCGGGCCCGCCGAACTCGATATATTTCTCGCGCCGGAACGAGACGGAGCCCGCGCCGCCATCGCCGGAACGAATGTAGACCTTGGCTTCGTCGAGAAATTTCATCTGGTTTGACCGATCAGGTTTGGAAATGAGAATTGGCCCGCATCATGCGAGCGCTGGTTTTGCGGGCATCGATAACTGCCCGGAGCGGCAAGGTCAAAGCCTATTGCCTCTGACCGCTGCGCCCGGACGCGCTGTCACGGTCGGATTGCTTTTGCCTTGGCAAGGCTGCGGGCGAAATTGATCTTCACGCGGGCAACTGGAAGGGCAAACTTGGTGACCAGGGCCGTGTTTCTCAGCGTGCCATCATTTTTCAGGACCAGCGTGTCGAAGAAGCGGACGATATTCGGTTTGCCATCGGGATCGAGATCGACCCGATAGGTGAAATGGGCGGTATTGCCGGAGATCCGGACCGTGGTTTCGCCAAGAACATCATCCCGTGTGCCCGAATAGGTCGTCGGGCCGGTGCGGGTGAAGACCCAGGTCTTGGTGTCACGCTCGCCGTCGTCGTAGCGGAAGTCTTCGCGCAGCTTGAGAACATCGCCACGCACCGTGCCAGTCAGATCGACCCGGAAGGAGCGGGATGTGCCGTTGATCGCCCCGAACGTGCCGTAGGCATAGGTCTTGCCGCGGAAGAAATCCTCAAGCCGCAGGTCGGCGGCGTGGGCCGGTAGCGCCAGCAACGTCACCAGAAGCGGAAGAGCGAGGCAGACAGTCAGCAGTCGGTTGGCAAGGGTCATGACAAATCCTTTCTGTTCATGGCAGTCATACGCCGCCTGCCGAACGCTGGATCGAAGGGCCGGTTCCCCGGCCCTTCGTCTGGTTTCGTGTCAGCGCCGCGCAGGCCGCGCGTGCCAGCTCAAGAGCGAGGCCCAGGTCTTGCGGTCGAGCCGGAACCGTTCGGCGGCGACCGAGGCATTGAGCGCCATGACGTGGATCATGTCGGTGCCCTGGAACTGGAAGCCCGACTTCTGCAGGACCCGGCGCGAGCCGGCATTGGTCACCCGGCAGGCGCCGTCGATATGGTCGATCTCGGTCGTCTTGAAGGCCATATCGACCAGTGCGTGAACCGCTTCCGTCGCATAGCCGCCGCCCCAGTAGGGCTGGCCGATCCAGTAGCCGATCTCGAGGCCACGCGGATCGGCGACTTCATGAAGGGCGCAGCAGCCCACGAAGGTACCGGTATCGGCTTCCGCAATCGCATAGACGCTATTACCGTTCCCGCGGGTCGCCGTTTTTCGGACGAACTCGGCGGCATCTTCCCGGGTATAGGGATGCGGCATGCGCGATACCATGGTGGCGATGGCCGGGTTGTTGGCGAGAAGGGTAATGGCGTCGATGTCCTCGACGTGGGGCGCTCTCAGAACGAGCCGTTCGGTCAACAAGACCGGACAGTCTATTCTCAACCGTTCATCGCTGGGAGGCTGAGGCCTCCGGGAAGGTGCTTCCTGTATCATCGTCATTCTCCTTGGGTTCGACGAAAGAAAAAGGGAGGCGGAACCTTGGTCCCACCTCCCGTATCTCTTTTCCGGAGAATGCCGATTTTTTGAGCCGGCCGGTCGATGAGACGCCGGCCCGCTTTTGTCGGATCGGCTTTATTCTGCGGCTTCCGCCGTCTCCATTACGGAGACATACACGCGGCCATTGGCCTTGGTGCGGAATGCCACGGTGCCCGGTTTGGTCGCAAAAATCGTGTGATCCTTGCCGAGACCGACATTGGTGCCCGGGTGCCACTTGGTGCCGCGCTGACGCACGAGAATATTGCCGGCGAGAACCTGCTCGCCGCCAAACTTCTTCACGCCAAGACGCTTGGATTCGGAATCGCGACCGTTACGCGAGGAACCGCCAGCTTTTTTGTGTGCCATGGGTCTGCTCCTTTTTCGTCCCTACAGGACGGAAACTTTGCCGGATGGACCGGCCGGTTGATTACTTCGCGAGATCGGCGGCCTGGGCGCGCCAGTCGGTGATCTGGTCGGCGCTGAACGGCAGGTCGGCGTCGATCTTTGCGATTTCGTCGTCGCTGAGAGCGGCGAGCTTGGCGAAGGTGTCGATGCCGTGGTCAGCGAGCTGGCCGGCTGCGACCGGGCCGATGCCCTTGACCTTGGTCAGATCGTCGCCCTTGTCAGCCTTGGCCTTTGCCGGCTTCTTCTCGGCGGCCGGCTTGTCGGCAGCCTTGTCCTCGGTCTTGGCCGGCTTTGCAGCGGCCTTCTTCGAGGGCTTGGCGCCACCGGTCAGGATGTCGGTGATCTTCAGCGTGGTCTGGTGCTGACGATGACCGCGGATGCGCTTCGAGTTCTGGCGGCGGCGCTTCTTGAAGGCGATGACCTTGCGGGCGCGGCCCTGATCGACGACTTCTGCGACGACCATGGCGCCTTCGACGAAGGGTGCGCCGATGGTGGCGGATTCGCCTTCGCCGACCATGAGAACTTCGGTGAATTCGACGGATGCACCGGCGTCGCCTTCGAGGCGCTCGACAGTGAGAACGTCATTGGCGGCAACGCGGTACTGCTTGCCACCGGTCTTGATGACTGCGAACATCGTTTTTCCTTTCGTGTTCAGTCCGGCTCTGAATGTTTCCCCGGGAACCCGGAGCATCAAACGGCCGTCTTTTTGCCAGTCTGGATACCAGTGGGGGCGATCAAACCCCCGGTGAAAGTCCTGCCCGTCTGTCGTGCCGCCGGCCGGGTTTCAAGGAAAACCGTGGCGCTCGCGCGCGGGACAAAAACAAACGGCGCGGAAAGGCTCCACGCCGCCTGCCGGGTCCGATACAAAAGGTTCAGTCCCAAGTCAAGCTTTTACAGGGCTTCCGGGCGCTTCGGCCTGCATTTTCGTGCGGCGCGATGAAAATTGTGCCTTGTGTTCCAAATCATCCGCCGTTATGGAGTGCGCCGATCGCGCCAAGCGATGACCACGCGACGCGGAGAGGTGGCTGAGTGGTCGAAAGCACCGCATTCGAAATGCGGCGTACGGGCGACCGTACCGTGGGTTCGAATCCCACCCTCTCCGCCATTGCCTGCCTTTCAGTGATTTCGCCCATTTCGGCGTGTTGCGCTGCCTTGAAATTTTCCTCTCAGCTCTGACCCAGAAACCGGGCGCGCCACTCGCGACTTGTCTCATCTGCGAGCTTTGCCGTCGGCACCTCGACTGTCTGGGCCTGAGCGGGGTCGAGATCCAGTGCGGTCAATATCTCCGCCAGGATCTGGTTTGGTTGCTGAGCCAAGGCGTCATAAGTGATCCGCAGGGGGTCTATCGCTTCGCGCTCGAACCAGGTCTCCCAAGCCGCATCCATCCCCTCGGAGGCCGCGATATGGTGCCGAAGGGCTGCTTCATCATAGTGCTCTTTCTTGGGCGGTGACAGACGCTCCAGCTCCGTGCCGTCGGCGTTGCGGTGCCACAGGCCGGATTGTTCGGCGCGGATGCGCGAAATCGCCTGCCCCAAACGGTCCGGGCGCGAAAGATGAATGAACAGCGTCGGACCGAAGACGGTCTCGATGCGGTCCACATCACTCATGCGACCCGGTACGATGCACTCCAATTGCTGCATGAAGTGATCGAAGCTGCCGCGTTGCATGCGCAGGCCGAAGATATTCGACCCGCCTGTCCCGCGACGCAGGGCGGCTTCGAACACGGCGCGAACGGCGTCCTCATGCGAATCGTAATCCGTCTGGTTGAGGCCGTAGTCGTCCAGCCAGTCCGCGAATGCCGGGTTATGGAAATGCGAGTCGGGATCCCCTGCCGTCTCTGTTGCAGCGAGCAGCCCGCAGAGCATCGTGCTGCCGCTGCGTGGCGCGGTACAGATCATGTAGGATCGAACGGGTTTGTCTTTCACGGTTCTGCCCTCTTCCGGTGTTGCTCACATAGCAGGCTTTTCCCGGCACCGGGAATGGCGGAGCCGATTAAGCCGGTCCGCGCTGACCTTGCGGAACCTTAGCGCGAGCAGCTCTTTCTTCCTTGTGATCTTTTGCCAGCTTGACAATTTTGATACTCAATCGATACGTTTCATATTCTGAACCGTGTTCAATATATTGAACAATTGCTGTGATTTCCGGTCCTGGATCAAGGCTGGTCATCCCGGACGCGGTTTTCACGACCCACGGCCCGGATGCGTGACATGCATCCGGTTTGCGATAAAGGACCCCTCCATGACACTGACACTTTCCGATCCCTCTTTGCTCGAGACGCGCGGCCTTCTGGGCGGCGAGTGGGTTGAGGGCTCGAAGACTTTTGCGGTCATCAATCCGGCCACCGGCGAGACCATCGCCGATGTGGCCGACCTGACC
>CEQK01057276.1_pt1 | contig 18334 bp, 13 predicted proteins | sample 531051 | NCBI WGS metagenome assembly CEQK01 (sample SAMEA2621229, study PRJEB7988) | marine metagenome | biome: marine biome (ENVO:00000447); feature: deep chlorophyll maximum layer (ENVO:xxxxxxxx); material: "saline water (ENVO:00002010), including plankton (ENVO:xxxxxxxx)" | depth 150 m
GCTGGGCCGGTGGTCGTTGGCCGCCGAGGATATTGAGGCGGGGCGTCTGGCCGTGCCGTTCGGGCCGTCCCTGACGCTGCAGCCGGGCTATTACCTGCTTACGGTGCCGGGCCGGGCCGAAGCGCCCGAATGCCGCCTGTTCCGTGATTGGTTGTTGGAGGAGGTCGCGCGTTTCCAGGCCCGGCCGGATCGCGCCGCGGTCTAGCTCTTCAGTTCGGCCAAGTCTTCGTACAGTTCCAGCGCTTCCGGATTGGCCATCGCTTCCTTGTTCTTCACGGGCCGGCCGTGAATGATGTCGCGCACGGCCAGTTCCGTGATCTTGCCCGATTTGGTGCGCGGGATATCGGTGACCTGGACCACTTTGGCCGGTACATGGCGCGGGGTACAGTTGGCGCGCACTTGGTCTTTTATTCGTTTCGTTAACGCATCGTCCAGGGTCTTGCCCTCGGCCAGGCGCACGAACAGCACGACCCGCACGTCGTTGTCCCAGTCCTGGCCGATGACCAGGCTTTCGACGACCTCTTCCAGTTTCTCGACCTGGCGGTAGATTTCCGCCGTGCCGATGCGTACGCCGCCGGGGTTGAGGGTCGCGTCCGACCGGCCGTAGACGATCATGCCGCCGTGTTCGGTGATTTCGATGTAATCGCCGTGGGTCCAGACATTGGGGAACTGTTCGAAATAGGCGGCGCGGTAGCGCGACCCGTCGTCGTCGCCCCAGAAGCCCGTGGGCATGGAGGGAAAGGCCTTGATGCAGACCAATTCACCCTTCTGCCCGATCATCGGCTTGCCGTCGTCATCCCAGCATTCCACGGCCATGCCCAGGGCCGGGGCCTGCAATTCGCCCCGCCACACGGGCCGGGTCGCGTCGCCGCCGGCGAACACGCCCATGATGTCCGTGCCGCCGGTGAAGGACACCAGATGCACGTCGGGCTTGATGTGATCGTAGACGAATTCGAACCCTTCCGGGGCCAGGGGCGAGCCGGTGGAGCACAGCATGCGCAGGCTGGTCAGGTCGTGGGTTTCCTTCGGGTGAAGGCCCGACTTGGCGACCGCGTCGATGTATTTGGCCGAGGTCCCGAACAGGGTCATGTTCTCCGCGTCGGCGTAATCGAAGATCGTTTCGGGGCCGGGGTGGAACGGCGATCCGTCATAAAGCAGCAGGCAGGCCTCGCAGGCGAGCACCGAGACCAGCCAGTTCCACATCATCCAGCCGCAGGTGGTAAAGAAATACACCCGGTCATCCCGGCGGATGTCGCAATGGATGGCCTGTTCGCTGGCGTGCTTCAATATTGTACCGCCAACGCAATGAACCATGCATTTCGGCGCCCCCGTGGTGCCCGAGGAAAACATGATGTAGAGCGGATGGTCGAACGGGACATGGGCGAAGTCGATCTCGCCCGGGGCATGGGCAGCGACCGCGTCGGCCATCAGGACCGCCTCCGGAATCATCGCGATGTCGGGTCGGTCGGCGGGCTCGTAGGGGGCCACGATGACGTCGGTCACCGTCGGCAGGCCGGCCAGGATTTCCGCGTTCTTTGCCCGCACGTCATGGCGTTTGCCGTTATAGAAATAGCCGTCCGTGCAGAAGAACACCTTGGGTTCGATCTGCCCGAACCGGTCGAGCACCCCCTGAACCCCGAAATCCGGCGAACACGACGACCATACGGCGCCCAAGCTGGTCGCCGCCAGCATGGCCGCCACGGCTTCCGGCATGTTGGGCAGATATCCCGCGACCCGGTCGCCCGATTGCACGCCCCGGTCCTTCAGGTACTGCGTCAAGGACGAGACCTGATCGTACAGGCCGGCGAAAGTCTGGGCCCGCCGCGCCCCGGTTTCCGAACGGAACACGATGGCTTCCGCGCTATCGCGGCGGCGCAGCAGGTTTTCCGCATAGTTCAGGCGCGCATCGGGAAACCATTTGGCGCCCGGCATCTTGTCGCCGTCGACCAGCACCCGGTCGCCCCAGGTTTCCGCCCGCACGCCCGTATAGTCCTTCAACGCGACCCAGAAGCCTTCCCGATCATTGACGGAAAAGGCATGAAGGTCCGCCGTGTCGGCCAGGTTCAGGCCGAGGGTTTCGTTGAGGTGGCGGCGGAATTGGTTGATCGTCGACCCGTCGGCGTATTCGGGGGACGGGATCCAGAGGGGCTGATCGGTATGTGTCTGATCCATGGCCTGCGGGTGCACTCCCTGATGTGATTTTTTCGCCGGGAAACCGGTCCGGCGGAATGTTTCGCGCATTCTGCCCGCACCCCGGCAGCGCGGCAACGGTCTGTTGCGCCGCTGTTAACCGGTCACGGGCTGGGAAAAGCGTACCACCGCCAGGGCCGCGACCCAGCCCGCGTTGATCAAACAGGCGACGGCGTAAAGATAGAGGGCACGGCCTATGTCCGCGGCCGTCGCCTGGGCCGTGCCGTGGCCGATCCAGGGGTCGCGGGCGACATCCTGGGCATAACGGCGCGGTCCGGCGAGCGCCAGGCCGAGGGCCCCCGCCATCGCCCCTTCGGGCCAGCCGGCATTGAGGGAACGGTGCTTGCCGGCGTCGCGCAGCATGACCTTGACCGCCTGCCAGGGTTGGCCGCCCGGCGCGAAGGGGGCGCCCAGGCAGATGAACAGGCCCGAAAGCCGGGCCGGGATCAGGTTCAACACGTCGTCGAGCCGCGCCGCCGTCATGCCGAAGGCCCGGTACTTGGGCGTGCGGTGGCCGATCATGCTGTCCATGGTGTTGACGGCTTTGTAGATGAACAGGCCGGGGGCGCCGAACAGCACATAGAAGAAGACCGGGGCGACGACCCCGTCGCAGAAATTCTCTGCCGCCGATTCAATGGCGGCGCGGGCGACACCGTAATGGTCGAGCTGCTGCGGGTCGCGCCCGACGATGTGCGACACGGCCTCCCGCCCGGCCTCCAGATTGTCGTCCAGTCCCCGCCGCACGGCGCGCACGTGGTCGTAAAGACCCCGCTGCGCGATCAGCAGGACGATGCAGAACATCTCGACGATCCAGCCCCAGGGATGGACGAAGGACAGCCAGGCCACGCCCAGTCCCAGGCCGCCGGTCAGGGCGACCACGGCCAGAACGGCCACCGCGCCGCGCACGGCGCGGTCCATTTCCGGGCGTTTGTCGCGGTTCAGCTTGCGGTCGAGCCAGTCGATCACGGCGCCCAGCAGCGCCACCGGATGCTTGGCGCGCTTGAACAGCCACGGCGTGTCGCCCAGATAGGCGTCAAGCAGCAGGGCGAGCAGCAGCAAAATCAGGGGGTCGAAGGCCGCCTTTCCCCCGTCGATGAGACCGATCAACAGCATGGCGCCGGCAGAATGGGGGGTGCTCCCCGCCGGGTCAATGGCGCTGCGAACAAAGGTATGGGCGGGCGTGGGGGCTGTATCGGTGTAATTTTAAGGGTAATGTAAGGATCGATGATTAGGCTCCCGCCCGGATACGCGGCGACATGGGCACGAGAAAAGCAGGAACATGGCGGAACAGGCAAAACCGAAGGCACCGACCAAGGCAAAGCCCCAGGCGAAAGGCAAGCCGAAGGGCAAGGCAAAGGCCGGCGGCAAGGCCAAGAAGGGCCTGCCCAAAAGCTTCTTCTGGGGCTTTATCCTCATCCTTGTCGTGCCGGCCGTGGCCCTTTTGGGCTGGTACGCCTATCAGGTGATGGGCCATGTCGCGAAGGACAGCCAGGAAGCGCTCGACGCCCGGGCCAAGGAACTGGCCAGCAAGGCCAACAAGTTTGCCCGCCGTGCCGCCAAGGAAGGCTTCAAGATTCAGGATTTCGACGCCTGCGCCCAGATCAAGGAGCAATATCGGATTCCCGCAGGCATCGTGTACACGGAATTTACTCAGCGCCAATTGGTCGGCCTGTCCAAGTTCGCATCGGACGAACAGGTGACCGAACGCTGCATCCAGTTCGCCAAGGCCGTCGCCAAGATGGAGACCATGTCTCATCACGCGCGCCATGTTTACGTCTGTCAAAAGGCGCAGTTTAATGCCGACAAGTCCGGGCGTTACTTCCTGACGGCCGATGCCGAGGGCAAGGGCGTGGTTGAGAATTTCGGTGGCAGGGCAACCCTTCATCCGATCCAGGCGGGGGAATCGATCCTGCTGCGCGGATGGCAGATCTATAATCAGGGGGATGGTTGCGTGATCGTCGGCATGTCGAAATCGGGGACCTTCAGCTTCCGAGGCGGTGTGACAATTATCGAATAAACCTGCGTTCGGGCGCGCCGGGAGGGGCGTCTTGGGGGGCGAAAATGCAGGACGGATCAATTCTCGAACGGTTTCCGCCGTGGGGCGTCATGGTCACCACGGATTTGCTGCTGGTCGCCGTGGCCTGTGCCGGGACCACGGCGGCGCTGCTGCGCTGGCGGGCGCTGCGACAGGCGAGGGCCACGCCGGGCGTCGGCCTTATCCTGGCCGGCCTGTGGTGCGGCGTGTCCCTGTACATTGCCGACCTTTACCTGATGGTCAGCCGGCCGGCCATCGAGGCGGCGATGCCGGCCATGACCGCTCTTCATCTGACCTACAGTTGGTATTTCAACGGACTGTCGGCGGTGTTGATCCTGGTCGGGCTGGTCATCACCGTGCTGCAGATGGTCCGCCAGACGGGCCTGGTCGCCCGCCAGAAGGTAGCGCTCGAAGACAGTGAAAGCGTCCTGCGGTCGGTGTTCGAGAACGTCCCCGTCGGGCTGTTGATCAAGGACGAAAACCATATCATCGAGCGGCCCAACCGAACCTATACGGATTGGTATGGCTTCGACATCGACACCATGGTCGGCCGCCGGTCGGATCAGATCGAGGATTTCCAGTCGCCGGTCGAGGCGACCGTCATGAATGAACAGGAACGCCATGTCCTGACCACCGGCAACACGCTCAGCCGTCAGGTTGAACGCACCTTCGCCGATGGTGCGAAACGCATCCTGAATATCACCAAATTCCCGATCCGTGACCCCGACGGCAACATCATCAAGGTCGGTTCGGTCAGCGTCGATCTGACCGAACAGGTCTCGGCCCAGCGCAAATTGGCGGAAAGCGAGGCTCGGTTCCGCGATTTCGCCGAGGTCGCGTCCGACTGGTTGTGGGAAATGGATGCGGACCTGCGATTCAGCTATTTCTCCCGCCGCACGGGCGAAGTCATCGGCTTCGATCCCACGGTCTACCTGGGCCGGCGGCGGGCGGATGTGGCCGGTGAGGACACGGACCAGGAGAAGTGGCGCCGTCATCTGGACGATCTGGAAAACCACCGGCCGTTCCGTGATTTCGAATATCAATTCAAGGACGGTAGCGGAAATCCGCGCTCGGCCCGGATCAGCGGCAAGCCCCTGTTCTCCGAGGGCGGACAGTTCGCCGGCTACCGCGGCACCGGCACGGACGTGACAGAGGAACGTCGGGCCCAGCGCGCCCGCGATGCGGCGCTGCGCTCGGCCGAGGAGGCGAACCGCGCCAAGTCCGAATTCCTGGCCGCGATGAGCCATGAACTGCGCACGCCCCTGAACGCCATTCTGGGGTTCTCCGACATTCTGGCCAATGACTATTTCGGCGCGCCAGAGGGGGCGAAGCGTCGCGAATACGCCGGTGACATCCATGCCAGCGCCAGCCATCTGCTTGATCTGGTCAACGATCTTCTCGACATTTCGGCGATCGAGGCGGGCCGCACGGCGCTTTGCCTGGAGGCGGAACCGGTCGCCGGCATCATCGCCGACTGCGCCCAGACCATGACCGAGGTCATCCGCGCCAAGGGTATTGCTCTTGAGACCATGGTGCCGGGCGGCTTGCCGCCGATCCTCGCGGACCGTCGCGCCATCAAACAGACGCTGCTGAACCTGTTGTCCAACGCGGCGAAGTTCACGGAACCGGGGGGGCGTATCGTCATAACGGCGGAAACCGGCCCCGGTGTGGTGCGTGTCCGGGTGTCCGATACGGGCATCGGCATCGCGCCCGAACGTTTAAGCGACATGATGGCGGCCTTCACCGGCGGCCCGGGATCACCCTATGCGGGGGATCCGCAGGCGCCCTATACGGGGGAAAAGGGCTGGGGTCTGGGGCTTGCGATTTCGCGGTCATTGGTGGAAATGCACGGCGGCGCCATCGCCATCGACAGCCGCCTCGGCGAGGGCACCACGGTGACCGTCGACCTGCCCGAGTATCGGGCCCCCGACGCGGCGGGCTGAATGCCCCTTTATCCCTTATTTTCCGGGGGCCCTTGCATCATTCCGCCCTCGGCGCTATAACCCGCGGCTCGACCGGGCGGCATGGCTTTGTAACGGGCATGCCTGGCCGCCCCGAAACGACTATTGATCAAGACCTTGCGGCCTCCGCCACGGGCGGGGCCCACCAAAGAAAGGATGTCGAAATGCCCAAGCTGAAGACCAAGTCCAGCACCAAGGGACGGTTCCGGGTTACCGGGACCGGCAAGGTGCGCGGCAATTTCTCCTTCAAACGGCACAATCTGCGCAAGCGCTCCACCAAGATGAAGCGCAAGGCACGGGGCACGATGGTTCTGGACGCGACGAACGCGCGCCAGATCAAGTCCTACGCGCCTTACCTGTAACGCCGCGTCTTTATTGAATTAGGAGAGCTGGACAATGGCACGAGTCACTCGGGGCGTCACCGCGCACGCCCGTCACAAGAAAGTCATCGCCCGCGCCAAGGGTTACCGCGGCCGGAACAAGAACAACTTCCGCATCTCGCTGGAAAAGGTCGAAAAGGCGCTGCAATACGCCTACCGCGACCGCCGCGCCAAGAAGCGGAACTTCCGTCGTCTTTGGATTACCCGCATCAACGCGGGTGTGCGCGAGCACGGCATGACCTATTCCCAGTTCATGAACGGCCTGGACAAGGCCGGGATCGAACTGGACCGCAAGGTCCTGTCGGATATCGCGATCCGCGAACCGGAAGCCTTCAAGTCGCTGGTGGAACAGGCTCAGGCCGCCCTCGGCAACTAATCCCGACCCGGTATCCGGCGCCCGTCCCGGCAAGGGGCGGCGCGCCGGCACCGGCACCGCCATCTGAATGACGAGGCCTGGCCATGGAGAGTGTCGACAAGCTCCGTGAGGAACTGCTTGCCGCCGTTGAGGCGGCGGGCGATCTGGACGCGCTCGAACAGGTGCGCGTGTCGGCCCTCGGCAAGAAGGGCCGCATCACCGATCAGATGAAGGGCCTGGGGGCGCTTGACGCCGACCGGCGGCGCGAAGCGGGCCAAGCCCTCAACGCCCTGAAGGACGCCGTCGCAGACGCCCTGGACGCCCGCAAGGCGGCGATGGAGGGGGCGGCGCTCGACGCCCGCCTGGGCGAGGAGCGCATCGACGTCACCCTGCCGACCAGACCTGAGGACGCGGGGCGCATCCACCCGATCAGCCAGGTCATCGAGGAAATCGTCGCCATCCTGGGCGACATGGGCTTCGGCATCGCCGAGGGCCCGGATGTCGAGGACGACTGGCACAACTTCACCGCCCTCAACATTCCGGCCGACCATCCGGCCCGTCAGGATCACGATACCTTCTATCTGCCCGGGGCCGACGGCGCCGACGCGGGCCGCCTGGTCCTGCGCACCCATACCTCGCCGGTGCAGATCCGTACCATGCAGGCGGGCCCGCCGCCCTACCGGGTGATCGTGCCGGGCCGCACCTACCGCTGCGATTACGACGCGACCCATTCGCCCATGTTCCATCAGGTTGAAGCACTGTTGGTCGACGAAAATACCCATATGGGCCACCTCAAGGGCTGCCTGATTGAGTTCTGCCGCGCCTTCTTCGGCATCGACGATCTGCCCGTGCGCTTCCGGCCCAGCTACTTCCCCTTCACCGAGCCCTCGGCCGAGGTCGATATCGGCTGCACCCGCGAGGGCGGCGAACTGAAGATCGGGCATGGCGGCGACTGGCTGGAAATCGGCGGCTCGGGCATGGTCAATCCCAACGTGCTGCGCAATTGCGGCATCGACCCCGAAAAATACCAGGGCTTCGCCTTCGGCATGGGGGTCGAGCGCATGGCCATGCTGAAATACGGCGTGCCGGACCTGCGCACGTTCTATGAATCGGACCTGCGCTGGATGCGCCATTACGGCTTCGCGTCTCTCGACATGCCGTCCCTGACCGGGGGGCTGAACCGATGAAGTTCACCCTCGGCTGGCTCAAACAGCATCTGGAAACGGACGCCACGCTGGCGGACATCACCGACCGCCTGTCCATGGTCGGGCTTGAGGTCGAAGGCGTGACGGACCGGGCCCATGGCCTGGAGACGTTCATCGTCGGCGAGGTTCTGGACGCCAAGCAGCACCCCGACGCCGACCGCCTGCGCGTCTGCCAGGTCAACACCGGCGATGAGACGGTCGAACTGGTCTGCGGCGCGCCCAACGCGCGGACGGGGCTCAAGGGCGTGTTCGCCCCCTCCGGGTCCTACGTCCCGGGCACGGGCATCACCCTGAAGCCCACGGAAATCCGCGGCGTGACGTCCAACGGCATGCTGCTGTCGGAACGGGAAATGGGCCTGTCCGACGAACACGACGGCATCGTCGAACTGCCCGCCGATGCCGAAGTCGGTGCGCGCGCCGTCGACGTCATGGGCCTGGCCGATCCGGTCATCGAAATCGCCATCACGCCCAACCGGGGCGATTGCCTGGGTGTGCGCGGCATCGCCCGCGACCTTGCCGCCTCCGGGCTCGGCAGCCTGAAGCCGCTCGACACCGCGCCGGTGGCGGGCGCGTTCGACAGCCCCCTTGGCGTGGCCCTCGACTTCACGGACGAGACCGCCAGTGCCTGCTCCAAATTCGTCGGCCGCGCCTTCCGCGGGGTCAAGAACGGCCCCAGCCCGAAATGGCTGCAGGACCGCCTGACCGCCGTGGGCCTGCGCCCGATCTCGGCCCTGGTCGACATCACCAACTACATCTCCTTCGAATTCGACCGCCCGCTGCACGTGTTCGACGCGGCCAAGGTCGCGGGCACGATCACCGCCCGTCTGGCCAAGCCGGGTGAAAAGATTTTGGCGCTGAACGAAGTTGAATACGATCTCGACCCGGAGATGACCGTGATCGCCGACGCCAACGGCCCCCAGGCCGTGGCCGGCGTGGTCGGCGGCATGGGCAGTGGCTGCACCGAGGCGACGACGGAGGTGTTCCTCGAAGTCGCCTATTTCGACCCGGTGCGCACGGCCATGACCGGGCGCAAGCTCAACCTGCAGACCGACGCGCGTTACCGGTTCGAGCGCGGCGTCGATCCCGCGTTTTTGGACGACGCCTGCGAGATCGCGACGCGCCTGATCCTGGAACTGTGCGGCGGCGAGGCGTCGAATGTGGTCTCCGCCGGCGACGGTCCCGACTGGCGCCGCACCCTCGACTTCAACCTGGACAAGGTTCTGACCCTGGGCGGCACCGAGATCGAGGGCGTCGAGGCGCGGCGGATTCTCAACGTCCTGGGCTTCGCCATCGAGTCCGACCAGGGCAGCCGCCTGGTGGTCGGGGTGCCGTCCTGGCGGTCCGACATCGTGTCGGAAGCCTGCCTGGTGGAAGAAATCGTGCGAATCAACGGCTATGACCGCATCGCGCCGGTCGCCGTGACGCGGCCCGCGGGCGCCCAGGGCCCCGTGATGACCCCGGACCAGCGCCGCCGCGCCCAGGCCCGCCGCCTGCTGGCCGCCCGCGGCATGGTCGAGGCCGTGACCTATTCCTTCATGCCCGACGGCCAGGCCAAGCTGTTCGGCGGCGTGGCCGATACCATGCGGCTGCTCAACCCGATCTCTAGCGATCTCGACGTCATGCGCCCGTCGATCCTGCCCAACCTGTTGGCCGCCGCCGCGCGCAACCAGGCCCGGGGCTATGCCGATCTGGCCTTGTTCGAAATCGGCCCCCAGTTCCCGGGCGCCAAGCCGGAAGACCAGCAGCTGGTCGCCGCCGGCATCCGCGTCGGCAAGACCGGCCCGCGCCATTGGGCGGCGCAGCCGCGCGGCGTCGATACCTATGACGCCAAGGCCGATGCCCAGGCGGTGCTGGCCGATCTGGGCCTGCCGGCCGACCGGGCGCAGATCAAGACCGACGCGCCAAGTTGGTATCACCCGGGCCGTTCCGGCACCCTGCGCCTCGGCCCCATGATGCTGGCCGCCTTCGGCGAGGTCCATCCGGCGGTCCTGAAAGCCCTGGACGTGAAGGGTCCGGCCGTCGCCTTCGAAATCTATTTCGACAACCTGCCGGCGGTGAAGGCGAAGAAGTCCGCCGCCAAGCCGCATCTGGTGCTGTCGACCCTGCAGCCGGTCGCCCGCGATTTCGCCTTCGTCGTCGATGCCGATGTCGAGGCGGCGAAGGTCATCAACGCCGCCCATGCCGCCGACAAGGCTCTGATCACCGAGGTCACCCTGTTCGACGTCTACGAAGGCAAGGGTGTGGGTGAAGGCAAGAAGTCGCTGGCCATCAACGTCGTGCTGCAGCCCGTGGACAAGACCTTGACCGACGCCGAGATCGAGGCCGTCGCCGACAAGGTCATCGCCGGCGTGATCAAGGCCACGGGCGGCGAGCTGCGGACCTGATGGGCCCGCTCGACGCATTCGCCACCGACCATCGCCGCGCCATCCGCGGCATCATCACCGACGTCGACGGCACCTTGACCACGAACGGCAAGATCACGTCGACCGCGCTTGGAGCGCTGGAACGCGCCCAGGCGGCGGGGCTCAAGGTCGTCGCCGTGACCGGGGCCGCCGCCGGCACCTGCGACGCCATGGCGCGGACCTGGCCGGTCGACGCCGTGGTCGGGGAATCAGGCGGCTTCGTGTTCCGACTGCATCCTGACACCGGGCGCATGGTGCATCTGCATATCCTGGCGCGGGACGAACGGCGCAATCATTGGGCCCAGTACGAAAAGGTGCTGGAAGCGATCATCGCCGAGGTGCCGGGGGCGGCGCTCGCCGCCGATCAGGCTTACCGGGAGACCGACCTTGCCATCGACCACGCCCAGGACGTTGCGTCCCTGGGCGAGGAAGCCGTGGCGCAGATCGTGTCCATCATGGAGGCCGCGGGCATGACCGCGACCTATTCCAACATCCACGTCAACGGCTGGCTCGGCCCCTATGACAAGCTGACGACGACTTGCCTGGTGCTGCGCGAACTGTTCCGCGCCGACGTGTCGGACGCGGACGAACGCGGGCGTTGGATGTTCGTCGGCGATAGCCCCAACGACGCGCCGCTATTCGATTTCTTCCCCCATGCCGTCGGCGTCGCCAACGTGCGCGACTTCGGCGACCGGCTCGAAGCCAAGCCCAAGTACGTGACGGAACAGGCGTCGGGTGCGGGTTTCGCCGAAGCGGTCGATGCCGTGCTGGCCGCGCGGCAGGACTGACACAGACCTTCTCCCTCTTCTTTTCTCATCGTCTCACCGTCTTTGTGGTTCAAAAAGAAAACCACTGAGGCAATGAGGCGGTGAGGAAAAAAAGAAAACCTGGATCCCCGCATTCGCGGGGATGACGGCGGGGAAAAGGGGAAGGGGTCAGGGACGCGCCACGGAATAGACCTTCACCGGCTGTGATCGGCCCTTGACCGGGATTTCTCCCTGAAACGCGCAGTCATACCCGTCGCCGCAGGCGGCGGCGGTTTCCTCCGTGCACATGACGTAGGTGCCGTACTGCTTGTTCAGCTGTTCCAGGCGGGCCGCGATGTTCACGTTGTCGCCATGCACGGTGAAAGTCAGGCGCTCCGCCGTACCGACGGCGCCGACCACGATGGCGCCCGTGTTGACGCCGCAGCGGGTCAGCAGCCGCACGCCATCGCCGAAGGTCCGTTCGCGGCAGACCTGTTCAAGTTCCAGCGCGCAGTCGAGGGCCCGGGCGGCATGATCGTCCTGCGGCGTGACGGCGTTGAAGGTGATCAGCATGGCGTCCCCTTCGAACAGCAGCACCACCCCGCCGTGGCGGGCAATGACCTCACCGGCGGCCTGGAAGTAATCGTTGATGGTGCGGGCCAGTTCGGCCGGTGACATTTTCTCCGACGCCGTGGAAAAGCCTTCGATGTCCGTGAACACGATGGTCGCGACCTTGCTTTCGCCGTCGCCGGGCTGGATCGCCCGGTCCGCCTGGGTGATGCGCTCCGCCACTTCCTTGGACACGAACCGCGTCAGGTCCTGGGCCGCTGTGCTGTCGATGATCGCGCGGTAGAGGGAGCGTTGCGCCCGCAGCACGGCGATGGCCAGGACGCAGGTGACCATCAGGATCGACACGATCTTGTCGACCTCCGCCCCGATCAGGATGGCGTTCGACGTCATGTATTCCACGTAGTTGCGGGTGATCATGGGATTGCCCGCCTCGGCATGGACGACGTAGAGCATCAGCGTGATCCAGCCGAGGGCCGCCGACGCCCCGGCGAGGACGATGTAGCCGGGATCGAAGCGCAGCGCCCGAAGCGCGATGAAGATGAACACGTACATCAGCGTCGGCGCCTTCAGATAGAAGCTCGCCGGCTGCATGTACTGGATATGGAACGACCAGATCAGCAGCATCAGCAGCCCGACGTCGATGACCACGGAGGCCATCAGGAAGGGCCGGGTCAGGGTGCCGCGGTAGGCGGCGATCAGGCGTGCCAGGGTGAACAGGAAATAGAACCCCAACGCGAAGGGCACCAGATTGAAATCCGGATTGGTCGCGGTCTTGGGCGCCACGGCCCACAGGCTGGCGAACAGCACGACCAGCAGCATCTGCACCCAGCTGATCAGCTTTTCGCTCTGCAGCTGCTGGCGGGCGATGCGGTCGCGCACGCGGGCGGGCAGCCGCCCGGAGACGGGTTCGCCGAAGATGAAACTCATGCAGGACGTCCACATCTGCGAACGATGGACCGTCGGGGACAAATGCTCAATCACGGAATGCGGGCTCCCTTTCGCGTGGGGGCCTGTCTAGCAGAGGGAGACGCTCACGGAAGAATCACAGCCGCGTCATCGGGAAAGGATCAGGCGGCGTCTTCGCCCGCGTCCGTGTTGCCTTCCCGGCGAATCGCTTCCTTCACCGCCTCGCATTTGTTCTGCAGGTGGTCGCGCAGGACCAGGGCAAGGCGCTTGCCGTCGCGGGCTTCGAGGGCGGCCAGCATGTCCTCGTGCTCGGCCATGGCCTGTTTCCAGCGTTGGGACGTGATGGAGGAAATATAGCGCGCCCGGCGAATGCGTCCGGCCAAGCCTTCGTACATGGCGACCAAAAGGTCGTTGCCGGCCGAGCCCATGATCTTTTCGTGGATCTTCTGGTTGAGGGCGAAATACTCGGCCCGCTCCCCCCGCGTGTGGTGCAGGGCCATCTGGTAATGCAGGGCGCGCAGTTCGGCCAGATCGGCTTCCGAGGCGTTGGCGCAGGCCAGTTCCCCGGCGAGCGCTTCCAGCGCTCCCATGACGGGGAACATCTCGTCGACATCGGCAGCGGTCAGCCGGGCGACCCGGGCCCCCCGGTTGGGCAGCAGTTCCAGCACCCCTTCGGACGCCAGCACCTTGAGCGCCTCACGCAACGGCGTGCGGGAAATGCCCAGGGTCTCGCACAACAGGCGCTCCGGCACCTTGTCCCCCGGTTTCAGGTCGCCGTCATAGACCATGGTGCGCACCCGGTTGACGATGGTGTCGTGCAGGGAGGTGCGCGGGATGGGGCGGGATAGGATACTCTCGTCCATGCTGGTCACTCCGTACTCAAAAAGGAAACCACAGAGGCAGTGAGGCGGTGAGAAGGAAGAAAGGATTTTTTTTATCTTCTCATTGCCTCACTGCCTCAGTGGTTCAAATAATCATCAAGAACCCGCGCGACGTGCACGGCTTCGCGTGGCGTGCCGTCGGCGATCTGATGGCGGCAGCTGGTGCCGTCGGCGACGATCACCGTGTCGGCCTCGGCGCTTCTGACGGCGGGCAGCAGGGCCAGTTCGCCCATGCGCTTGGACACGGCGACGTTGTCCGTGTCGTAGCCGAAGGCGCCGGCCATGCCGCAGCAGCTTGAATCGACCGTCTCCACGTTCAGGCCCGGCACCAGACGCAGCGTCGCCTCGACCGCGCCCATGGCGGCGAAGGCCTTCTGGTGGCAGTGGCCGTGCAGCAGCGCCTTGCCGCCGCCGGCATCGGCAAGGGGCAGGGTCAGGTTTCCGGCTTCGGCTTCCGCCGCCAGGAATTCCTCGAACAGCATGGCCTTGGCGGCCAGCGCCTTGGTGTCGTCGCCCGGCAGCAGGACCGTGAATTCATCGCGCAGGGTCAAAAGACACGACGGCTCCAGCCCGACGATGGGCACACCCGCATCGACGAAGGGCTTGAGGGCCGCCAGCGTGCGCGCCGCTTCCTTCCGGGCTTCGTCGGCAAGGCCGGCGGCCAGGAACGTCCGCCCGCAGCACAGCGGCCGCGTACTGTCGGGGGCCTTGGCCGTGACCACGCGGTAGCCGGCGGCGGTCAGCACCCGGCGGGCGGCGGCGAGATTCTCCGGCTCGAAATAAGTGTTGAAGGTGTCGCCCAGAAGAACGACCGCCTTGCCCGCCGGACAGGAATTTGGGTCGACCGGGGTTGCGCCCTTGTCCGGCGTCGATGCCCAGCGCGGCAGGGTCCGCTCGGCGGAAAAGCCCAACAGCTTTTCCGACAGCCAGGCGGCGCCGGGGATCGTGTCACGCAGGTTCAGCAGCCAGGAAACTTTGCTGGCGGCGGGGGCATAGCGCGGCAGGTAGGCGACCAGCCGGTCGAACAGGCGCAGCCCGTGGCGCTTGTTGTACTGGTTCAGGAATTCGATCTTCATGCGCGCCATGTCGACGCCCGTCGGGCATTCGCGCTTGCAGCCCTTGCAGCCGACGCAGAGCTTCATGGTGTCGGCCATTTCGTCCGACGTGAAGGCGTCGGGGCCGAGCTGTCCAGAAATGGCGAGGCGGAGCGTGTTGGCGCGGCCGCGGGTCAGATGTTGTTCATCCCCCGTGGCGCGGTAGGACGGGCACATCACCCCGGCGTCGCGCTTGCGGCAGGCGCCGTTGTTGTTGCACATCTCGACGGCGCCGGCGAAGCCGCCCCAGTCGGACCAGTCGAGGACGGTTGCGATCTCCTGCGTCTGATAGCCGGGCTTGAAACGGAACAGGGTCCGATCGTCCATCTTGGGCGGGTCGACGATCTTGCCCGGGTTCATCAGACCGGTGGGATCGACGGTCTGTTTGACCTCCTTGAAGGTCTCGATCATCCGCCTGCCGAACATGGCTTCGTGGAATTCCGATCGCACCAGCCCGTCGCCGTGTTCGCCCGAATGCGATCCCTTGTATTCGCGGACCATCTCGAAGGCTTCCTCGGCGATGGCGCGCATCTGCTTGGCGCCCAGGTCCTGCTTCAGGTTGATCACCGGCCGCACGTGCAAGGTCCCGACGGAAGCATGGGCGTACCAGGTGCCTTCCGTACCGTGCTTGTGGAACACGTTGGTCAGGCGGTCCGTATATTCGGCCAGGTCTTCCAGGCGCACGGCGCAGTCCTCGACGAAGGAGATCGGCTTGCCGTCGCCCTTCATGGACATCATGATGTTGAGGCCCGATTTGCGGACCTCCCAGACGTCGCGCTGGAAGGCCGGGTCCACGGCCTCGACCACCGCGTCAGGGAAGCCCAGGTCGGCCATCATCTCGACCAGTTGGGCAAGCTTGGCGAGCAGGGGCTCGCGTTCCTCCCCCGCGAATTCGACCAGCAGCAGGGCGTCCGGCTCGCCCTTCACGAAGCGCTCCACGGTGGGGCGGAAAATCTCGATGTCGCGGGCCAGGCCGATCATGGTGCGGTCGACCAGTTCCACCGCCGCCGGGCCGAGCGTCACCAGATGCTGGGCCGCGTCCATGCATTTATAGAAGGTCGGGAAATGACAGACGCCCAGCACCTTGTGCTTGGGCAGGGGCTGCAGGTCCAGGTGCAGTTTGGTCGAGAAGGCCAGGGTGCCTTCCGAGCCGATCAAAAGGTGCGCCAGGTTGGGGTGGGTCTGCTGGCGGTACAGCGTCGCCTCGGCCCAGGGGCCCTTGGGCGCGCCGCCGGGCATCAGGGAATCGATGTTGTAGCCGCCGACCCGGCGCATCAGGTCGGGGAAGGATTTGCGGATGTGGTCGCCCTCGCGCCGGCCGATATCCAGAAGCTTGGCGACCATGTCCTGTTGCACGGGGTCCAATTTGGCCGCGGGCTCATTGTCGGAGACTTCGCCGAAGCGCATGGCGCGGCCGTCCATGGTCACGGCGTCGATGGCGCGCACGTTGTCGCGCATGGTGCCGTAGACGATGGAGCGCGAGCCGCAGGAGTTGTTCCCCGCCATGCCGCCCAAGGTGGCGCGCGACGAGGTCGAAACATCGACCGGAAACCACAGGCCGTGGGGCTTGAGGTAGGCGTTCAGGTGATCCAGCACCAAACCCGGTTCGACCAGGGCCTGGCGCCCCGAGGCATCGAAATCGAGAATCTTGTTCAGATGTTTCGACAGGTCGACGACCAACGCTTCACCAACCGTCTGTCCGCATTGCGAGGTGCCGCCGCCCCTGGGCAGGATCGGCACGCCTTCGTCGCGGGCGACGGCGATGATCGCTTCCACGTCGTCGGCGTCCTCGGGCACGACGACGCCCAAGGGTTCGATCTGATAGATCGAGGCGTCCGTCGAATAGCGCCCGCGCGAGAACGGATCGAACAGGACCTGGCCCTTGATCGCGGCCTTCAGGCGGCGGGCAAGGGCCGCATCGCCCTTGGCCGGGCGGCTGCGGGAAGCGGAATGGGCGAGGGCAATATCGGACGGGGCCATGGGCGGGGCTCGCTTTGTCGTCAGGGGGTACACGAAGTGTAGCAAATTGCATTCAAAATACAATAAGGCAAATCAAGCAGGGCCATCAAAAGATACCTTTAAGCAATTCATCTAATTGAAATAGAACAATAAACATTGATTTTTTCCCATTCGGGATGAATCCGGGTTGTCTGGGCAAAAAATGTATGCATAATTCCCAGGCCATCGCGCCCCCTGGCGCGGAAACCCGAATGTAAAGAGGACATCCGATCATGACTGTGCGCCGCGGCCGCCATTTCCTGCAGATTCCGGGCCCCTCCAACACGCCCGACCGCATCCTTCGCGCCATGGACTATCCGGTGATGGACCATCGCGGCCCCGACTTCGCCGATCTGGGCCTGTCCTGCATCGCCGGCATGAAGAAGGTGTTCAAGACGGAAAAGTGCGAGGTCGTGATCTATCCCGCCTCCGGCACGGGTGCCTGGGAAGCGGCGCTGGCCAATACCATGTCGCAAGGCGACCGGGTCCTGATGTACGAAACCGGGCAGTTCGCCACCCTGTGGAAGAACCTGGCGCTGCGTCTGGGGTTGGTGCCCGAATTCATTGACGGCGACTGGCGTCACGGCGTCGATGCCGCCGCCATCGAAAAGCGTCTAAACGAAGACACGGACCGCGAGATCAAGGCCGTCTGCATGGTCCATAACGAAACGTCGACCGGTGTGACCTCGCGGGTCAAGCTGGTGCGCGAAGCCATCGACCGCACGGGACATCCGGCCTTGTTCATGGTCGATACCATTTCGGGCCTGGGGTCCGCCGATTTCCGCCAGGACGAATGGGGCGTCGACGTCGCCGTCGCCGGCTCGCAAAAAGGTCTGATGCTGCCGCCGGGGCTCAGCTTCAACTGCGTGTCCGCCAAGGCGCTGGAGGTGTCCAAGTCGGCCTCCCTGCCCAAGTCCTATTGGGCCTGGGACGAGATGATCACCATGAATAAGACCGGCTACTTCCCCTACACGCCGGCGACCAATCTGCTCTACGGCCTGAAGGAAGCGATCGCCATGCTGATGGAGGAAGGGCTCGACAACGTGTTCGCCCGCCACGAGCGCATGGCCGAGGCGACCCGCCGCGCCGTGCGCGCCTGGGGTCTGGAGGTTCTGTGCCAGGAGCCCAAGGAATATTCCCCCGTGCTGACCGCCGTGGTCATGCCCGAGGGCCACAGCGCCGACAACTTTCGCAAGATCACCTTGGAGCACTTCGACATGTCGCTCGGCAACGGCCTCAACAAGGTCGCCGACAAGGTGTTCCGCATCGGCCATCTGGGCGACTTCAACGAATTGATGTTGATGGGCACCCTGTCGGGCGTGGAAATGGGCCTGGCGCTTGCCAAGGTTCCGTTTGAAAAGGGCGGGGTCGATGCCGCCATGGCCTATCTGGTCAATCCGCAGGCCCGCTGATCCGAACCGCGGCCTGCCGCGGTCACGTCGCAGACGAAAAGAAAAGAAACGGAAGGAAACATCATGGCGCGAGGAGACGGGCCGCTCGGCGGTATGAAGGTCTTGGATCTGACCCATGTGATGGCCGGGCCGACCTGTGCCCTCATGCTGGCCGACATGGGTGCTGACGTCATCAAGGTTGAAAAGGTTCCGGGCGGCG
>CEQK01000405.1_pt1 | contig 18278 bp, 13 predicted proteins | sample 531051 | NCBI WGS metagenome assembly CEQK01 (sample SAMEA2621229, study PRJEB7988) | marine metagenome | biome: marine biome (ENVO:00000447); feature: deep chlorophyll maximum layer (ENVO:xxxxxxxx); material: "saline water (ENVO:00002010), including plankton (ENVO:xxxxxxxx)" | depth 150 m
GCCATGGTGTCGGAGGTGAGGGCTCCTGCGCTTAGGTTGACGACAGTGGGCGTCCCTCCGTCAACGTATACGTGGATCCTCGTTGAGCCGTCATAGGTCACCACGATGTGATGCCACGCCCCGTCGTCCAGCCCCGCGCCAATAACAACCGGGTTGCCTCCGGTGCCAATCGGGTAAGAGCCTGAACTGTCCCCCCACCCATACAGGTTGATGGCCCCGCTAGCAGAGATAGCCAGCCAGTACCTTGTGGTTGCAGCGCCTGAGTTGGTGAACGACCACAGGGCCGACAGTGACGCGGACGTGGGGGGCACCTTGGCCCAGATGGACACCGAGTGCTCCGTGTTTCCGAAGTCGATAAGGGCTGCGGCTCCGTTAGCAAGGACGTAGTCGTCTACGCCGTCAAAGTCGTAGGACTTGCCTTCTGGGGCCGGGGCGGCGCCCCCTCCTCCGACCAGCATCGGCCTCGCAAACGGAGACCATGGAGGGGCACCGTTCATGCTAGCTCCCGCTCATGCAGCCACGCCCAGAGGCTAGGGCTGACAGGCATTAGCCTGGACTTGAATGGCTTGGTCAACCCGCTCTCTTCCTTCGCTGCCTTGATGGCTGCCTTGGTGCGTGGGCCGATGATGCCATCAGATGGCCCAACATCAAAGCCTTTGGCGTTGAGTGCATCCTGAACGAGCTTCATTCTTTCGGCTTTTGGAACTTGGACATGAGGGCCGTCACGAAACGTAACCCAAAGAGCACCCGCTTCAAGGCCGACATCTTTCGCCAGGCCGCCCATAGGGATGTACCACCTACGGAGGCTGCCTTTCTGTAGAAGCTCAAGAGAAAGGCCATCGCTCTTTGGAGGCCTGCCTTCGTAGAGGACGTCATCTTCATCGTCTGCTCCAGAGTAGATCCATAGGTCAGCGGCCAGGGACGGGAGGTAGTTGTGCAGGCTGAACTTCTTCACCCCGTCGAGCTTAGACCTGCCGGCTTTGTATGCGGTGTTCTGCTCAGCAGGGGTGCGGTGCGCCCAGATCAAACACATGGAGGTGCCAGGGTTTGCAGTGCTGTGCGTGACAGCCAACTCGTTGACTCGCCAGCGCAGCCACTCATGCAGGTCCGAAAGCTTTGGGGGCGTTCTCATTTCCTATCCTTGTAGTCCGAGGCTCCAATACCAAACACCGAGGGGGCCATGCGAGCGACGCCCTCTGCCACGCCGTACTTCTCTGTGAACTCTTGCATGTCTTGTAGGCTGATCGGCATTACAGCGCCAAGCGCCATGCCGGGCAGGGACTCAATGGGGTCGCCCTTGAAGTCTTTGCCGTATGCCAACTGGAACCCAATCGAAGCGGCAGGGGACGCCTTGCCACGAAGGGCGCGCTCTACCTCTCGGCCAAGGCCCTCTCCGTAGTTGCGAAGCTCCCCGGTGGCCAGCTTCTGCGATGGCCGGTAGAGCAGGCGAAGCATCGGGGCCAGGCCTCCGGTTGCGTCGTATCGGGTGTTGCCGATTCGGATCTTCCCAAAGTCAGAAGACATCGGGTCCAGGTTGACTCCGTCAGATCCCTCTTCAGCAAACGCGGCGTTGAGGAGAGCAACCCCTGATGCCCACTTAAGGGCAACCGTCCCCAACTCGCGCATGACAATCCTCTCTGCCATCACAGAGTCGAGGTGGTTGCCCTTAGCATTCGCAGCTAGCCGAGCGCCGCCGACAAGCGGACGCATAAGAGTTCTTACACGAGACCACGCAAACTTAGGGCTGAACATGATTGCGTTCAGCATCCTGGAGATCTTAGGCGCGCGGTCAGCGCCAAGCGGCAGCTTCGTTCTGCCCGTACTCATGTTAATCAAGTCTGCGATTTCATTGAGGTTCTTTGAGCCAAGCTCCTTGAGAATCTCTTGAGCCTCGCTCACCGTCTTGGCGTCACTCAGCCCGGTTAGCTGCATAAACTTTTCTTTGCGAAGCCGGTTCAGCGGCAGCGAGTAGGTGCGCTCGGAGAAGCGGCCAAACGTGTCCAGCTTCTTCATGGCCTCAGCCATTGCGCCCTTGTCCGTCTCTTTGTACATGCGGCGAAGCAGCCTGTCCCCGAACACGTTCCCGGAGAACTGGTCCTCCGATGTCCTCAGCCGGCCACCGGGCTTCATCCCTTGCGGGTCGATCCTGCTACCGATGCCCGTGTAGTCCACGCCAGCGCCCCGGGCGGCAGCGGCCTTCAGCCTCTCTAGCTTTAAGGCGTCGCCAGCCAGGCCTTGGATGTCGCCGTCTACGATCTCCCGCTGAGCCCTGTATGCGTACATCTCTCCAGCGTCCAGCGTCTTATCCAGCGCCTGCTCAGCCTTGCCCCCCTTGACAGCGCCGAACATGTCTCTGAACACCGCCTTCGTGTTGGCAACAGAATTGCTGCCAGACAGAGAGACGATTCCCTGGCGGCCAGGGGCTGACAGGTCGACCGACGCCAAGAACATCTTAGGCATAGACATGACATCGAGCAGAAGGTTGGTGACGTATCCCTTGCTGTCCAGCGCACGGAGGTCGGCCAGGTCGGCAGCCTGCTTCATCTCAATAGCGGATGTCCTCACATCCATTAGCTTCTTTAGCTCTTCGGTGGTGGCCTCAAGAGGAAACCCGTTGGCGTCTACGTCTAGCTGGTCAAGAGGCTTGCCAAGGCGCTGGGCGATCTTCTTGATGATCTCCTGCTCCACCTTGGAGTACTCCTTGATGTTGGACGCCACCCGCTCAATGTTCTTCGCCTCTTTGGCTGTTAGCTTCTTACCCCGTGATGCGGTGGCACGAGCCTTCATGCTGATGACGTCGTAGTCTTTTCCGATCATCATCTTCTGGGCGTTGAGCGCACGGCCTCTCTCAGATGCGCTACGCTTGAGAGCCTCCATCGTGTTGTAGAAGCTCTCTTCAATCCTGGCCAACTCAACGACCTGGTCCTTGGCCTCATCAAGCCGGTCGGCCATGGCGAACTCTCTGATGCGCTCCTGTACGGCCATGTGCTGGTCCTGGAGCCTGCGCCCATGCAGCATGACCGCCGCTCCCTCAGCATCAGACAGAGGCCTGGGCACTGAGTTGACGTCGTCAATCAGAACCTCGACGCGGTCAAGGATGCCATCGTTCTTGGCCTGGTCCACTGCCTGCTGGAATGACTTGCTGACAGGGACGGGCAGCGGGTCTCCTCCCGGGATGACGCCTTCCCTCACCTTCTCAATGTCAGACATCTTGGCAGTCATGACCTGCTGGAAGTCATCGACGACGTCGCCGGCTGCCTGGGTTACGGGCTGTGTCACGGCTGTGGTGGATGGCGCTGGCGAGGTCACGATGTCCTCGACCTCCTCAACCACGGGAGAGGGGGCCGGGGCCGTCTGGGGAGGAGGCGGCTCAGGAACTCCCTTGGCTGCCTGCTTCGCCTTCTTTGCCTGGGATGCCTTCATCAAGCGCCTAAGCGGACCCGCCACACCCACAAGCTCAAGGCCTGCCTCAACGGGGTCTGTCTTCAGCACGCCGCCCGGGTTGTTTATCAGCGACGCATACCACCCGCCAATGTCGCCAATGATGCCTCCCTGGTCTGCGGCTAGAATCTCCCCACGGGTTTTCTTCTGCATCCCTGCCGGGCCATACAGCGCCTCCGGGGTTTCCGTCTGCTCTCCAAACGGATTGAACTCCTGCAAGTCCCTGGCAAGCGCGCTCTCTGTCGGCAGCGCCCCCTTGGCCTCAGCCCGCTGCACCGCTCGCTCAGCAGTGGTGATAACGTCGGGTTCACCCGCCGCCTCAAACGCACCGCCAGCCTCTCTAAGCAAAACCCTGGAGCCCGGGATGGGGACGCCCAGGATTGTCTCGTTCTTCTCTGGTCCCGTGGTGCCGGTGGGCGTGGTCATGGTCGCCCTGCGGAACCCCTCCCTTGCAGGGATGGGGACTGGGCTCCTGTATAGACCAGGCTTGTCCGGGGTGATCGCCGCGCCCTCTGGGAGTTGGGCTAGCTGTCGCTGGCTAAGCGGAGCGGGCGGTGGTGGCAGCTTTGGCCTTTCGACGATCTTCTCTGGGTCAACGTCGCCGTTGTCCACCAGGGCCTTTACGGTCTTGGACACCTGCTCAGCGGTCGGCGGCTTCTCAAAGTGGAGCACGGTCCCGTCGTTAAGTGTGATGTCGTAGGCCACTGCGCTACTCGCCAAGGGTGACGGGGATAGGACCAAGGCCTTCGACGTCTACTGTGGCCTTCTTCTTGCGGGCCTGCGGGGCCAAGCGCCCGATGTCCTCTCCGGTCCTGCGGATAACTTCGTTTGCTTCCGCGACCGCAACCAACGCCTTTTGCATCTCTTCGGCGGCGGCCTCATCGCTAAGCTCGGCACCTCTTCCGCCTAGCAGCCTGATTGTCTCTTCCGCGCCAGATCTCTTCGAGAGGGCGTCAATCTGGGCCTTGCGGCGAACGGCGATCTTCGCCTCGTTGTCGCCGCCCTTGCTGCTTAGCTTCTTGATGGTCGGGAACTGGTTTAAGATCTTCGTATACACGCGGTTGGACTTGGCTCCGATCTGCTCATCCAGCTTGTCCTGGAAGCTCTTCCTCCCCTCGCCGCCACCGTCAGCGTATGCGTTCTTGAGCTTCTCCGGCAGCGAATCGCCGGGGTACTCGCCCACAATCCTGAAGAACTTCTGGGTGTCTCTGCCCAGGGCGGAGTTGGCCTTGGCCCTGCGGGCAATCTTCTCCAGCTTCTTGCCCAGAAGTTGCGTCTCTTTGTCGAGCTTCGCAATCTCCTTTGATCGCTTCTCCGCCTTGGACTTCTGGTCTTGCTCCTTGACCTTCATGTCCCGCTCGGCAAGCTTGGCCTCTACCTCAGCAGCCTTGGCAGCAGCCTCTGCCTTGTCTGCATCCTGCTGCGCCTTGTGGACTGCGGCCTGAGCCTCACGACCCTTCACGCCACCGACAGCCTCAATCAGGCTAGTGGGCTGCATGTCTACTGCGCTGCGTGCCTGCTGGATAAGCTCCAGTCGTCGGGCTGGGTCCTTCTCGCTCTGGATGGCGATGATGAACTCTTCCTTCGTTCTGGGAATGAACCTGCCTTCAACAGCGGGCGCGACCTTGGCCTCGGCTTCTTCAAGCCGCTTCTGGTCGGAGAGCATCTGTTGGATCTGCTCATAGGTGTAGTCGCCCCAGCCGCCAGGCTTTGGCTGCGCCATGCCTCCGATCGGCACCTGTCGATAGAACTCACCGTGGGGCGAGCCCGTGACGTCCCTGCGCTCTGATCCAATCTGGCCAATGGGGTACGCCGAGGGGCCAACGTTCTCCAGGTACTCAACGCCAGGAGGGGCGGGGCTCGTAAACCCTGCCTGCCCCATAGCCGTCGCGGTGTCGATAGCGCTCTGGGGGATGGCGCCCAGCTTGGACTGTAGCTCTTCTCGCTCTGCGCGGATGGCCCCAAGCTCTTCGTTGCGTCCCTGGTTGGCGGCCTTGACCCGCTCCTTCTCTGCCTGGGCTCGCTGGTAATAGTCGTACTCGTCCATGCCGCGAGAGATGCCTGCCACGGCCAGGTCCATGAGGGGCGATTGGACGACTGTCTCCAGGGTGGCCAGGGGGTGGGGTCGCTCCTGCCTCTGGGCGAACTCCATCCGGTTCCTTGGGCGGTGGCCGTAGATGGCCAAGATCTCCGCGCTGCCTGGTATTGCTCTCGCCATGACGCCCTCTATGTAGTCAGGTAGCCCAGGATGTTACCAACGTCGCCGGTAAGGCTTGCCTTCTTGGGGGCCTTGTAGTTGGCCATCGCGTTCTGCACCAGGTCGCGCGCAGCCTTGCTCCTTGCCATGCCGGAGATCCTGGCGATGGCATTCTGGTCCAGCGCACCAGCCTGCCGAGCAGCGTTGAGGGCGTTGTTGACCTCGATCATGTTCTGGGTCTCGTCGGTCTGCCTTCCCCGCTCCATGGCCAGGTTCGCCGTTGCAAGGTCCGCCTCTCCGCGAGCCAGGGCGTCGTGGCCCTTGATCCCGGCCTGACGGAACGCGGCGATAGACCCGGGACCCCCAATGTTTGCCCGGCCCATGCCAAGAGCGGCGGCCTCTGCCACGTCGCGTTGCGCTGCCCCTGGCGCAGCCGCCATCTTAGACTGCATCGCCGCCTCGCGCTCTCGCATGCTCTTCTCTGCGGCCTCAGACGCGGCGATGTTTTGCCCAAACAGGTCCTTGTTTCTTTGGGCCGCCCTGCCCCTGGCCCTGCGCCGATCCTTCTGCCCCTGGGTCTCGACCCCGATAATCCCGGCACCAACATCGCGAAGAGTACCCGCAAGGGTACCAAACAAGCCTCTCATGTCGCGCTCCTACGTTAGATGCTTCTTGCCAATCAAATACACCCAGCAGCCACCGTATCCAATAAAGATATCCTGCTGGTTATAGTTTCCGCCGAACTCAACATCAGCGGGGGTTGTCGGGTCCACCTTGTGGACAGGGTACTCTGGATCGACCTCAAGCCGAACCTCTAGGTACCTCTCCATTCCCGGCTTGCCGTCAAAGGCGTCGCTGTAAACCGGCAGCCCCGGCACGTCGCTCACGCCCTTTCGTTGCTCTCTGTATGTGTTGGACTGCCCAATGAACACAGGCGTGCCACCTGCGGTGTAGCCCTTTCCGCCAGCGCCAACAAGGGGGACGTTGACCAGCTTGTACTCTGCCGTATCCGTTGCGGACTGGAGGGCAGGCAGGTCCATGTTAACGCCGTCAATGAAGAAATCCTTGGGGACCGTCGCGCTCGCCGGGGAAATCCCCCCGTTGGTGATCGACCTGTACGCCAGTTGCTGATACTCGGTGTCGTCCCCGCCAGGGCCGCTGACCATGCCGACGCCCACCGAGTAGATAGCGGAGCGGGCATTGACCGTCACTGTCGCCTGGGCCAGGGGCGCACCACCATCTACAGTCACCGTATCCCCGTTGACATAGCCGTACCCGGGAAAAGCAACCGCATAGCCAGTAATGCCCCCTGCCCCGTCGACGGACGTCACCCTGATTGTAAGACCCGTGCCCGACCCGCTAGTGGCGGTGGTGGCAACGGTTGTCCCTGCGGCGTATCCGGCACCAAGAACAGTCACGGCTACAGACCCAACGCCGGGGGATTGCTGGCCTGCCGGCTGCGTGGCGTTTAGCCAGTTGGGCACGTCCGTCACGCTGCCGTCGTTGACGTGGTTCCATGACACCGGAACCCGGTCGGACGTATGGTTCATCCCAAAAATAACGTGGTGGAGGGTGAACGGCTCTACGATGGGGATGACCCTGCGGTCCAGGTACGCCTTCTCTCCGTTGGTTCCGTAGTCGGCGGCCACCGGAGGGGTGGCGGTGGTCTGAATGAAATTGGTCCCGTTGTTGTAGGTGTACGGCGCAAGGGGGAAGTCGTCGCGCGCGCCCATCCTGTTGAACGGAAACCCCTGGCCGAGGGGAACCGCAATGACGTCGTACCCTGCGTCCTGGGCTATCTGCTCCTCTGGGTACGTCATCGACTGGGTGCTGTACCCGCCTCTGATTTTATCGTGGAAAACCTGGTCAATCTTCTGAAGGTTGGTGTTGATGCCGCTCGGCAAAACGTCCGCGCTAACCAGGTCTCCAGCCACGGGCTTTGTAATTGTGATCGACTCCGCCAGTCGTCCGCTGTAGTTCGCCTGGGTCGGGATGTTTTGCACGACAGGCGGGGAGGATGCCGCAGACCCAATGTCTCTTTGCACCCGCTTGGCCTTGAACTTGAGGCCAATCCACACGTTCACCAGCGCCGCGTGCTGCCTGCGGTTGGCATCAAAGTCATGCAGCCTTGGCGCAAACAGCGCGGCAACGTAGGTCTTAAATGGGCTGAACTGCCGGTTGATTCCTGTGACCGTGTCCGGGTTAAACTTGGCGATGGTGCCAATAAAGTTGGTCGCCGGATAAGAGATGGAGACGACCTCCTTAAGGTCTCTGGACATCTCCATTGGGGTCATGGTGTTTGTTCCGAGGTCGTTCCAGGCGAACTGCTCTTTCTCGTAGATAACAAGCCGGAAGTCGTAGGCGTCCGTCCTGTCGTAGGACTTCTTGCCTTCGTATGGATTGGGACACCAGTCGTTTGGGAACGGGTCCGTTGACGACTTTAGCTGGTAGCCGCCATAGGTCGCAGGGCCTGCGGGGGCGGTGGTTGCTGCGGACGTGACCTTGGTGGTCGATGTCTTTTTGCCAAACCACTGGCTCATGATTGCAGCCGGCTCGTCGGCCTGGTCGAACGAGAAGGAGATCTCCTCCAGCACAGGGATCGACTGGCCGGGTGACACTCGCGCCGAGTCGGTAGCGGGCCAGTCATCTTGCAGCGGGGGCAGGCAAAACGGGATGTAGTACGGCGCATCGCAAGAGGTTGCTGTCTCGCTGATCGTGTCGCCGTCCGTGGTTGCGTTGTCGAAAAAGTATTTAGAGTCCAGCCAGGGGGTGTTGAGGCTTACCCTAAACGTGCTGTAGGGAGCCTCCATCTGGTCGGTGTCCAGGCTGACGGCCTCTAGCTGCGCCTCCATCCCCTCAATGGGATCAAACGCATGGTCTACCGTCAGCACCACCCCGCGAGGCAGGTTCTTTCTAGTTACCTTGGACATCAGTCAGTCGATTCCTCAAGCGTGGTCAGGCAGCCGTTAATGGACATCCCGCCCATGGGCTCTGTGCCGAGGGGGCTGTCTGCAATCGTGCCGCCGTTCCCCTGCCAATACGACTTCATGAACATGGTCGTCTGTGTTCCTGGGTTCGCCGCCCTGGGATCTGCCCATCCCTTTCGGATGTTGCCCTCTCCGGCCACGGGGGTGCCGCCTGACGGGGTTGATGTGATCTGAGAGTACCACGGAATCGCGATGGCCATCCTGACGCGGGCGTTCCTGTGGATTGGAATGTTCATGTCAGACAGTCGGTAGACGTACCCGTAAAAGTCGTCACCGCCCGACCCGGGAGGGGAAAACAATACCGGAGGCTCCATGTCGGTGTAGTTCTCGGTAGGGGACTGCCCTGCTGCGTATCGGCCCGCCGAGTGGGTGGACGCCGCGTCGATCCTCCGGTTCCAGATAACAACCTCGTTGTCATTCATGGATCGGTCCTCCTGGGCGAACGGGTTGTCCACACAGATGGAAACGTAAAGCTGCTTGCATGACCAGGCAGCATTGGTCTTGTAGCTGGTCGCGCCCTGGGCAACGTAGCCGAACGGCTTGGAGTAATATCCGAAATACTGTCCTCGCCGGTCCGTCCGCAAGAAGAGCATCAGGTCGTGAAGCAGGCAGGGCTCAGCAAAGTTCCAGCTATGGGACCATACGTATTGGTACCCGTTGGACAGCCTTCTCTGGTCTGCGGATGCCCCCTGTCCATTTAGCCAGAAGTCGGCCCAGTCTGCGTCCTCTGTGGCTCCGTCGTTGGATATCTCTCCTGAGATGCCGTCTCCCCATTCGCGAATCTTGGTGCCCTTGTACCTCCACTTGTTCTGGAAGCCGATTGACGGGGTTGATGACTGCAAGTCATCAGGGGTCACCTTGCCTGCGCCAGCGGCCCAGTTGGTAGACGGGTTGGTCGTAACGGTCGTGTACTTGTTGTTCTTCAGGGGAAGCCACGGGAGAGTCGTCCCCTCTGTGGTTCCCTTGGCCGCCCGGTACTTAGCAGGGAACCTGTCCGCAGCGTGCCCAGTAAGAGACACTCCCTTGGTGTCTGGCATCGAGGTGTACATGGCGGGCTGGTACCCAAACACAAACTGCTGCTGGGTCATGCGGGTAGACGCATCCCCGGCGGGCACCTCGTTGAAATGCTCAACCGAGTCTTGCAGCGCCTGGTCGATGCGGGTCCCGTCAATGGTCGTGCCATCGCTGAACTGCTCGTCTGTCAGCGTCCGGTTCGACTTTTTGTGATCGTATGCCATGTTAGCTCAAGCAGTTGACGAGTGTTACGTGGTCACCAAATATCACCATCTCTCTCTTCGAGCATCCGATAAGGATGACGTTGCCTGCGTCAGGCGCTCCGCCCAGGTTCTTAACCCCTAGCGTGCCGCCTACAAACAGGCAGCCAATAAAGATGGCCTGTCCGCCGTCTTCCACGGTGACAATCTCCGTGGTGTTCATGCTCTCAAGTCGATGGAAGGTGCAGCCCACGAAGATGGCCCGCTTGTCTGCGGCAATCTTAAGGGCTGCGATATTGGGCTTGTCTTCAACGGTAGAGAAGGACACCCCGTGGAACATGGCGTCTTCGCCTATGTCTGACGTCTTGTCTGCTTGGACGAAGGTGCCGTTGCCGCTGACCAGGGTGTACGGCTTTGAGAGTTGGAGAGGCGGGCACTCCGAAGACAGGTTAAAGGCGTTGAACTCTGTCTCGTCCTCTTCAACGGGCTGGCCTTCTGGGTGGATGTCTAGGCCGTCAACCTTGTCCGCCAGGCTGTCTCGGATCATCCGGTTCTGAAGGGGAATCCCGTCTGCGTCTAGCTCCAGTATCTCCATCAGCGACCCGTCCTCCTGATGCCCCCAAGGACGCGAATAACAACCTTGGCCGACTCAAGGACAACCTTCTCCGCCTTGTTCTGTAGGTGCCCCCACAGCATGTACGACACGCTCTGCCCCCGAATGCCATCGCTGATGTTAAGCAGGGTCACCTCTTCGTCATCCACTAGCTGCGCGTAGTTTGTGGTTGCCTGGCCCGGGGTTCCGTAGAACGGGCCGTCTGCTCCTGAGTTGGTAAACGTGTCGGGCACCAGCGTTGCCGTACCGCTTTTCTTGTAGCGGGTTCGGATTGACGTCTTGTTGGGGCTAGACACCACGGCCGGGGTGTTCTCCGTGGAGTTGGCCGTATCGGTCGCAGGAACGACGTCTATGACCTGAGACGACCACTCCTTCACGTCGGACCCCGAAACGCAGTTTAAGAGGCCAAAGGGCCACGTATCCACAAGCCTGAGCGTTGTGTCTGCCATTCCGTGTGAGATGCCGACAACGTTGACGCCCCTTCCTTTGATCTGAACATCGCCCTCTGCGGAGATGTTCTGAGTCTTGTAGGCCCAGTCGATGGGCTGCGCCACGTTGTTGTCTTCGCTCTCAATGGTGCCAAGCTTGCTCTCGTCCCACACGTAGGGAATCAGGTTGAGGTAGTCCTGGGTGTTGGTCACCGAGCGACTGGGCTTCTCCGGGAACACGTTGCTGTTCTTTACCTCAATGCCCATCCCGACAGTGTAGGCGGACAGGGCCGCAGACTGCGTAGGCTCGAACGGAATATACAGAAGCCTGGACAGCGACATGGCCGGGGTGTTCAGGAAGGGCCAGTGAGCCCAATCGGTAGTGCCAGCGCCGCCGTTTGCAGAGTTAAAGGATATGTTGATGTAGCTGCCAGCGGCATCAGCAACACCGGCAGCGTCTGTCCTGGTTACGGTCCAGGTGCTAGTGCCTCCTCCTGTTTTGAACGTGGGCAGCCTCTCTGAGTCGAGAGCAAAGTCCACGCCGGTTGCCAGCCCCGGAACCGTAAGCGGGGTCCAGTGGGTCTTGTCAAAGTACAGGAGGATCTCAATCCTCTGGTATCCAATGTCGTAGCCACCGTTGATGGAATGGGTTGCCCTGCTCAGGGTTGGGACGGGAAGGTGGTCATAGAACGTCGTTCCGCACACCACGTCGATAGGCACAAGATACGTGTCCTCTCTCGACGTCGTGGCCCCGAGGGTCCTTAGCTGTAAGCCGGTGGGAATGGGTATGGGCTTTCCTACGTACAGGAAGTGGTCTGTCTGTGCAGGGGTGAGCGAGCCGCTTCCGTTAACGCCGTCGCGCCTCCACCGGCCAACAACGCCACGGTTGTCCTCTCCAAGCTCAACGCTCCTGTCTACAGAGCCCCCTCGCTCGTATCGAAGAAGGTAGCAGGGGCGAGACCTGGTGTCGTCGTTTGCCCTGCGGTTGCCGGCCATGTCGATGGTCTGGCTGTCTGCTGTCTGGCCCGCCACGCCCTCCGGGTAAGACCCAACAAGGAACAGGTCTTCTGGAGTGCTGCCCACCCACGGAGACCGAATGTTCTTCTGGACCTGCACGTCGAGCGCGGTGTTGGTCATGGTCTGGGTGGTCCAGATAGCCCACCTGTCTTCTCGGTAGTAGAGAATGAGGTCGTTGGCCGGCAGCGCCCAGATGATTGCCTTTAGCTTGTGGCAGTAGGTCGCGCTCATGCCTGCCGGGTCAAAGCGCAGTCGGGTTAGCTGCTGCTCCTGGGGCACCGGGTTGGAGATGTTGCCGCTCTTGGTGAAGAAGTTGGTGAGCGGGTTCGACATGTAGTCGGTGAAGAATGGGCTGATCTGATTGGAAATTGTCTGGATGGACAAGCCGCGCATTACGTATACGCCGTTCTTGTCCATCCAAACGAGCCCTCCACCGGCCGTAACTATGGACCCCGCGTCCGCGCATCCTCTGTTGGGGTCAAGGCGGACGAGCCTGCCCGTGGTTATCACCACCCCTTGGGTCGGCTGGTAGTACCAGGTCTCGTCCTCGGTGAAGATGATGAGGTTGCCCACGTGCTCAACTACGGCTGTGATCTCCTTCTCCGACCCAACCGGGAGGATGTTGCTGGAGAGGATGCTTGCCGGGTAGTTGAAGTCAGAGAAATAAAGGGTGCGGCCCGAAAACAAAACCAGCCGGCCATTGAAGGTTGTGCCCCCAGCCGGCCGAGGGAACTCCGTCTTGTTTAGGTACGTCATGCCCGCGCTGTATGGGCCGTCAGCCGCAGTCACCGGGACTATCATCGACGACTCTCCGTAGTACGGAGACCAGGTCCACTCGTGAACCGTGTCGATTTGATGCTCTCTGCCTCGCCGCTGGATTACCTTGCGGCCTTTTCTGAACCCCCTGAACGTCGCAGGGATGTACGCCATCAGCCCTGTGTCCGTGTTCCCAAAGAACAACTCGTCGTTTGCCTCTGCGAAAAAGAACGGGGATGCGTTTTCTGTGGCCCGGATCCAGGACTGGTTGTTGGTGGTCCGGGTGTTCGGCATGTCCGGGAACACCGCCTCATCCGCTGCGGGGTATTCGTATGCGAACTGCCAGGCCGACTCGAAGTTGGCGTGCCACTCGTCCATCTCTACCTTGGTGTCGGTAGACGTCGAGTTGCTGGAGGTGTGGTAGTAAAGCGGGCTCTCCCAGTGCTCGTCGGTTGTGATGTCGTAGATCGACACCAGGTAGATGGGCATCTGGGCCGTGAGGGACAGCGCGTTCTCGTCCGCTGTCGCGCCATAGGGGTCCCCCTCTTCCCTGTCTCCGGTGTACGCCACGCCCTCAAACACGCTGAGGATCTGCTGGTGGCCAAAGTTTGTCTCAATAATCCTTGAGCCAAGGTGCCGCTTGTAGCCCCACTCCTCTGTGCTTGCGCCCCTGCGGATGGCGCCCATAGAGGTGTCGATCTCCGCCACCTGGCCGAAGCCGCTGCGGGCCTCCCAGGAGTTGTTGCGGTAGAGCATGTTGAGCGCAAAGGTGCCCCTGGTCGGAGCATCTGCCTCGATACCTCCGCCTAGCCCCTCAATCTGGTTGCCTCTTACGGCCATGCTAGAGCCAGTAGTCTGCTGAAGACACGTCGTTGACGTAGTTCGCGCTGCCCACGTTCCTGTGTGTCAGGTACTCCTCCAAGGCCGCCTCCCTCTTTTCAAGCTGATACAGCAATGGCTCGTTTATCGCCGCGTCTGCGATCGCATATTGTTTATATGCGTAAAGGGCGATGAGGTCATGGAATAGTCCGAGATCATCGATATAGGCAGAGGGGGCGGCGGGATCCCAGCTTACGTTGGAGTCGGGGACATAGGCCAGCCGCAGTGTGGTTGTGATTCTCCCGGTGAACATCAAGATGCCGTCCGTGAAGAAGTAGCTGCCGACCGTAGACTGTAGTGCCGCGAGGCTTTGCACTGGGTTGTACACCACCAGCGGTGTTCCCGTTGTCTCCCCAGGCCGGTAGGCGGAGATCAACATCTCCAGCCTCTCGCCTGGCGTGGTGGCCAGGGCGCCCACGATTGGGCCGGCAAAGCCCGTCGGGGTTACGGCAGACAGGTCTAGCTGGATTGCGTCAGTAAGCGTGTACTCTGCCGTGCGCGCGTAGATGCTTGGGTCGTACGTAATGACCTTGTTTCGGAACTCGTTGTAGCCGACCTGGAGCATCTTTGTGACCAGGTTGTTGGGCACAAAGGTCTGGTCGGGTTCGTCGATGTAGGTCCTGAACGTGTTGATTACAAACTCTGCGTTAGCCATTACGCCGGACCTCCTCTGCGCGAGCCAATGAGGGCTTCGTTGCGATTGGTGATCTTATGCTCTGCCGCGCCAATGCTGCCGTACCGGGACGCGCTGGCTGCCTGCTGCTGCGCGACCTGGGTTTGCGAGGCAGGAGACGTTTGCGAGCCGATGTTGGCTGCCACGTTCCCTGGGCCTTCTGACATTGCTGTCTGGCGCGGGAAGATCTTCGCGTTGTTGAGGGCGGTGACGTAGTCGTCGAACGGAGCCCCAGCGGTTGCGATTGAAACCAGAACATCGCGAACGTAGTTCTGCTTTTCCGGCTCCATGGAGTAGAACTCCGCAGTCTTCATGAACTCCGTGAACACCTGCTTAAAGGCGTCGATGTCGTCGTTGGCGAAGATCTCAATCATGCCGCCACCGATAATGACCGCGAGCATGTCCCTGGCGTGCGAGAGAGACTGAATCTTCTCAGAGATTCTCTGGTTGCCAGTGCGGAACGATAGCTCGTTCAGGGCCTCGTCTCGCTCAATCAAGCCCATCTCAAGCAACTGCATGACCTTGGCGTCTCGGTCCTGGGCCTCGTCACGGAACAGGCTCCCGGCCTGGAGGAAGACCTCCGGGGCGTCAGAGAGGCTCGTCGACTGTACGGCGTTGTACACCGCGCGCCCGTACTGGTCGAACATGGCCATCATGCGGGGCTCTTGGTAGTGCCTCTGCATTAGCTTGAGAACGCACTTGGCGGTCTTGGCCACGCCGCGCTCAATGTATTGCTGGGTGATCTGAAGCTGGCTGGTGTCCTGCTCGGTCAGGGTCTCCATGCCCTTGCCAGACGTGATGCCCACAGCCCTCTTGCCCAGGGTGACGGAGTGGACTCCGCCAACGTCCATCATCTCAGACTGAATCCTCATGATGTTCTGGGTCACGTATTCGGGCAACGGGGCCGGCATGACCTGCTCTGGGCGAGGCGATGCCGCGTTGTAGTAGATCTTCTCTCCGGCCCTGGACGTGATGGACGTAGAAGAAACTCCCGCCGTCTTTGGGATCAACCACTTGGGGTTACCCATAAGCTCCACGTTCTGGATCATCTGAGACCGTGCGCGGTTGTACAGAAGTTGCAAATCCAACAGCGGAGCCAGGAAGCTGATGCCCCAAAGACGGCGGTCGACTTCTGTGTAGCGGACGATCTGAACAGGGAACATGTCCTTGTCCTTGACCGCCTTGTACAGATACGTGTTGCCGACAATCATCGCGCACCGGCCATCGCGCCAGTAGATCTCATAGAACTCCACCCGGTTGCGCGGGGGAGAGTTCGACACGCCAGTGCTGACAACGCCGTAGTTCAAGTCCTCGGCCTTGGGGGCCTCATCAATCTGCTTTGAGTGCTCGGGGAACGTCTTCTTCAAGGACTCCCTGGTCACAAAGCGGCGCAGGCCAATCCACTGGCTGTCGTCAGGATCAATAACCCCAGGCTCAAAGAAGATGTCGTGAGGCCGGTAGACGTCCGTCTTAACCTTCCCCGTGCCGGGGTCGTAGAACGAGTGAAGGGCCGCCGTGCCGAACTGAAGCAAGATCTGAATAAGCTTCTCAAGCTTCCACTTCATCCCGTCTTCGTGCCAGTAGTAGCGAAGGGCGATCTCACAAGACTTCGCCTTGACGATGTCTTCGTTAGACGGAGAGGCAGGAAGCACGGCCATCGAGGGGTAGCTCAGGGCCAGTCGACTCAACACGTTGCGGTACATGTTGACAAGCAGGTTGACCGTAACCTTTGTCTGGCCTTCAGAGTTGGCCATGCGACCACGGTCTAGCTGGGTGATGCGCCGGTTGTCGTTAATCCACTGACGACCCTCAAGGAAGCGAGCGGAAATGTTCCAAAGCCTGCGCTCGGCAGACTTCTCCGTCTTCGAGGACTCAATGATTCCTCGGATGTTTTGGGGGAACTTGTCTTTAATCATAGCCCCTTCAACCCGTACTCATCCATAAACCCACTAGAGGGATCTCGGTACTTGGCGGACGGAGACGTCTTGTAGTCATACGCAGACTTCAATCCCGCGCCAACAACGCCCATGTCAATGCCGCTGCCAGAGCCAAAAGAAGACGCGAGAGACCCGGCGCCCGCCAAAAGAGGGTTGCCGGTGGCGGTGCCGTAAAGCTGAAGCCCCTTCCCTCCAAGGTCTAGCGCCTTAGACAAAAAGCCCTTATCTTTCTTTGGGCCGCCGCTGAACTGCATAGCGGCAGCCTGACGCGGCGAGTAGGCCCGCTCCGCCATGCCCGTAAGGTCAGCCATGATTGTCTCCATACACGACGTCAAACACAGGGACGTTGGACAGGTCCCCTTGTCTGGCGAGAAGAATATCCTCCTCTATCTTCACCTTCTTGATCAAAAGGTAAACGTAGTAGGAGACCAAAAAAAGGCAAAGCGCCCCCATCAACAAAGCGAGTGAAGCTAAGATGATGAGGACGCTTTGCACAGGGAGACCTCCGGGGCCCAAGGGATGGGCTACAGGAGAGTCAGACCTGCAAGAATCGCGTTGCGATTCGGCTGTACGCACACGGTGTTGTAGTACCAGCGGTAGTAGCCCTCATACGAATCCTGGTTCTGGACTCGAAGGAGGACGTCGCCGTCCACATCCGCGAAACCGTGAGGCTGAAGCTCCAGGAGCTTCCACGTGTCGGTCTTGAGGAAGATGAGACCGCCGTTGGCAACGTGGCGGGAGGTCTTGAGCGGCATGTTGCCGTAAGACAGCCCGCTGAAGCCGCCGTTGAACGCTCCCGACTTCTCGCCGCTGACGTTCTGCACCGCGTTCGACGCGCCGGCGGTAAGCTGGAACAGGGCCGCATACTTCTGGCGCTGGAGCGGGTTCATCAGAATGATGTTCGGCTCCGTGCCAGAGGTGTTGAGCACCGTGTCCATGACTGCCTGGATTCGGGTGAGCCCGATGTCCGCTCGGTCATGGTTGCCTGCCGTGGCCATGGTGATCGCCGTCGACTGCAAGGCCGTAGCCGTGTTCGTCGCCGTCGTTCGGTCCACGGTGAAGTGCGTAGGCTCTGCGATGTTGCCGAAGATGCCGACCGGCTGGGTGCCGATGACGGCTTCGATAGCAACATCCGCAGGAGCGTTGCCCTGGGTGTCAGGCATACGAACAGCGCACGCGACTCCGTCCGGGAGCCCGGTGAGATCGAGATCGTTGACCGCAGCGGCTCGCATGGTGAACGTGCGGTTGGCGAAGTCGAACGGCGTGCCAGCCGCCTGGAGGTCACCGTAAGCGTTCGGACCACCGCCCCATGTGGCGATCGTCTCATACGTGTCCATGCGGATGAACTCGATTCGGAGATCGACAGGAGCCGCGAGGTTCGCTGCGATGTTGTGAAGCGTTTGAAGCTTCTCAAGATCACCGAAGAACTCGTAGGTCATCGGGCCTGCGGCGTTGGTCTTGTTCTCGTGCTCGTTGATGAAGCCCAGAACGCGACCACCGGAGACCATGCTGCGGTCTGCCTCGTTCTTGACGTCGGTGACGAGCTTCTTCATCTCGGCATCCATCCACCCGATGAACGAGTTGGGGCCGCCCTTGCCAGCCGAAGCCATGGCAGGGCCGGTGACCTGGAATCGTCCGTACAGGTACGCGGATGTGATCTGAAGACGGTTGAAGCCCTGCTGACCGGCAACCGGAAGGGTTCCGCCCTCAGCCCGGTAGCCCACGCCCGAGTTACGGTCGAGGTGTACGGGAATGATGGCGACCTTGCCGTTCCAGTCCACGGTGGTCTTCTGCATGAGTTCGAGGACCATTACCTCGTTGTTAAGCTGCTCCTGGACCGGCCCAAGGTAGAATTCCTTGAGGATCGCGGCCAGGGTCCCTGGGGCTGCCAGGGTTCCTACTGTCGCTGTCATGGTGAGTTACTCCCTCATCCAAATGGGTTGTTGCTGAGGAACTTCCGCAAAGCGGAGGTGCCCTCATCGATAGACAGAAGCTTCGTTGTCTCAGGCGGGCTTTGCATTTGCATGTCGCCAGATGACTCGACACGAGGAGCAGCCTCCGGCGCTGGCTGAGACGGAGTCTGTTCGAGTCCGTTCTCGGCAAGATACCGGGCGATGGCTGCTTCCTCGATGCCGC